>Ga0181612_151611_pt1 | contig 17604 bp, 10 predicted proteins | sample HoacroProtozoa21_FD_119630 | JGI IMG/M metagenome (GOLD analysis project Ga0181612, IMG submission 119630) | Hoatzin crop microbial communities from Cojedes, Venezuel. Combined Assembly of Gp0051906, Gp0051904, Gp0051908 | reverse complement strand
AGGGCCTGCTGTGGGTGACCCTGCTTCGGCAGGGGGGTGGGCTGGGGGACCCAACAGAGGGCCCTTCCAACCCCGACCATTCTGTGGTTCTGTGGTTCCTCCGTGTTTCAGGGGGTGCTGATTTGAGAAGGCATAGTGCAAAAGTTTATGCTACCATCTTGACCATTGCCTCTTCTGTGGGTAAGCAGAACAATTCCTCCTCCCAGTTCTCAGATACGTACCCTTCCAACCTACTTGATTTAAAAAATTGCAGCATTTAAAAATTGTACTAAATTGAGAAAATAATCTCACCTTTCAAAGGTAATTAATGACAGATGAATCAAAAGCTGGCCACTTTTATACTGACTTGCTCTTCTTCATCTTGTCAAAGAAAAGGCAAGCAGCAGGTGGAAAATGAGCATGTACATTACTGCTCATGTCTCTAATTACAAGAACTGTGTTGTGCAATGGAAAGTCTTTTAACAAAGCAAGAAACAGATTCTGTAAAGTCCTACCATCTGCTGAGCCACACTGTTCCCAGAATGCATTAACTCTTGTCCTCAGTGTGAGATTCGACAAAGAACACGAACGTGAAGCCTGGTCAAATGGTAACTGCGCTGCTTAAACCCTGCACAAATCCGAAGGCTCATCTCAGATTAAATGCTTTACCGGCCCTTCCAGCCCAGCACACTGTATCCCAAACACACTATTTATACAGCACGTAGGAAGTCTGTATTCGTAACAGGAGAGGTACAGGATTCAGATAGAAGACTGTTTACTGATTTTGGCCAAGTTTTGTGTGCAATAAAGAAGATGAGTCAAAGAAGAGTAAAAGCCAATAAGTATATTCTAATGCTATTTCTTTCAGGTCCAATAACTTTTTAATATAGTTTTATGTAGCGTGCTCTTTTTTCTTTTTATTTTCTCATATGGCTATGGTTAAATAGCTCAGGTTGTGTTTTGGTTTCCAGAGGAAAGTCAAACCTTTGGCTGGCCTTTACCTTCAAACTTTGGAGAAAAACAAGGGCAATCTGAATTTAAAATAAAAATTCTAATTCCACCCCACTTACATCTACATTTTCAAAAAGGAGTAGTTGTCTGAAGCATAGATAATGCTAAATATGGTGTGACAGTGAAACATTCCTATGCTATTGAAGAATGTAAGACCCCCTATCATATTGAAAGTCCCAGGCCACAATTTCTGCTCCTGTAAACTGGAACCATTCCACTGCACACGGTAGGGATCACCAACGGAAAAGTTGGTCCCTAGCATATCCAGAACAATTTTAAAGGCTTCTTAGATAAGGCATAGTGGCAAAGTCAAAAACTGTTTGAATCAGTAAAATTAGAGTTTTAAAGTGTGACTAATGACCCTAAACCCTTTACAACCCATGGTAACTTTAAGTGCTCAGAAGATTATTAGTTTTAAGTGTTTAACGTACCACACAAATGACCTGTATCAATGGAATAAGCCTTGCATAAACACTTCCCAACAATCCATTCTGGATGAAAGTAAAGAACAGGTTTCAGAAAGTGTTATTTTTCAGAGTGTTTGCTTAGCTTATTTCCCACAAATATTTTCAATCCTCTCCGACCTGCTCCCATCCTGTCTTCCCACACGCACGTCAACCTCAGGCTTCACTTATTTTGAAGCTCTCTACAACCAAAAGAGAAAATCCAAAGGACTCATTTTGGCAGAACTGCTCAGATAAAAACAGATTCTAAACATTTAACTTTTCCAGATAATGAGCATCACAGGAAACAGCAACGTTGGCATTCAGGCACCTAATAAGGAAACATTTATATTATCTCTTATGTGAAGACAGTTCTGTTATTCTTTCTACATATTATACATTGTATGCTTTGTTTTCTTTTTAATTTGGGAAGATTAAAGGTTGCTTGATGGCTTGAAAATAACGCAGAAGGAGTCTCAATGCATGATGCTCCCAGGAGGCTGTGAAGCTGTTGCAACTGGAGCTGTTGCTGATTAAATCTGTCTATTGTTATAAAGCATTCTGGGCCAAACCAATCAACCACTGGCGTAATTAATGAAGTCCACAAGGGCCTTTAGTGGAACTTGTTTTCATCAATCAGGAGGAACAAACACATGCTGAAGAAGAGTGGAAAAGCCTGTGTATTTACAAACCAGCTTGACTTGGGTCACTCTTATGAATCACTATGGTGCGGTCCCACAGCAAGTATCATTGAATACTAGAAATTTTACCTCATACATGGAGGCTCATTTAGATAAAGCTAACGTGGAGATGAAGACACAGACTCTCCCTTGCACCAAAGTCATTGGCATCCTCTTTTTGCTTGTGTTCTATGTATATATTTCTTGCAATCCTGCAATGGCAGGTACAGTTTTCAGAAAGAAAGGGAGGAATCTTTAAAGTTGTCAATCAGTTGCAAGGAAAAAGAGTGAAAATCCAAAGTCATATTTTACATGACTGAAACAAAGAAATCAACCAACAAAAAAAAAAACAGGAAGTCTAGATGCAAAATTGAAACTGAGAGAAAGGGTTTAGGTCGTGCCTTTTCATTTAGAGAAATGCAACTATTTCAATCGGCCAGTGTAACATCTTTTTCTTCACTTCCACATCCTATACTATGTAAATCCACAAAGTTCCCTATTGTATTCAACAGTCCCGTACTATACACTATCTCAACCATCTCTCTGCTGAAACTTTTGCTTCTCCTTGCATTGATCTGCCCAGACTGCAGCCAGCCCTCCCAGAAGCAGAGCCAGGGTTAGAGCCCTGAAGACCCTGGCAAGCTGCCCCGAATGTAAGCAATGAAACCATGCTGTCTCCTTGCACGAGCTGATGTCAGATGCTTTCGCATACAATACTTTGTAGGCTGCTTAAGTGTCCTTAATGACATCCCAAGGAAGTAAAATTGGCACAGAATATAGGCCAAGACTGAGTACTGGTCATTCAGACTAACAGTGTTGATGTTATGACATTTGCATTGAGTTTTATTTGAAAAATACAAATGAACTTCCACAAAAAACTCACGGCATTGACTACGGAAACATTCTTACTTAGAAAAGCACTGGATTAATGCCAAAAATATAATTCACTAGCTTTCAGATCAAGCACCTAGTTGCTGATGCAGTTTGGTATCCTTCAGTATCCTGCAGTACGGACACCTCAACTGGACAAGGTATTCCTGAAATGGTCTCTGAAATCCTACATAGATAGGTAACGACACTTTTCCATGCTTAACCAATCCAGGAATCAAACTGTCTCTCCTATCCATTGCACAGCTGAGCTGTTGCTCCTAAGAACTCTCAGCTTGGTTTTGGATTCACTGCGTTTTCAGAATACAGCCTGCATATTCACAGCATGATCTACAGCCTTTCTCCTTGGTTGTTCTCCTCATAAGGCTTCCAGTATATGCCTTCGGCTGCAATACTCAAGAAGAGAAGGTAGAAGAATAGAAAGATGAGAAATCACTGTTACAAAAAAAGCCTGAAACAGCAGTGTTTGCTATTGAAGAATGACACCTAGGCAAAAATGGAGAATTATGCAGTGAAGATAAGTTATTGACAGAAGAGAAAGCAGACTGCAAACAAAGGACTGGAAATAAACAGGGAATTATGTGTGTGTAACCATGAGTAAGGATGATTAATTCTGCTAGAGATAACAGAGACTATGACGAAATGGCATAAGGCTCCAATAAAAGCAGGTATGAAAAAAGGCGAATTAATCTTGAAGATAGTATTCTGACCTACATACTTTCTTACCGAACTATACGAGGGACCAAAAAATCTGAAGCAAGGCATTTTTCCTCTAGCCTTGCTGTGGATGAAGGATGTTCCATACAAAAGTCAAACAGGCTCATTTTGACAAGTGTCAAGTGCATTGAAAAGGTAACTGCTCCGTGACATCCTTGACTCCAGTACTATGCTTGGTTATGTGACATTATATTCTCCGACATGCATGAAGGTATTCATGCATATTTGATGCTTCTGGATATTACTATGCTTCAATGTGCAAAACACATCAGCTCATCTGGACAGAATGAGGTTGTGCAGAAAGGTAAGAAAGAGAAAATACTTTGTTCGCTCTTTCAGCTGGCAATACAAGTGGAGTATCTGAGTCCTTGTGCTGACAGCATATCTGTTAAAGTCAAGAGGAATTCCAGCTGTGGAATAGCAGCAGGATTGCGGTGGACTGTCCTATTATCTCTGATCCAGCAGACTGATATACCATGTACTGGCTACTCAAAGAAATGAGTGTGCACTGTTTCCAAGAGAAGCAATAAGACCAGCATCAGTCCTGTAGCACTGATGTCCCCATTCAGAGGAAAATTGAAAGAAAACTGAAAAAACCTCTCCAGGCCTGATTCTCTTCTCTCCTCAAAAGGCTTCCAGTGGCACTCCCCGTCTAACTGTAGTCGAGTCACTCCTGTTTACACTGCTCTGAATAAAACGAAGCTTCATGCCTGCTGAAACTAAACCATCTCCTCCTACAGTCATTTGCTATTATTATATTGGACTGTTTAGTTAAGGGATGAACCACAGGATGTGTGACTACATTAAAAGTCACTTTTTCATACTTGCCATGTTGGTAGGGAAAGGGGGAAGAGTGACTTTTCAAACCACTGAGATTTATACTGATATTCTTGGCTTTGCTGCTTCTCTGTTGTATCAACTCAAAGGCACTCAAATTCATGTCCTAAAAATGTTTTTAAATTGCTTTTTAAACCTGATTAGAAACTGCAAGAACACTAAAATTGTAAGTCCGTTAAGAAAGGTGGGATGCCAAAACTGTATCTCAGCTTTTGGGGGCACAAGAGGCATTACTTTGACTTTATACTCTGCTTCCAGACCAAACAACTACCAGTCTGTTGCCCTGGTCTAACTGGGTGCACTGGAAAATAACCCACAGGCATGACAGGTCAATCACATTTGCAGGATTTATGTATTTACAATGCATTCTACTCCAACAAAAACTTCATCTGAGCAATCATCCAAATAGAGGACAATAAAAGTCCTTTCATTTTGACAAGTTGTCTTTACTCATTGAAGGACAATAGAAGTGGTAAGTTTAAATAACATTAAGCTCTCACTGGAAAACAATGGAGCAAGGTAACATGCTGTTTAAGTGGCAATAATACCAGTTTTTTCATAGCTTGTTATGACTGTAATAGGCTTGGTTGAAATATTTCATTGTGACTGCCCTTGGTGGAGAACCAGGTCTTTAAATGAAAATATGTTTTTCATTGAAAGTGTTTGTTTTTCATAAAAAACGTTATTTTTACTGAGAACAAAATAAAAACAAAAAACTACAAGTTGATTCTTTGTGTTGAACTTCCCAGAGAACCACAAAATCCAAGATGCCTACAAGTTTTCTGAGGTACCTCTGAGTTTTTAAAAAGGGGAGACCGTTATATCCTGCATGTACAGTCAGCTTAAGGACCCCTTGCCCCTGAAAAAGAAGGAACCAATGAAGTTTCAAAATTACAGCTCCCGCAAAGCATTACAATGACCAATCAAGGTTTTGAGTTTTGAGTGAAAACTATTCAGCTTTTTGAAGGGTTTTTTTTGTTTGAAATTTCATCTTGAAAATACATTTCTTTAGCTGAAAATGCATATCTTTTCACAAAATATTACCCAAGAAGTCTTTTTTTTCCATAGAAGGCTGCATTTTCAACCAGCTTGGTATATTAAGCTTTGCCCTCTCTTTTCTCTTGTGTTTTGTAATGCACCTAGAGCGTTTAAGATCCAAAATTTAATTTACAGCCTTAATCTTATTTAAACATAGTTTTATTTGTGGTGGAATGCAAATACCTGGTCTGCCATTCTTAAACTAAAACAGGTATTAAAAATAGCTTAATGAAAAACAGCAGTCTGCCTTTTCAGCCACTGCTTCTTCTCCAGTAACAAAGAAATCCAGTGCATTATGGCAACAACATTTAATGTTATTGCTAGGCAGTGCAGAGAAAACATAGCATCCAGCATTTATCTGGAACAGTCTGCTATGAGAGAGGACAGCGCATGATGGACAGGGTGGAGTGAGGCAGAAAGCAAGCCAGTAATAACAAAATACTTGGGGTATACACAGCATCTTGCAGACGAAAAGATCTCAAAGTGGTTTTACATACTTTAGCAATGTAATTTGCCTAGAACAAGTTCCCTCGTGCCAGTTACGACCCTTGGAGTGGCTTTTCATGAAAAGGAGACTCTACACCGGTCCTGAACAGAGCAGCCAGTGTATTGCGTTAAGGGCAGGCCAGGGGAAAGGATCCATGGATGGCAGCATTAACCTGGGACTTTAACAGTCCGTAAAAGCAGATGCTGCAGTAAAGGTTGGGAATGATGCAATAGCTCCATTGTAGACATGTGGCCAACACACAAGTTTTGGGGTGAACTCCACTCCTCCCACAGAAGTCCCCAGAGCAGTTGAATTTCTCTTGATTTTGTACCAAATGGAAAACGCTAATATTATTGATGAAGCCCCGTATAGTTTCTTCATCACGTGGCAATTTTTTCAAGAATCAAGGAAAAAGCCAAGAATTTATTGGAAAATAATTAAGCAATGCAGAACTGTAGCACTAGCTATTAATCTTTTCAGGAATTCTGTTCAGAGATACATGGTTTGGCAAATAAGAAAGTTGGAAGTAATATGTGCTAAACCCTCCCATTAAAAAATCCCTCCAAATTTAAACCACTGTGACTGCCCATAACCTGATCTGCCAGGGAACATCTAGAAATTAATTCAGACTGTCGGAAACGTACGTGTCAGGAAACTGAGGTAACTTTGACTCTAGCCACCGGGGCTGATGTCATGTTACACAACTACCAGTCCTTCCATGGCCTGTAGTTCCATTAACAGCAGTTAGAGTTTTTTGTGCAGAACATGCCCAGATCAAGCAGTAGAATTCCACAGTTCACAGAAGATATTAACGTGGTAATATTTTGCCATAATTGTTTTTGCCTTTTTTTAAAACTCTTCTTACTCAGTTATTGGAAAGGTGCACAGCTGGTCATTTGACTTACCCTGATGAAGAAAGAGAAAATTGCTTTCCTCAGAACAGCCTAGTCTGTATTTTAAAAACAGAGTAATCTTGCCAAAACCACTCGCTGGATGACTTTGATTAAACTCAAAACTTTGGTTTTCTTAATGTTACCATATTTGAGAGTTTTTATCAGCTCACAGATGAAGACATAAGGAGTTCCGAACCTTGCAAAATGTAGTAGAGAGTTTGGTGAGTATCCTTGGAGTGACGGAATAACTTTGTTCACCATCTGTATTCCAGGCAGGGTTTCTTCTTTTGAAGAGCATAACCACAATTTGCTGAAGTTTTGAAAATAGAAGTCTCAGAGCTCTCTGACATTGCAGGTATTTCTTTCATTTTGTAATATATATTTTTACTGGCTTGACCTCAAGAGTAGTGTTAGATCTTAATATTTCAGATAAAAATCAGGAAAATTGTTTAGACGCCAGTTTGCAAATGCCTGTTTCTATATGCTCACACTTGATCTGGGCCTCTTGCCCAAGAAAGAGCACCAAAATCTAGAAAAATTTTGCCTTTACTGTATTGATAAAGATAAGCATAGGTTACTGTATATGCCCGTTGCTTTTAGGGTTGCTGGCTTTAGGGAGGCAGGAAAGGGAAGGCATCTCTGCATGGAAAATGAACACTTTTTCCTAACTATCAGGTCGCTGGGATGATGATGGAAGGCCTGGCAACTCTTACTATTGAACCTATTGGACTTCTAACTGCCTGCAAATTTTGGAAGACCTAGCTTCTATATGCCACCCAGCAATCGCAGTATAGCCATAGTCAGATCCAGACTGTCCTGACTGAAAGATTGATCTATTTCTCAGAAAGATTACATCTTTAGATATGATTCAGTCCAATATGCTTCTCTGCATGAACATGATTTACCTGATGTTTTCTTTGCATCACTCATTAAAATACAGACTATTACCCTGACATTCCCCTTAGTATTTATGAAGGTTAAAGATGCTTTTATGATTATTCAATCTGATGTCTGGTAAACTGCAGAAAGCTGCAGGTAGGTGGGGGAGTGCTTGTCTAAAAACTACAAGAGAACTTCAAGCAGGACTGCTGTGTCATTTACTTGCCGCAGAAAGTAATGTGATATAATTAAAAATGGTCAGGAAAGATTACTATCTTTTGGCATCAAATTTTTACACATGCAGTAAAATAGAAATAATCAACCATGCTTAAAACAGATCTTTTCTGTTTCTCCCCCCCGGTGGGTGTCCAATAAAACCCTGAAACATCCTGAGCATAAAGAACATCAACTGGATGTAAAACAGAACTCCATTTTTTTAATGGTTTAGGATGGGAGGATCATCCCCTGTAGTAGGACAAAAAAACTGGAAATGTCAGTGCTTGATCTTTATAAAGGTTTTGAACTAATACTTAAAATTAAAATGAAGACAAATGAAAATGCTTGTGAAAAGGATTATTAAAGATAGGACTGTACAATAATAAGCATGATCCAGCAGCCTGCAAATTAAGAATGTATCATAAGATACAAGCACTGTGGGGAGGTCTGGAAAGTTTTATCTTCTTGGATGAGGCTGAAAGAACTGAATGAAAACTGTAATTTTCCTTTACCAATTTTGGACAGGCAAGGCAAGGCAAGAGGGCCAAAGAGTATGAACAGCAATTTTATTCAAGGGTGAAAGGGGTGAAGAGTGCTGTTCTCTCTTTGTGTAATAGCTAAATCAAGGCCAGGGTATCATTAGCAGTTGCTACTGAAAAGTAAGACAAAGTTCTCCACTAGGAACTAATTCAACCATTTACTGATTGGCCCTCATGGTGTGGACAATCAGTAGTTTCAAAGTCACCAGTTTTTCAGCTGCCAAGAAGTATCTTGAAACCAGAATATTCTAGAAGAATATTACTCTGAAACTATTCTGATTCTTAACTGAAAAATAACAAAAAATGGAAGACAAGAAGAGAGAACTTCCTCCTACTCTTCAAAATATTTAAAAATAAACCAATAGAGGATATATCAAGACATGACAGTTCCTCACACATCTCCCTCTTCAACAATTTCTTAACAATGCTGATTTCATAGTAAAGTACAAACCACAAATTCTAGTTCACTCAGAAACTCTAAAGGGAACATAGAGTAAGTTAGCAACAAAAGCCAATCCAAAGACTCTGAGCAGGCCATGACTGCTGGCCTGGAAGCTTCCAGTTCACCTCTGTATCAGTTCTTCTTAACTTCCTCACAATGCTTTTCTCTTTATCTTCCATGCTGAGACAACAACCTGCTGAGACAACAAGCCAAGCAACAAATATTCTACCAGCTGATGTCTCCCAGCACCCACAAATTTTACAAGACCCAAAAGCCTGATCTGTGGCCATCACAAGACATACAGACTTCAGCTGTAGATGTCATGAAAAAATGCTAGTGCCTTTTCTTGTGTGGGGAATTGACCTGCAGATGAGCCCCAGCTACAGAGTTCACAGTAATAATATCTGGATTTGAACTTGTCCAAAATTTGGGAGAGACTGACTGCCCTTCTGCAATGGACTGAGGTCCCATTGACAGAATCCCTGTGCGGAGTTAAAAGACAGTTGATGAGTTTGAAGACTTTCAGGTACTCTGGACTCCCAAACCTACATGCCACAACATCACAGATTTCCAGTAGGCTGTCCTAACTCTATCAAGATACCCTAGGCCATATAAAGGCACGAGACGCCTATATTTCAGCAACTTATCCTCATGCTCTTGGTTTCTCCAGTCACAGATAATGGCTGTATTTACAACACAAGTCTGGGAATGCAAATCCCATCTTTGCGTATGGCTGATACCTCACCAATTTTCGGAAGGAAATACTGTCTTTAGGGCTGAAATGAGGTAATAACAGGGAAAAAAACACTGTTTTCCTATATAATTCAGTGGTTTGCAATTAATGAACCACTCCTACTCAGGCTATTTTCCTATGCAAATCTACTCTATATACTCAAACTCAATTTCTGAGGGCCCAATATAGGCGTAACACATTCAGAGTGATTAGGACTCTTTGATCATATGTGTATTCTGCTCAATAGTCCTCACCTCCACCTCCTTTAATGCTGAATACAAGCAAATTTGAGAGCGGGAGACTGGACAGGGTTCTGCAGGCCAGCATACGACTTGCTAGAAATCCCTGCTGAAAAACGGAGGAAGAAACCTTTAAAACACTTTCTTCCCCCTCTTCCCTGTGGTCTTCTCTCAGTTTGCTGTGATATCCATTTTGATTTCCTTCTGTTATAACTGGTGTCATATCTCAAAGCTTCACATTGCGAAACAAGCCTAATTCAAAATAGCTCTAGCAGAGCTCAAACTAATATGTAACTGGAACACGCAACTAGATCTTATTTTTCTCTTGCTAGCTAGTACATCTTTAACCTCATGTAATTTATCGTCAGTCAATATTAAAAGTAACATCTGGAAAATGCAACAATTAATGAGAATAAATACAAAGTCACTGAGCTGTTACTCATTTTCCTGCCTGTAAGTTATTTATTTTCCTACGCTTAGTAAGGAATGGCTGTTAGAATTGATGCGATTGGGCAGACACACAAAGTCTTACATTTATCTGCTTTGAAAGAAAATGCTGGGGTTCTGTTTTTTCATGCAGGCTCTTCTAGCTTCAGGGCTGAGTTTTGCAAGGATGGGCATAGTAGGAGGATGTTAGCCAGGTTCAGTTTGGAATGAGTGTGAGTACTGGTGTATGGAACAAGGTTTGTCTTGGTCCTTTGTAAGAAGGTGACTTTCAAGGAATGACCAGTGCCCAGGGATCCCACGGGAACAATTGCCTCCGAGAAACAAAACAACTCAAGCACAGAAAACAGAAACTTCACTGACAACGAACATAGTTTCCGTGTGAGAAAAACCCATACGTACAAATGCTTTAAAGCAGCCAGGAGACAAGGCAATAAAAACTGCATTCAAATCTTCGAATGTCACTCTGTCACGTCAGCCAGTCTCACCAACAGACTTTGCCAACAGACTCAGAATATACGGACAGATAAATGCCAGCAGCTATTTGGTATAGAAACAGACACAGGACTGCTAGTTACATGATCACTTTAAATTCCCTATTTTAGTCTATTAAGAATGTATTCACAGTAGACGTTATACTAACTGTTTTCATCTGCATTTGCAGGCAGTCTATACTACACTACTGTATGTGCACTTCGGTTTTCTCCCAGATGGAGTTTTGAGAATGGAACTCCTGTTGGATCGAGCCCTCTGGGGCTAATTGATAAAATCTTGTAAAAGATTTTTAAAGTCTTGAAACTGATGGTCTGTTGTAAAATGGCAGCAATAAAACACAACTCCGCTGTGTTAGAAAATTAAATAAAAAGCTGTGTGTTCCTTTCATGCATGTGCAGCCAAAGCCAAAAATGAAACTGAAGATGATTCTACGTTACCAGAATATCCAGGTACAGTGGCTGAAATCTGGGCATTCTTGAGGTCACTAACGACATAGTTTGAGGAGACAACGAATTATGATTTAGGATTCTTTGATCTGGCTGAGAAATGTCATAAGCACATGATCCACTACTTTTTGCACAAATGTGCTAAGAATTTTGGCAGCCTGACCCTGCCTCAGCAGGCTTTATGCCAGAACAGCACGGGTTACCTCTGGGCCAACACTATTTTATGCTGGATCGCGTATGGCTTGTCCTCTAGCACCTGCTTCAAGCTGGCAGAAAGCACGAAGCTGGCACAAGCGCCACATCACATGTCCGTGCCTGACCCAGCAGAAATGTGAACCACTGGTTGAACCAGTAGCATGTAGTCAGAGCATGGCTGGTAGTTCAGCCGCCGTCTGGAGTTCTGCCACTGACTGCCAGGGGCCCTAAGCTTCTACCCGCTCATTTCACATGTTTAAAATTTGCACACAAATCAAAGTCAAGTTCAGTAAAGTACAAAGAAATGTGACAATTTCTTCCTGTCTTCTATTTTGCCAGTCATGCTGGATTACAAACACCAATTATTCAATCACTTTACAATGCTCTTTAAATAAACTACATAACTGATCAATTAACACGTCATTACTGACAATAACACCATACTATTCAATCTTTAAGGAAACAGAATACAAAGGTATTAATACTAAGAGAATAGAACTGAATAGTAAATACATGAAACTATACTATCTCTTAGCCAATGATACATTATTCAACCCTGGCTCTTTTAAATTGAATTATATTATCATCAGAACCTCTGAAGACCTTAAGCACACATGTAAGTATATTCCAGATTATGGATGACTTTTTACATCCTATATTTGCAAAATTAATGAAATTTTATACCGAGTATTATTTCTTCTCATTTGTCTGGTGTACAGTCTGTACTTAGAAATTACTAGGTACTTTAAGAATTTCTTTGAACATTAACAATATTCCTAATTAAACTCACCCTATTTATTTCTCATACAAGCAACTATCAGAAAAATCTGGCTTTTAAATTCAAGGTAACAAAATCAATCCTAAACTTCCCTGGCCATTGTGAAAGGATTAAACTACTCTTCCTTTGCCTACACTCCAATTCAAAAAAGGGCATCCTCCAAGAAACATCACACTTGATTCTGAAGAATCCCACAGGGATATTAACTGCTGGTAGAGCAGACCTAGCAAGGAGAACCTAAGAGATCTACAGTCCAACCTGAACTTTCCTTAGGGAATGACATTTTCCCTACTAGGTGATGGGAAAGCTTCTGCATCATCATGTAGTGTTCTCCAGCCACACCAAGGCTGCACCTAGCCCTGAAGCTACACTAACTGGCAACTGCTGAGAACAGAGTCCGAAATATTCAGTTTCTTCAAGGCAAAAAACCTCCTGCCCTCTGGTCTTTATGAAATACAAAAGCTCTAAAAGAATACTACCGGGATTTTCAACTGATACCGGGGTGGGATAAATCTCATTTCAAGCATAGATGCCTTCATACAGGCTATAGATCTAAACTAGTCACCGCACTCAGTGAGGTCCACTTATCTAGTTAGCTGGCCAAGTGCAAGTGTCAGCTTTACGATGAGGTGGGCTGCTCTCCAGGCTCCACTGATCGTGTCAACTGTATCTCCACAAACTACAGCAGGAGTTTCGACTGATTTTTGATAGATGTTGCTCTAATTCTTTTTTTTATCTGTCTGCTGTGGTAAACTCATATATTTTCTGTGAAACGGAGGAAGAAATGAGGAGCGTAGGGGTAAAAAGAAATCCAGAAGAAACAAAAAATTTGCAAAATACCTGCAAAGGCACCACAGCATGCATACAAAATCTAATCTCAGTAAACACTATGCTATTTTAGCAACAAAATGCACACTTTTTTTTCAAGTTCTGGAAAGAAAAATCTTTTTGAAAAATTCCGAAAGTCATCCTCAACATACAAAAAGAGCTAAAACGGAGATGTTTTCACCCAAACCCACAATTCTAAACAGAGCTATTGCTACATGACCCGATGCTGATAGGATTTTTGCTAGCAGGAACGTTTTGTCATCAAAAGCTAATAGGTTAAATACCACAAATGCCTTTAGGAAGCAGCAAAGGCCTATTTTTCTGAACCAACAAAAAGAATGTGCTCTAGAAGTGATTACAGAGCATGGATATGTAATCTAGTAATTTCATGCCCTGCATCTGTAAGTCTCCAAAATGCCATTACTCGGTGCTAAATTAATTTAAGCAGACTTAATCAAATGAAAGCACTGGGTAACTAACACAAACTAGAATTTCCTGAGTCATTATTTTCTATTTTCCGAAACCTAACATCTTATGCTGATTCTACTGGCTAATTGTAACTGGCAGGTCATTTGCAGAGCAGTAAAAGCAAACCACTTCAGGATGAGTACAATAAATTTAATGCATTCATTTGTGATCTTTAACTCACAAAAACATTCTAAGAGATTTATTTCTCAGGTCAATACTAGTTTCTTTATGACCATGCCTTGCTGACCATGACATATTAGGACATATATTCAGGTAAAAACTCGAAAAAATAAAAGAAATACAGACTAAGTCAGTTTTAAGTAGACCATTAGGAGTTTGCCTGAAATTTTTAGCATTATTTTTCTTTAGTTCTTTTCTATAGGCAGGGTTAGGTCTTAGTGTTATTTGTACCTGAAGAATTTCTTTGAAAGCGCTTGGGTTACTATAGAACAACAAGGGAAAATTTAGCCCATTATGAATAAATTGGCTTTCATCTTTTGTTTTCCAAACACGCTTCACAGGCAGACATAAATTCTCCTCATTTTACTCAGACAAATACGTTTGAAGAAGCTTTCTGGTGTTTGTATGACCAAGCCTGAATCAGAGTTTGCTAAGTAAACTGAGTAAAGAAGTCATCTGCATTTCTCCCTCATACTGAAGCCTGGGTGTCCACAGGTGGTTGGTTCACAAACCAGTGGATTCAGTCACGAGGTCCCTCCTGTTCCCTACACCCAGCAGCCCAGAGTTCATTCTCCATGGATGTTCCCAAAAGCGTTAGCACCACTTTGAGAGGTAATAAGGGGAAAATCTAACCTGGTTTATTCAAGACCTGAAAAGACATGTTTACTGAATGTCAGTGAGGCTCAGCCATCAAAACAACCTATAAATATATGGTCACCGATATACATTGTACTTTGGAGTCTTTTGATGATTCCTTGTCTTTTTACATCCTTTTGGGCCTCAATTCAGCAAAATACTTCAGCACAGTACTTAATGAAAAGCACAACCTGTTTCCACTGGATCTGAAGTGTGCTTTTGGGTGATTTACTGAATCATAGCCTGTATCATTAAAGTTTCCTTTCAAATTAAACATTTTTCAAGAGAACCAGAAACCAGGAAACTCAAGAAGATTCTCTAAATTTTATTCCACTGAAAGGAAAGAACAGGGAGGAAGCACCAAAACTTATCGTCCACCAAAGCATTGAATGTAGCTGAATATTTTAGAGGCTTCAGTCTTACGACATTCACCCGACATTCCTAGTCCAGGTTTACAAAGCTCAGCTCTGACAAGTTGTGAAAAAAAAATAAAGCCAAAATTCAACAATTATAAAAAAGGCAACAGAATTAATTCACACTAAACTGGTGATCAGTCTGTAAATAACAGGTAAGTGAGGTATCAAAAAGCAGGTAACACTGTCTTTCCAGTTTCCTGTTCACTGACAATTGGTTTCTGACGGGAGTTTGCTTCTTTTCAGGTTTGCACTGAGATTTACCACCAAACACGTGCAATCTACACTGTCATTTTCCAAACGCCTTCTTGTTACACATCACCCAAAAAAAACAGAAAATAGAAGTACATAACAAAGAGGCAGAGAATTAAAGAGGATGAAAAAAATAAATGTCAGATCCACTCACACATGCAAATTGATGTGAACCACAGACCTTAGCGGAGTATATGTCAATTTATGTCTAATAAGGCCTGGTCAAAAATATTTCCATATAAAAGGAACGTATGATGTACGAGCCTACAAAATCATCACAACGCAAATCATTAAGTTGCTATCGTATGATGAGAGTGGAAGCATAATGGTTATTAAAATGGCTTTTACTTAAATGGCTTCAGTTTTAATGAGGCTTAATGCATACCTTCACAGGAGCTTGGCAAAGAAAGGACAACATAAGTTTCTTACCTGAGATTTTATTGGTTTTGTTTTGTCTACTCTTAACTTGCTCAGTCCATAACGTAGGATAACGAGAAGCTATATCTAGAGAAAAGAACAACAGAGAAAAGTTTGCAAATGTTACAATTTTTTTAAAAGCTTCCTGCAGCTGAATAGTAAGTGGCTAGTTTTAAAGATACATGGATCTAAAAAAACAAAAGGGCACACTGGTTTGTGTCAGAACAGTTAAAACCTTTGTTCATGCAAAGGCATTAATAGTTCCTTCCTTACCCCATTCATACAAAAGGTTGAAAGAAATACTTTTAGACTAAAATCATGTTCAATCAGAATAAAAATCTTCCAGTGTGGACCCAAAACATGTAATATATTCAGATCAGACTCCGTGACATTTGCAGTGAGTGGTAAGGCAGTCACAGTATAGGACTATCATTGCATGTAGGCTTTGAGCTTTCCATCTACAGAGCACTGAATTTCCCCAGAGGCAGCTAAGCCTGACAAAACATCAATCTTAACATTACTAGGCTATAGGCTGAGGACAGAATTTACACTTTATGGTCCTTATTTGGCCATAGAGTTTTAACCTGCACCCTGGCTCAAGTTTAAAACCTGTCTCTGCGCTGAGCAGTGGCGATTAAAATCACTGATGTTGGACTCCATAGCTACAGTGTCATCTCAAAAGCATCACACAAAATTCGTTGCTTGTGAGTGGAGACTCTATTGCGTTTGCTGTCTTTATCTGGAAAAAGGTACAGATGCTTGCAATTTCTTGCAGCTGCCCCAGCAGTTGCCCTAACTCTTACGGCAGCATTTGACGTTGTGGTGCACAGCCCATACTGCCCAGTTTAATACCGCACTGTGAAGTTCCTGTTGATGCTCACCTTCTTCATCACCTTGGGGCTGAGTCTCCAGCGCGGGAGCTGAGGCATCATCTGAATTCAGAATGGAAAAGATTTGCAAGGAGACTACAATTATGAGAGTAAGCTAAATAAGTGTACATACGTGATTGATACTAATGATTTGCACATAGCCCCGGCCGGTAAATAAACAATAAATTAAACATTATTTACAGGTATTACACAGCATAGATCTATTACATTTACAGACTGAGGATTATAAAGGGATGGCTTTTGAGGTTAAGGCTGATGAAATGATTGGAGGGTCTGTGATGAGGCATGAAGTGATCAGGTTGCTCTCTGGACAGTAGTTCTTCGTTTTAGATGTTGCACATTGATACCTATAAATTATAACAGATTAAATGAGTGTTTCTAAAACAGCAGTTAGATTAACGTATAGAAGGGGTAAGACCTGTGAAAGCAAAAGCAGTTTGGGGCGAATGAGTGGCTGCAGACACGTTGACACCTGAAAAGGAAAGGGAAGTTTTCTTTTGACACAGCAGGATCTATTTAACAATCAAGCTGATTTTATGAGCAAGATTCACAGATTAAAAACCCAGAATATTGTTTGCATATTTCTTATCCTCTGGCCAGCTGTCTCCATCCATCCACTACCAACGATTACTGCAAAAAAAGAGGGAGGAAAATTTACAGAAAATATAAGAGGATGTGGTTAATTTTAGGTTCAGTAAAACCCAGTGGAAGTAGTGCTGGAAAAGAAAAATTCAAAATGAAAAGTAATTTAAGTTAGCATTATGTGAGACAGAGCAGTACTCAAAGACCCATCTTTACCTTATTAAATTTTTTCATTTAAAATTATTTCAGATATTGGATAAATATTACTTAGGAGGCCTTGCTAGTACATATTATCCAGCTATTGCTGTTTCCTGTAGCATGGAGCTAACTCCAAGACGAAGATGTCCCATGGTAAACAGCACCTTCCAGGCAAGGGGTTTATGAGCACTTCCTGCAGTTTCACAACTGGATCTCAGACCAACATAGCTTCCAGGTCATTTTCCTGCCATTTTCATGGCAGCTAGCACCAAATGTATCCGAGAAGCTTCCTCTTGCATGTAGCCCTACCAGGGTAGCAGTGAGCAGCAGCTTCCAGGCTAACACACGATCTGTTTCCATT
>Ga0181612_138069_pt1 | contig 17604 bp, 14 predicted proteins | sample HoacroProtozoa21_FD_119630 | JGI IMG/M metagenome (GOLD analysis project Ga0181612, IMG submission 119630) | Hoatzin crop microbial communities from Cojedes, Venezuel. Combined Assembly of Gp0051906, Gp0051904, Gp0051908 | reverse complement strand
GGTTTAGCAGACTCAGCATCAACAACCCTTTTGCAGGAGGCGCTGTGAGCACATAAAAAGGTTGCTGCTTCTGAAAAAGACACACGATCCTCAATAACCCTGCATAAGGATACTTTTCTTTTGGAGGAACAAGTCCTGAGTCATTGCTGGAAGAATCTTAGAAAGAAGAAAATTCTCAAATCTTTATTTTTGTTTTCATTAGGCCAAGTGCAATAGGGCTCCAAAACTTCAGACTCTCCTAAGAAAGGAATTGGGCTGCTTATGTTTTTTTAAACTGTGGAATTTTACACATGTTAAATGAATACTCAGTATTGCTACTTATTTTGTGGTTCTACCCAAAAGATTCTTTATGAATGAAGGGAAAAGCACTGACTTTTCTCCTCAGGAGCCAATATTGTCATGTATAATGATGACTATTTTTCTGTTTCACAGACCTTCACCTTAGTGACTTATTCCCTTATAGCACAGAACCACTGCAAGAACATGATGGATCTGGATCGTCACTTTCTAGTGTCAGAGTATCAGATAAGTTTATAGTATCAGGAGGAAGTTCAGTACGAACTTAGCCTCGGTACAGAATATATGAAGTCTGTGATACCTTAGTTTCACAGCACTGGGTCACTGTGACATTAGGTCATGGGTCAGATAAGATAAGCAGTGTATTATTCCTAAGGAAGGAGCAGATAGTACTCTGCCAGTTCAAACAACAGGCATTGACTTTACCCTCAAAAAAAAAAAAAAAAAAGCAAAATCACCTACCATTATTTAATCAATGACTACAACTTCCAAAGATTAGAAAGTCTAATCATATAAAAATAAGAACATATTTTTTTCAAGTTACTGTGAAAGTGAGTTCAGTAATAAATTGAGCACCATGTGTTTCATTACTTTGAAAGAAAGTTACTACGTGATTATTCCCACTATAGCATGTATTAATCATAATCCCATTTTCTGTATAAGACAATTACAGTTTAAAATATTAAATGGAGCACTGATGTTCATACCTGTCTATCAAGGAAGTGTAGACCCACTAGAGTGTTAGGATTCTGCACTGCCCATAAACATCAGAGGACAAAGTAAGTCATGAACACACCTTTGGCTAAGACTATGAAGAATTAATTTCTCCCCCACTAATATAAAGAATGAAGGCTGAACTAATTCCTCTATTCAGGAGAGGTGGAATTTGGATGCAGATCCAGGCCTGCAATTTTCAGCTGACTGGTGTCTTATGCTCTTACACAACTGCGTTTTCTCCCACCTTGTAGAAATTTTCTTACCCGTTTGACTGGGAACAATTTTAACAGTCTTATGATAAAGCTTGTCTTTTGCCGCGGGAAGAATTTAACACTACCAGAACAATACAAATGCTGTTCTCAAGTGTGGTATGTGCAGCCTTAATGTTTAACTGCTCAAATTCTATTTTCAAGGCTTTTTAGTATGAATATAGACAAAAGTTAAAGGCAGACTCTGGCTCACTACTCTTGCTACCCTGCACTGAAGTTAATGTTACCTGTTCACGGAGTTTAACTCAAGCTATATCTAGTATATGCTGACAGTAATTTGCTCTTTGAGTAATCACTGTAACTTCAGTGCAAACACTCAAAGAATAAAATAGTTCTCAATATGAATAGGGCTTGAAAATCTGCTCTACCATAAGTACCTCTCAGAACATTTAAAAAAGTTCTTTAAGATTTAATTTTGGAAACCATTCGGTTTCTTAATTGTTCAATTATTTATTGTTTTATAGTAACATCTAAGTTAATTTTCTTTTGCTTATCTCTGGAGAAAACACTAGGAAGATTATTATTTTCTTGGATTTCAAAGGCAAATGACTGGGAAAGAAACTTCTGAATTTAATTTTCAATGAATTCCTGCACTGATCAACAAATAATGTTGGTCTCAATACTGCAATTGGACATAGTTAGCCATTTTTTTAATTCTTCAGGGAGGGCAATGGAATGAAGCTAGAGAGATTCCATGGACATTTTCTACAGTTTTGTCATGTTGGTTTTCCTTTCTCCTCTGACAGTTTAGTTATGATTCATTCACAGGCTGAATTTCTCCTGGGATAAACTGATGTAACTCAGACAAATTACATGGAATTGGGTCAGTTTACCCCAGCTGTGTATCTAACCCAATATTTTAATATTTTTAACTTAGGAAGATGTTGGTTGGTGTTACCTTCTTCTTTTTCTAGAAGAATTTCTAACAACAACTAAATTCCTTTGAACTGAATATTAGTGCATGAACCCCATGATTGAGTACTTCTGCTGCAAAACACAAAGAAACAAATATTATCTAGTACATAATTCAAACATTCCCACTAATTTTCCCAGAATTTCTGGACGCTGTGACACTTTGAATGCAGAGTGGAAGAAGTAAAAGTAGATGGAAGTTTGGCATCCTCTTAATTTAAAGATTGATTGAAGACCTTTCCTACAGCCAATAAAACTATTTGGATTCATACATCTGTGATTTTTCTGAAGTAAACATCAACCTTACTACTCCATTCTGTGCTTGTGCACCTATGAATACTTGCAGCATACAGCCCTATGAGGTATAACACATATATGCGTTTAAACATATATATCTATTTTACCATCTAACTAGTTATGCAAACATCCTATATCACTTGCTTTCTTGGTCTAGCCACCATGGACATTTACTCTTCAGTGCAAGTGCCTGTGGCTGCCACCTTTCACAGAGTTACAGCAGAACACAGCCAAGAATCTCAACACAAGATTTTTGTGTTTATAAATCTCAAATATCTTTCTCACTGTAACTATTGTTCATAAGCATTAAGATTTTTTTTTGTAATCTGCCCGTGTTCAGGCTCTCCAGACAGCTCCTGGGCTTTCTGTAGCAGCAGTGTACTCAAGCCATTGTTCTAATAGATTATGGCAGTGCCATTGTTGAACTTGGAGTCAAAAGATGCTATCTTTTCAGGTAGAAGTGTTGATAGTAAATAATTCAGTGTCTTTCTGGAAGGTAGCAGCCCTATAACCTTTCAGTTCTCCTCACCAACCAATCTACAAAGAAATGTTGCTAGGAGAAGCTATGGAGGAGTATGGGAACAGCTCTTCTTCCAGGCATAAAAGTAACTGCTTGTAACAACAAAAGGAAATTAAAATATGAGACATACAGCTGTAAAAGAAAATATGCTCTACATGAAAGCACATCAGTAGCTCCATCTGTAAATTTCAACTCACCCAACATGTTGGGAAATGTACAGAAAAAAATAAAAGGGAGTGACAGCAGTGCATGTACCAAGACTTAGGCAAAGTCTGAAGTAAGGGTAACAAATGCTTTGTCTTAATGAAGCATGGAAAAAAAACCAATCTCACAGTACAGTTTGAAAAGCCAGGCCAGTCACCTGGCAAACAAGAAAAAAGAAAAAACAAGCAAATAGGCTATCAGCTCAAGCCTCACAAAGCATTCATGAAATAAAACTACCATAGACTTGTCAGTGGTTAATAGGCTCTAAAATTGTAGAATTGTCTACACTACACATGGAACCACAGGTGTGTGAGCCAGCCTTAGCACTGAAGAAGATAATTATTGAAGCAGCAGGTTCAAAGTGTATTGACATGAAGACCGTTAAAGTTATTTCTAGAGACATTTCTCTGACTCCAAGGAGCAGTTTAGTGATGGGTTTGAAACAGTCTGCCTCTTAATTCTGAAGTTACAGCAAATTGGAATTTGTTGCCATTTAATCAGTAAATTGTCTCTTCCTCGCAGGAAGGGTGAGGCCTGTGGACAGCTCTTCAATAAGGACCTGGACTAAGCCCATGGACCTCTGGTTGTGAGCCCATGGACCTCTGGTTGTGAGCCCATGGACCTCTGGTTGTGAGAAATAAGGTGCCAAGGACCTTGCAAAAGGTCCAAAGGCAAAAGGAGGTAGTATGCTTCTTCTGAACCAGTGGGAAGAATAGTCGCTGAAGTTGGCCTGAGCTTCCTGCAACGAAAGGTGGTACAAGGTGTGAGGGGAAGATTTTTGGAAACTGTATGAAAAGGCAGGTTCAGGGAAGCAGCCAGCTTTTTCACGAGGCTACTCCCTGATGCTGAGAGATAAGGGAAGTGTACTTTGCTAAAGAGCATAAGGTACACAAGAAGCCGACAACAACTTCAGATTGATCTGGAGAGAAGGAAGAGATGCTGGGCTTCCCAGGGAGGCAGCGGTTCAATTTCTTGTCACAGCACTTTGCCCTCATTGTCACTCATTTTACTCTGGAGCCTTATAAGATCCTTGACCCAAAACATGTGGTTTTGTCCCACTAATGATACTTAATTGGAAACCTATTGTTTTTACAGAAAGACTCTTAGGCCTCCTCAATAGGAAGATTGAAATAACATGAGGGAAAAAGGGATTTAAACTGAATCACATAGGTGATATTTTATCCACTTTATTACCTCAGCACTAAGTAGTTTATTTTTGTCTCGCTGTCTTGGGGAAAAATGATTTGGATTTGCCCTTGTAAACAAAAGCAGATAGAGAGATTTTAAACAATTTAAATAAATACACACCTGAAACTACTCTGGAAACAAATGAGAATGATTTGAAGCTACACAATAAAAAAGATACTTATAGAAAATTCTACTTTTCCATTTTGAAGCTTATTTAAAATTCTTCAGATGAGAAGGCTGGAAAAAGGTGTCTACTTCAGTCTCTTATCCGAAGCCAGGAGCAAGTGTACAATGCAGAAAAAAAGAACAAAAAATAAACTTTTTTTTCTCTTTGATCCCTCCCTGGATTCTTCAGAACAATATAAGAGAGCTTCAGGTATTTTTTTTTTCTTAGTATTGAACTTCTGGAAGACCCCTGAATTTCATATATTCTGTTTTTCCCAGCTGGCTTTTCTTTCTTATGTAGAAAAGTTACTCTAACATCTCTCACAATTTTCAGCCGTCTCTTGCTTTGTGGCTCTATAGACACGTTGACTCTGTCCCAAACTCAAAGTCGAATGAGAAGCACAGTGCAACAATATCCCTCAGATGGTTCCTTGATCTCTTAAACAGCCCATGCTGCAGTTCTCTAAACCTCTCACTAATTTACCTTGCTTCATGGGGACTTAAACTGTACTAACTACAAAGGACACTGCATAAAACTGGAGAGAGATGAGTACTCCTTTTAGCTATCCAGAGAATGGAACGGGAGCTCCATTTAAACCATCCTTCAGGTGCTGCTGCTTCATCCTGTGGTGTCCTGACTATGCCACTGTGACAGCAAGTTAGACACTGGCCTTGCCCCTTCCCTTCCCTCCTTTGTGCACGCACACAAAGGTGTGGGATGCACGCACACAAAGGTGTGGGATGCACTGTCTTCCCAAGTCGATCACAAAACTGGTCTTCTGTTTACCATAGGCATTGCTAATAAACAAATAAGAAAAAAAAAATCCCCAGAAAAACCTGACCAAACAATCCCCCAAAACCCAAAGCAGAGATATTTGTGTAAAATGTTCTCTGTCTTCCTTGTGTGTATGCTATGCTGATTGCCAGGTATGCTAATGGCTGCCATAGGGATGCTAAAAGGGCAGAAAGCCCAGCTTCACCTCAGCATCACAACACAAGGGAGAAAGAGAAAGGGAGAAACAGCAAATGTGTAAGAAGACAGTCCAAGGAACCGATTCACTTGCAGCAAGTTACTTTGCTGGCAGTAATTCATGTGCTGGTGGGAGGAAGGTACTCCAAGCAGGGATTTAAGGGGAGAGAAAAGAATGCAGACTTGTGAGCTCCACTCATACAAATAAATGTTACTGTTTGCTTGTGAAGTACACGAGGTAACAACACTTAAGGTAGATCTGCTTGAAGGAGGTTAACAGGGATGCCAGCTCTCTCCACGTTTCTTTCTCTTACTCTATTTCATTAGGCAAGAACTCTCCAGCAACAATTTATCTTAACTTCATTAACAATCTCTGACAACTGCTTTCTCTCCAGCTTTGCATCCCCCAAATTCTCATGATCAAGAAAGACACCGTTCACAGTTTTGTCTTCCACGATTTTATTCAGTTTTTTTTTTTTTTTTTTATGAAAGCCTGCAGTATGTAATGAACGATTGCTGCCAGGAGCACACTGCAAAGTGTCTATGTGATGATTATGTGAGAGTTTCATAGTCTTTCACGTTCCATAGTATAGAAGTGAGCCTTTGGGGCACCTCAAAAAAGTTTTAAAACACTTGATTTCATTCAAGGAAGAATCAAAGAGTTTCACTAGAAGAAATTGTCTTTACACATATAAAAAATGAAGGTTTCTAAAGGGATCTTTTAGTTAGATGACAGAAAACCTGCATTTTGTAATACCACAGGGGTTCTTTTAATAAGTCGCTGAAAAGTTCCATTTGACAAGCTAAACCTTGAATTTTTTTTCATACTTATTATAGCCAAGGAGGTGCTAACCTAATACAATGGGCAAAGGAGTGTTACCACAATACAATAGACCAGACAGAGTTAGTACAATACTGGGCAATAAGGGTTCTCACTATAATGAGTGAGAAGCAGTGTCTGCAACATAAGAAGCATGCTTCAGAAAAGAGAAAAGAAATGTGTTTGGTTTGTGACTGGTCATTTTATAGCTGCAATTGTAACCCAAAGCAATGACCTCAAGATGCTTAAGAGTCTTCTTTAAAAAGTAGGACGATCATTTCAAAGGTTCACAGGCCAAAAAAGACCATTATGGTACCTAAACTAGGGGCCTCAGTAACACAGGCTACAGATTTTTGCACTATGTTGTCTCTATCTAATCTAATCCTTTGGAGTTGCACCAGTGGTGTCAGGCTGGGGCTTAGTTTGGTCCCCTATATTGCTCACACCAATGCGCTGTGAGAACCATGGAAGTATTTAGAAGATGAGATGAGAGAGTTAGTCCTGGCTTCCATTTCACTATATTTGACTAAAAAGTTGCATAAATTGAGTCTGAAATCACTTATTTTTCTGTACTTTTTTTGGTATCTGTTTCCATGTTCTTTATTCTGTTCGTGGTCCCCAAGTCACTTTCTTCCATTTACACTCACTTCCCAGCTCATGCTCAAATTACAGGTAGCACTAGCTCTGACATCAGGATAGACCTATAGAAAGTATGAAGGGTATTCTGTTAGAAGAACATTCTCATCCACCACATCGTTCTAATGCACAATGAGGGCAAAGGATGTTCAGAAGAAATCCATATGATGTGCTACATGTAAATCTCCACAGGTATTCAGCAAACTACACTCTGCAAATTTATGTGACCTACTTTTTCAGATTGTTTAGTACCTAATAGTATCCTTGCTGCCAATCAAATGGCAACTACAAATATAATATATGCCCTTGATCTGGAAAGAATAGAATGATCTATGGATAACTTGAATAAAACTTGGGCAAGTTGTAGGAGAAAATGACATGGGTATGAGTTCGAATTTACAGCACAGCTGCATGAATGCTTGGCTGGGGAAAAAGTGCTGCTCATTCACTTGGTAAGTGGCCAGAAAGAAATATATTGGGTAGAATTGTGGCATTAAGCATAACTGTAAAGTACAGAGATACAATTTGGATCACTTAGATATACATATGACAGACATCTGAAAGTCCAAGTAGCAACTTTCCTGATTACGAAGAAGCTCTAGTAAAAATCTTCACACAAAGCAGTGACAGGCTTGAAAATATCTGTCAGCAATCATAATGTATGATGCACTAGCTTTTCTGATGTAGGTATGAAAAGGAGGCAAGCAAAATATGTTGGAGTTACTTGGTGCAGTACAGTTTAAGGAACAATGCACTTACTTCTGGACCTGATTTTTTAAACATTTTTAATAGTTTAGTACTAAGGAAAAAGGGCATTCTTATCTAGCACAGAAAATCTGTAGTAGTTTACAAGCTTGAATTGAAACATGACAAAACATAGCAAAGTTACAAACTTCACTAGAATGAAATGACCCTTTTGGCCTCAGTAAGACCCAATTTATAGGTACTAGGAAAAAGAGACTGTGAAATATTTCTGACTTCCAATTGCTAAATAGCCTGCAGGAGTCAGAAAACTTGGTTTTCTGGTTGAGGTAGTGGGTACCGCCTGAGAAGAACTAGTTTCAATTTATGGTTCCATGTTGCTCTTGGAGCAAATCACTCTTCATACAAAATGTGGATAGTATGTCATGCCTATTGGACTATAAAAGTTTTAAGGCAGGGAAAATCTCTCACTAGGTGAAGACTCAGCATCTACCTCAAAGAAATATCTATCTTGACCAAGAAGCTGAGGTCTCCCTATATTAGAAATACTGATCAATAACAAAAACAAATATTACTGTCTCTTCCCAGCCTCCCCTGGTTGCTGGAGCTTATCTCAGATGTGAGATTGGGTACACAGGCTTTCTTCTGCACTTAGATTTGTTGTGATGCTGGGGACAGACAGCTCTTGCCTGCTGAAGATCAGGAAGGCTGGCAAAGAAAAAATGAGTCAGAGAGGTGAGAGAAAACAGAAGGAAGGATGAACTGATGGAAGAAAACGAGCTGGTGAAGATATTCTGGTGGGCAGATGCTGAAGAGCCATTGCTCCTGAAGACCACTGTTGAGACCAGGGAAGATCTTTGGGTGAGTGATGGTTGAACTAATGCTATGGAAACAGAAGACAGGGTTCTGGCAAAATAGAGACAAAGGCTCATGTGACTCACACATGCTCTATGAAATGCGTTTCCTTGTCCACATGTTTACAAGACAGTAAAAATGGCTTTTTAGATCTTTTTTGCTTAATGTCAGTAACAATCAGTGCTTACCCCAAGCAATTTCCACTTCATAGTCTGGCACTAGCTAGAACAGATGGTTCTCAGGGAATCTGAAAATATTGCTTTCACATCAAAAATAAACCAAATACAGGGGTAAGGATTAAGGGGAAAACCGCCTGATCATATAGTCAAATATCCATGGTTCAGAAAGCAGGTACAAAGCATAGGAAACAGCAAGGATAGGAACTCTATGTCTTTTTTTCTAGCCAACATTCAGTACAAAAATGAACCCTTGCTCTGAATTCGCTTCTCCTTGTTCCTGTATTTGATGCTTCATGCAGTCCTCACCATTCTAGTTCTCTCATTATTTCCTTTCACAAATCCCTGCATCTGCAATATTGCTGCACCTTGTTTTAGGACATAGCCTGGCATATGGGTTGAGGGCTAATGGTTTCAGCAGACATATATGCTTTTTGTTCAGAATGGAGAGGACATAGGTTAGAGAATGAACTGCCCCTTCTCTATCAGCCTTGTACTCTTCCTTCTCAAAGGGACATTTGGGATATAATGTGGTGGGAAGACTTGTTACAAATGGATAAAGCATGGTGAGAAGTTGGTTTTATCTGCCTCAAATTAGACATGGATATAGAAAGGACAGCAGTTTCTGGACATTGGCAGGAAGGTTTGTTTGGCAGGGGTTTTGAAACTCGGTCACACATTTTTTGTTTAACATCTTACAAGATAGTGTATTGTAAGACTGAGTGAGCGTTTATGAACTGTGCTGGAAAAGGACTATTGGATGAGAGCTGCTGGTGAAAGTGTTTTCACTTTATGCCTGAAAAGGCTGGCAAGGATGAAGGAGGCACTGTTTAGCTTGGCTCTTAACCTTGGAGAACTGGACACTGACCACCCTACTTCTGCTCTGTGGTTCCTCCTGGGGAAGAACAATAGTCACTATCATTTCAGTGAGGGAATTCAGGACACACTAATTGCCACACTCCCATGCTTTTGGAGGAAGACAGCAAGTTGCTTCAGTTTATACAGGCATATGCATTTATTGCTAAGGGAATCCAGCTCCCCATTAAGTGCCTCTCAAATCAAATAGCTGCGATTGTTCTGTCTTAAAGATGTGAGACATGCTTTTTTGTGAAAGCATGTAGAAAAAGACCTATACTACCAAAAACAACTTTTCTTGTTTCTTACCCTTTAAAGGTTTTGCAAAATGTTCCTATTTAATAACAGTTATCTTTATGTAGTAGCTGAATCTTTTCATAAGCTAATAGTTGTAAAGCACTGTCTACTTTGCTTAATGATACTATTTTCCCAATATAAAACAGGGCTAATGGGTGTCAAATGTGAAAGCAATATTCCTGCAATTTATCACTTAAGCCTTCTTTCACTCTTTTGGGGTGAATTGTTGTATTTTTAAAGGGAAATGGATTGCCTTGAGTGAATTCTTTTATTCTTCTACATTAAGAATTCATGAATGAAGCCAATAGCTGCAACACAATCTTCAGTTCCTTGTCCCACCAATAACCTCAGCTGTGTCCTGGAGGGTAAACTCACACTGCATCAATCAACAGTCTTCGTGGTCTGTAGCATAGCCGTGCAAACTGTGGCTTACACTATGCTCGCGTTTGCTCCCTTGACTTCTGGCAGTTGGGAACTGCACAGAAATGAATTAACTGTTACAAAGTTTCCTGGCATGTTGTACTTTACATGATTGGAAAGTTACATTAGTAGAAAGAACAAAGAATATAGACATCTACTCTGAGATTCGGAACCAAATGCCAATGGTCAAATGATCCCTGGGCACCTTTCTTCTCTGCTCTCCACCTCTCCCTGCCATTGTTAAGCACTGGGGAAGTCCAGTTGAAAAGATTCTGGGAGGTTAAAGAGATTTCAGATAAGAGACATTCTGGACTACTTATTTAAAAATAAAAAAAACCCACAAAAAAACCCAAACCCAAAACAGCACTATAAAACTGGGAAAGGCAAAGAGGCCAGCAATTTAAGAACACATTAAGATTGCACCTGCAAATGAGTTCATTCACTTCTTTCCATGAGCAAACTCAATGCTTCTATTCCCAAATGAGAACTAAATACACAATGTTGGGCAGGCAGACATCCAAATGCCCAGACTTAGCGGAACTGTGTGCCTACAAATCTCATACCTAGAAAATGGAAGCTGTGAATGTGGACTTCAGCCTAACTTGTGAAGCCAGAGCTGTTGTGGAGGTAAACTAGTCAACGTGTGGTGTAATATCTGGCTTTGAGTCACTAGTAAAACTTCTCTCTGGCACATCCCTCTCCTCGCTGCTGCTGACTCCTCTCTTGAAAGCCACCAGTTCTCAAGGACTTTTTCCTCCTTTACCAGCTTTTTTTGGCTCGGAATCTTCATGTAAGCGTGTGTATACATGTGCTTTTGAGGTTGTGACTCCTCTCCAGCCAATTTTGTTGTCTCTGTATGCTGCAAACCGTACCCACACGTCCACATACAACTCCTGCACTGGGATGTTGCTGCTCTGCACACCCCAGGCTGTGCTAGAGCACGCTTCAGCCAGGAGTAAGCCTTTCACCTTTATGGACACCTGAGCACGTCTAAATACTCGGCAAAACATCACTAGTGTCACAACATAAGAGGTCACTTCTAAAACGTGGGGCTTATTTTTACCAGATCTGTACTAATTTAAACTGGTGATTTAGTGAGTGTCTTAAAAAAAGAGGCACATATATATATACACATGATGTCTACTTATGATTTTTCATAATAATTCACTTGATTTTTCTGTATATTCTGCTAACTTTTCATCAGACATGTATTCCTAGCTCAGTTTCATCATGGCACTTGGTACGGCTAGTTATATCACTCTGTACAGCAGAAAAAAATACTACTGGTTTACAAAAAAAAAAAAAAAATTATCTGAATGTCTTTCATTAGAAAAAACACATTTTTTTGATGATCAAAACCCAATAAAACTCAATGAAGAATTACTTTATTTTCTCAGGAAAACAACAAATGAAGATGCAAATAATTAACCCACCCTTGTCATTGAAACTGTATTTAAGAGAAGCTGCTGTGGCTTCATTTCTGAAGCACTTGACTTCCTTGGGACAGAGGAGATACAAAAGGGTTCTATTTGTTTGCAGATTGTAAGATAACAAGCAGTACATCTGAAAATACAAACCCGAGACGACTGCTATTACATCTTGGAAGCAGAGGAACAGATACAAGAAAAGAAAAAAATGAAAGAGGCAGAGAAAGGAATGACAGGCATGCAGGTTGTGTGAATAAAAAGCTAAGAAAAGACCTGTAGAAATAATTGATTTTCCTGATTCACCACTGACATTTTTTTAAATCCCCGAGTAATTTGATATCCACCTGAACAGAATCTATTTTTTTCTGAATTATCCACAATCGAGATAAAAATTATTTGGACTTAAATAAAAGTGTTTAATTTTATCTGAATTGTTTTTTAACTTTGATTTGAGATATTTTCTGAAAATTTAAAAAAATAAGATAAGAAGAACATGAAAAAAAAGGGTTTGATTCACAGCAACTTAAGCACCACTGTTAAAAATGAAGAAAGAGAAGAACAAGTAATGATGGTGCCTTTCACAAAATGGAGCAGGAACAAGGTCTGGGATGTGGCAAACCCAGGCTCAGATTTCACCCTTACCAAACCTGCAGCACAGACTTTAATCTAGCTCTCCTTTCCTATCCTTATGTAGTTTATTCAGACAAAAATTCAATAAGATTTTAATTACATGTTCATTATTCAACATGTTACAGAAGGATGTCTATACACCCCAGCTGAGATCAGGGTCCTGTGTACACCAGACAGCATTAAAGAGATGAACTCATTCCATGTAATGGAGACAGAAGATCTGTACCCTGTCTTTAAGCTGTGGCAAAGATGCAGAAAGGCTAAAGGTTTCTTGTTTGTCCAAAGCAATTCCTGGAAACTGAGGTCAGAAATCGCAAGTCCTGGTTCAGTAGCTTGTCTGAAAAATATTCCACAAGACTTGCTATAAAGACTCTCTCTGATGTCCCTCCACCCCTTTGCTCCATGAACTGGTAGTGCTGAGACTCCAGGAAAGCTCTGACCAGATAACCTTGATTGACAAAACATTTTACATGGACAAGGGCAAGGTAAACTTCCCCAGGCTAGTCTGCAGTGTCATAAATGTTTGCAGGATTGACTGTTCCCTCCAGAGGCAGCCCCAAGCTTCGCTGTCCTTGCTGCGTACAAATGAAGTCACTCCAGAGCACAATTGAGTGCATATGCTGTGGTGTGACCTGCTGTTTGGTGACATCCATCAGTGAAATGTTCTGTGGTAGCGGCTGTCTGAAAATCATCTGGTACATGAATTTTTACTCTGATTCCACTAAAGCCCAATCAATAAGGGCACATAGCTTTAGTGTTCTCATACACCTGCTCTGTGAATAAAGTAAATGAAATATTTGCGCAGACTTTTGTGATTCGTTTTGAAGGGCCTGACCAGAAATTGGAACATGTCAGGAGCTAGAGGGAGGGGACTACTGACAAGCAGCATTGCATGTACATGAACTCCAAAGTCCTCTCTTCTGGGTAGAGGAAGAGGAAAATCGACATAAATATGAATGAACACTTAGAAAAAAATCTTGCAAGATTAATTTGCATAAGTTAGTATTGCACTCTCTGATGATGGATCCTAGTGAGCATGCAATTCTGATTAAAGAAGCATTATAAACAGGTGTTCAAATACAAATATATATCCCAGCTATACCTATATTTGCATAGGAACTTGAGAAAAAAGCTCTCTGGGCAAAATACTTGCAAGTATATTATGAGAGAATTTTGTTTTTCCTACAAAAAGTAAAACCGTAAACCAGCCTGATTGCTTTTTAATTATGGAAGATTAGGTAGTAAGTGGAAACAATTGCTCACTTTGTACTCTAATAAAAAAACTGGCACAGATGAAATGAAAGTGCAAGTAGTAGTTTTGAAACGAAAGGAGATTCCTCTTTACTGAACGTGTTGTTAAGCACAAAGTGCCTCAGCTATTGAAAAATTTACATGACTGATTTGAAAGCTTCTGAAACAAATAGTCATTAAGGCTAATACAGAACTATCACACTTGGATCAAAAAGGACCCTATGCCCCTGGTGGCAACACTAAGAAAAGTATCGTGCATGTTAGGTATTGTCTTTTAGTTACTCTCACAGACGAGACATGTAGCTTTGTGGGTAAGAATAGCAGTGTGTACGTGAAGCAGTAAGGTTATCATTCCTGAGCATTAGGTTATTGTTCCTAAAACAGTCTTCTGCTAAAAACAACATAACAATAGTAGTATACTCAGGAAAAAAAAAAACAAAAAACCAAAAACAAACCAAAAACCCCAATGGCTTTAGAAAAAACAACTCTGGGATACTGAGAGGAGATTTTGTAAAAAGAGCTCGTTCATTTCAAAAATCAGGCAGGATATAATGTTTTTCTTTGCAAGGGTTTACATAGGACTGAACACACCAAATGGCTAAGAGCAGAGACCAGAACATTTTAAATAGCTATTCAGTTGTTTACTAAAAAGATCATTAAATCAGGGACAGATGATAGTAACCCTTCCCCTCCTCCAAGATTATGATTTTGATAAAAGTGTGGGTAAAAGATAAAAATATCTGCTCGTGTTTCTTACTGTTGTAGTGAGAAACAGACATTTGATTAAAACAATAATTCATTTTCTAGCCACAGAAGTTATATGGTAGTCTTTGGTGTTCAATAATAGATTGCTATGTGATCTCAAGCATTAAAACTGGTGGGTGGCCTTTCTTAAAATCCTTAATCTTCTCTCTGGTTGTCTTAATTTTTGCTCCTATCTTCTTCCCTAACTCTCCTTTTCCAGGTGTCCACAATTATAAAAGTAAATTATTTCAATATGATGCAAAAGAGTAAACAAACCCTTACCCTGCAATTGTTCTAGGCACTGTGAAAGAACAAATAATCATTCTGACAGGTAGACAGGAGACGGGTCAAAGTGATCTGCTGAAAGTCTGCCTTCAAGAAAGGTCAGTAATGTAAAGCTTCTTTCTCCTTTCTTTTCTTCTACCTCTTTGTTTTCTTTCCTTTCCCCTCCTCCCTAAATTTCAGGGTGACACAACAGCATTCACAGATACTGAGCTAAAATAATCAGTGACTTTTTGTTCATAGAAAACCATTTCATTTCTAAGGCAGGTACTGCAGAAATATATGTTTTTTTTAAGCAGTGGTATGAGATTCCCTTGCTTTTGCATAATGATATAAACAGTGATTGCCGTTGTATTAAAAAAATACAATAAAACGCACTCTGAACAGTGACTTCTTAGAGAGATGTTAATAAGTAACTTTCCTCTAAGAAGAAAAGTTTGGACACTGGAATGGCAGAAGTCCAGGTCACCAACTTTTTCTTACTCCTTCTCTCTATTGCAAGCAGAGCTCCCGTGCTGTTAAAATAAAGTAGATGCTTTGAAATATTGATCCAGAGCCCTAAAATATGGAGGGCAGCTTAAAAAAATCATGCAAACACCACAAAACATTTATAGAGACATCTAAATATATTAGACATATATCTTTATGTGTATGTACATATAATCATATTAATGTATATCTAAATGTGTTTTTAAGTGCACATGTAAGTGGATACATACACACACTAATTTTTATAAAATGAGTATATATGTATCTGTATTTATACACAGAAATGTACACATGAATAATACATTTTCCAGTCTTTTTAAGCACCTCCTTTCTCTTTTTCTGAAATTTCATTCATGTTCTTAAGGTTTTGACGCCCTCCAGGCTATGAAGGTTAGACTTCTCTCCGCTCTAATGGCAGCTGACACCGTGCCGCAATCCTCCCTTTCCAGCAGCCGGCCTATTTTAGCTGGTGTGTGGTCAGCTTTATACTGATCTGGGGACAAGGGGCAGTTGGGACACTTGTTCTGGCACTTGTGGTCTCGTGCAATTCGTGGGGGATTGCAGCGGGAGCTGGGGCAGGGAAGTGGCAGGTCCTGGCTGCACATACAGGGAGCAGGGTGGTGGCTGGAGGTCTTGCGGCCCCTCCGACCAGGGTTGCCACATGGGGAATGGAGGTGCCAGGGTGCACTGATGGCCCAGTGCTGGGCACAAACGTTACACAGACTTGGTCTGTTTCTGCATGTGTATGAGAGGTGGGTTCCAGGAGACACCACTGACCCACATTAGAGACCTTTGTATTTTGGTAGCTCTCATCTACGCGTTTGCTTCTGTTATTATTTCTCATGCTAGCTGGCTTAAACTACCAAGGGTAATTCTAGGACAAGCTACAATTACAATTTCTTTATGCTGTGTAGACATGACCTTTGACTATTTGATTGCAACTGGCTTTGGATCAGGGCCTGTAGCCAAAGCTGTGTCGCTAGCATAACATTCAACACTCTCTGCAGCGCCTCCAAGCATAAGCCATCACCTCTCTGATCTAAAATACACATAATTGCAATGAGCTGGGAGATCCTCCAGCATTTCACAGCATATAATAGAGATTTATTAACAAAGATTTTCTGTTTGCAGATACAGAAATACACAGAAGGCCAAATTCTTAGCTTGCATAAAGCAGTGAAACTTCATGTATGAAGGAGGGATGAAACTCTGCTCTGTGTGCATGTGCATGGAAACACATTGTTTCTGCGTGTCACTTGGCAGTTCTGTAAGGACAGATCTGTGAAGGAGATGGAAAAACCTGACAAAATGCTTGTGGCTTTATAGTCTGATTTAGGCTAAATCACAACTGTTAAAAAAGGTGATTTGGGCATTCCACTTTCTGTTGCTGAATAAATTTGGGTCCTGTCTTGTACATACAGCACAACGGCAAATTCTTATTAGTAATTCATACATACACCAGAATCACAGTTCTGAGGTTGTGGAATAATTGCGACTAAGACTAGTTCATCACTCTGAGAAATATGAGGAGTATGTCAGCATCTCAGCTCTAGGCAGAGCACAGGGCTGTCTGGATCAGTGAGACTCTGCCTTCAGCTCTCCTGCAAGCCAGCGACCAGCCTACTCCGACCCTAACGACATAGTGGGTCTGTCAGAGGAGCACCACAGCTACCAGTGCATTGAACATCAGCGCAGCTATCAGCATCAAAAAAACAAACCCAAAAATCTCTCTCGAAAGCAGCTGCCCTGTCAGCCTGTACATAATGTGGTTTATCTGCCACACATGGTTTGTAAAAGCATCAATCCATTAATTTCAACAGGGTCAACTTCACAGTCACTGGAAAGGGAATGAGACAAGATGACTAGGTTTTGGTCAGGCATGCTATAATATTTATGACCTTTTTTCCCCATTACAGTCATGCTACAAATGCATGTTATGTGAGTAGATCTCGTTAGACAAGCAGGAGTTTGTGAAACATTGAAAATGCAACAGAGTATAATGAGTACACTTCCGAAGAGGATATCCTAGTACCCTCCAGGCCTTGACTGGGCAGCTCATTTAGACATCAGGTTAAATCCTGTTTAAGTAAAGTGCCTTAAAGAAGTTTTTCAGCAGTGCTCGTAATGGCTGCGAAAAAGATGACAGGAAGCAGAGAAGTCAGTTCTCGTTGCCATCCCCCCGCTCAGCTCACCACCCTAAGAAACCTCACGTTCACTTTGTTTTTCAACACATGAATTCTGCGTGGGCTGAGAAGGAAATATTTACTTCCTCCTCCCTCTCCCGCCAAGCGCCACGTCCCCTGATGCCACACCGTTTACTTGCACGGCTCTCTGTGCCTGCGGCTGCACCGGCCCCAAGCCTCATGGCCCCTCCGCCCCCCCATTCACCCCGGGCTCGGGATTCCGCCGGGCTCAGCTGTGCCCGACCGGGCGTCGCCCGGCAGGGGGCGCTCGGGTCAGCCCGACGGGGGCCGCCCAGGG
>Ga0181612_131448_pt1 | contig 17604 bp, 7 predicted proteins | sample HoacroProtozoa21_FD_119630 | JGI IMG/M metagenome (GOLD analysis project Ga0181612, IMG submission 119630) | Hoatzin crop microbial communities from Cojedes, Venezuel. Combined Assembly of Gp0051906, Gp0051904, Gp0051908 | reverse complement strand
GCCCAGGGACGTTGTGGAGTCGCCTTCTCTGGAGATATTCAAGACCCGCCTGGACAAGGTCCTGTGCAGCCTGCTGTAGGTGACCCTACTTCGACAGGAGGGTTGGACTAGATGACCCACAGAGGTCCCTTCCAACCCCTACTATTCTGTGATTCTGTGATTCTGTGATTCACAACACTAAAAAAAACCAAGCAACTGTATTTTAGAAGCTGCACAGTGGTTACCACTTCAGAGCATTTCATGAACGTAGTTGCCTGTTTAGATTCACTACCTGAGTAACGATGGCTGCTACGCAAATTTCTTCACTGAACAAAGCTTTTAGGTAAGCTTTTCATTTTTACATACCACAACTGCTCCAAAAGTTCTCTAGATATATATCTGTATTTAAAAGCAGAAGTCTGTGAATTTGTAGCCTGTCTTGGGGGCTGAAACACGGAAGACGTCATATGCAAATGACTACAAAGCTACATTTGCATGCAGTTTTTTATATTCTTTATTTAGAAAAATTTCAGAACGATATGATGTTTACATACCTTTTCTTCCACTGAAATCTTCTTGCGATCCAGTTCTGTTAGCTGGAGCAGCATGAAAACCACCATGAGCCAATAGTCTGTTTGCTCCTAAAGGACAAAGTTTCCAGTTTGTCATAAAGTACTAAACTTCATCAATCTCATATTAAATTGCCATCGGTTGAAATTAAATTGGCCTTAATACATTGCAACATAAAAAGCTTTTTACCCTGAAGGATGTCCATACACTCTACAAATTGACCCCCCAGCACAAGCTCAGCTTCTGCAACAAAAGCTACGAGCTGTTCAAAGGTCTGCAATACGTTGTTGAAAAGGTCAGGACGGGAATTTAAAAATCACTACCATATCCACTAGAACTCCAAGAAAGACAGCTGGAGAACCAAAAGTGTTCTTTATACTGGGATTATGTAATAAACTATGGTTAATACTTCTAACCTTAGTAGTACTGTTGGAACTTTAAAAGAGAATTTGCATTATAAATTTGTCATCATATATGCTTTTAAGTCTGAGACAATAAAAAAGAATAATTAAAAATCAAATTAAAAGCTGACACTGACAAGTTAATGAAGCTTTTTATTTCTAAAACCAGTAAAACCCACTGAAACCTGTTAAAACCACTGAAATTCAGACAGCTGTCTTCAGATGACTGTTGCATGTACAAGTTATTAAAACAGTAATCGAAAGGAACAGGATCAGACTTTGCTTAGGGGAAGGACATCTAAACCGAAAAAGGCTTTCAGATTACAGAGGACCAGGGGCAGCCCATTTTGGGCATTTTTTGATGCTAAATTCATGGTGTGCCACAACAGACCATTCTCACGAAAGCCAACACAAAACTGGAAATGACAGAAGGAAGTTAAACCCTTAACATTTTTTTTCTCTCTGACTCTGGAAATCACTGTATGATTCAAACATAATTTATAAATCACAAAAGTCAGGACAGAATCATCTTTGAACACTCAGGACAAATTACAAATGCAGAGTCAAAGTCAGAATTTCTGATATTTTGCAAATGTCATTGTTGTTGATAAAATGGATGCTTAATTCATTAATTGGGGAATATTATAGGAGCCATAAATGAGAACTGAGTAAATCCTAAAGAAGAAAAGAAGATCCAGATTCCAGAGTTATGTGATTTTAAAGGGGATACTATTAAGTTCCTTTGAGCTTTTCCCAGGAACAATGGAGTACAGACCTTCAAAGCAAACAAAAAGGTGATCTTTTCCCAAAACAAAATCATGGCACGCTGCAAGTACAAATGCATAAATGGACTCACAAATGGAATTAATAAATTTCATGGATTTACTACGTGGATATTAAACATCATGATCCATACGCAGCTTTGGTTCAGAAAAAGCTCCCAGGCAAAGGTGGGTAACCATGTGAGGGAAACCATCGCTCATTATTCCTTGTACTCGTTCTCTGAAATGATCTGGCCATTCTCAGAGATAGAAACTGAGGCTAAATTGATTTGAGTGTGATCCAAAACATCCAGCTTCTTTTTTTTGGCTTCTTCTTTATTTCTTTCTTACCTGTACAGGATTTTTTAAAAGATTTAAAGCTCTGAGGAGAGGCAGATCTTCAATACATTCAAGTTCACGCAGCTCAGCAATCTAATTAGTGACAGAAACAGAGCACAAATCAGCAGCAACAGAATCCTTGATAACTATGGCAAAAAATACTATTTTAATCTCTGCTTTTAAAATCTGGACATAAAAAAAATTCATTATACTCACAAAATGGGTATACATGTTAACTGCATTCAATAAGGCACTTCTAGTCACAAAAGGCAGACAACTTGGATGTTAGCTGGAGAAGCAGTATAATACAGACTGCAATTTCAAACCACCTGCGTTCTTCCAGTTCTTTCAAATGTCAAGCCCTAACACATTTAGCTTTTATGTGGCTGATGTGCTTAAGTGAGGCAATTCTGCAGTTATACTTGCGCTTCAGTTGACTAGCAAAAAAAATTCCTTTCTAACAACAGTTTCTTTTCACTGGAGCTCAGGTTCGTGCTACATAACTTGCAGCACTTGAATGAAAAGCATCAGCATAGTTGTCCTTGGTGTCCTGTGTCCAGAGGGTGACGCATTCCACTTAACGTCTCGTCTGTCCACGAAGGAAACCTGGGCTGGCTGCACTCACGCACATCAGGTAAGCATTAGAAGTCACGTGGGATTAATCAAAGTCTGTGTGCCCAAAGCAAAGTCACGCTACAGGCCCTTGTGCTTGACCCTGAGTGAACAGTTGCTCTCAACTAAAACTAAAACGGGTCAAATGGAATTCACGTCGTCTCATTTTAGCCATCTGTTAAGGCAGTCCAAGTCAGTCCCTTAATCTCACTTTATAATCAGGGGAGAGAGGCAGTTCCAGAGGACTTCTGATCCATGGTCGGCTGGGATGAATTGCCTTGTAAGGATACCTGGTTTTCCTCCATTGCTGAAAGACTGACCCTAGAAGACTTCAGATTCATTCCCTAACTTATACTCAGCTTAGGTAAAGCATCTAAAAACATAAACCTCAACAACAGCCTATCCAATATTCATTTTGAGATAACAAGAAGCCCACCACGGAACAGTTTTGACCAAGTTAAATGTTGTTTGGGTGGCTTTCCTAAATAAATTATAGAATGCCAACTGTCAACATCTGAAAATCACTGAATGTGTATGAGAGAGACATGGTTTGCAGATAAACCTATCGTGCCCATTTTTGAAAAATCAAGCATTCTGGGCGGTAGTGAGCTGAAGTAACTCAGATCTTTCTGTGTTAATTAATTAAAATTCTCTTTAAATTATTCTTCAGAAGGAAATGTTCAAAAAATGGTGACTCATTAAACAGTTTCAATAACATCATTAAAAGAGGCAAATTTTGATGAGGTAAAATTAATAGCTTTTGCGTGCCATAAAGAACAGTGGAAACTATATGAGGCAATGGAATTGGTGTTATTAATGCTAATAGCAACCATACTATTAGTTAGTTTCCTGTCTTGTGCAATTGATGTACCTTTAAATGTCAGCCTGAACACAGTGTGAGAAAAAGAACTCACAGTGGCTTGAATTAAATCTGGAAAATGTATCCTGCAAGTGGGGAAAAGTGATGGAAAATGCTCAACTCCCGGTTTATATTTCTATTTCTTACTTTCTTAGCATTTTTTTTCACATGCAGATCTGTCTTTGATGTAAAAATCATTCATGAATTGATGGTCTTTTCAGTTAAGGACCCTGGAAGCTCAATATCAAAATTATTATGTATATATGGCTTCAGATTCAAAATTCAAATACAAATGAGTTGGATTGTATCATTGTACTTCCAGTGAAAATTCTGCTGCATAACAAAGGCCACTTTACAATAGCGTACATGCAGTTCTGCCTTACAGGAAGTTTCCAGCTGAGAGCTCAGAAGAATCTGTGGTCGTAAAATTGGGCTGAGAGATATTAGCAAACCCTCCTGAGGCCTGGCAGTAGAAAAGCTGTGATGTAAGTAAAGATCCTCAAGAATAATCAAGCTGAAAAAGCTGCATACTCATCCCTATCTTATCCACTCAAGGGAGCGCTGTTAGTTCTTTATGTGCGTGAGCACTAAATACTACAGAAGTGATGCCTACATAAAGATAAACCCATCTAGAGATATTAAATAAGGCCTGAGGAGTACACTATCAATCAACATGTGAAACAGCACTGGAGCGAAATACCAAAGCAAAAAATGTCATCTTGTCTAATATTCGTTTCTTGCAGTGTTGTAAGATTTTTTGATTAAGCCTTAAAGGGATTGAATTTTAGGGAAAAAAAAAATTATGCATTCTTAGAAAAACCTGAGATTAATAATAAATATGCTACCTGGTTATCTTCTAAGTTGATCATCTCTAATAGATCATGTTCCTCCAGGCCTTCTAGACTAGTTATTTTATTGCTTGATAGGTCCAGCTTCTGCAGAGTTTTCAAGCTGTCCAACCCAGTTATCTTCTCAATCCGGTTAGAACTCTAAGAAATGAAAGCATATAAACTGTTGATAAAATTCTACAGATGGAAAACAAAATTCCTGAGGAAGAACAGAGTTCACTTTATTATTGAGAATCCTGCTACAAATAGGCCATTTATGCATTAGCCCCATCTTCATCTTGAGATGACATACTACAGTGTTCCATACTGCTCAAGGAAAAAAGAATCAACCACCTTCTGATTAACTTATCTTCAACTCACCTTGAACAGCAGTGAGAGACAACAGCAGTAAAAACAGCTCTAGCATTCTTTTAAAGCTGATACTGGCTAAAGGATACTCTTGTCATTATCTAACTCAAAATTTAGAAAATAGATATGCACATAAAATTATAGCATATATATACATAAATACATAGCATTTCCCTCTGTAATCATGGTTATATTTACACTTATGATTACAGAATAAATAATGAAAATATTAAGGTAGAACCATACAGTAGTCATCTTTGGACTACAGGCAGTCTATAAAAATATCTCTAGGATACACAAGTTCATCTTGATGCATACTAAGTGAAGGCAGACTTTATTTGCTGTCAGTGACAGCATGCACAGGAATGTCAAAAAACCCCACCAAACCCGCCTTACTGTAAGCTCATCTAGACTCTAACACAAGAAATGATCCAAGCGTTTGAGAACTCATAACCAACTATCATTGTTTGACATTTCTTCCAAACAAGGTAGAAGACAGAAGACCTCCATTTATCACTGGACACCAGATGGCTTCGTTTCTCAGGGCCTCACGAATCATATACTCATCCCTGCTATGAACTCCAAACAGGTATAACGTGCTAGGTTCTGTACTCATCTCTGTCCCAGTGGCCACACGTACCCAGATGGCCTCTCAACATGATTCTTTCTGTATAACCTTGCAAGTTACGTTTTTCCATTAGCATCACCTTGTGCTGAAAGCTTAGAAGCCTCATATTCTATTAATAAATATTTAGGAACTATTGAAATAAATAAGCCAGCTGACTCTAATGTTAATCCAGTTGTCTGTCCTTGACATTTTTCCTGACTTTTAAATGTTTAATTAGGTTATTAATAGCATGGAGGCTCCCTCTTCTCTTCCTGTTCTGCGTTAGACCTCCGTTTAATAGGATACAGCTCAGAGCTCTAGTTGCAAAATGCTATACAAGAGGTGCACGTAAAATACTGTGAACAAAAGGGATTTGTGTAGAGACCCTTTTTTGCAAAGCATACCATTCCTAAGAGTCCAGTTCATTAGAGCTGCATTTCTTATTTTTTGCAAACATAAGCAGAATAAAGGCTTTTTGGTATAGCTAGGCAGTTATTTACAGGTTTTGAAGCCTTTCTTCCAAACTTCAGACCTTACTACTCTTTCAACCTAAAAAGCTCAAGGGAAAATGGAACAGAAAGCTGAATCAATGGGAAGAGAGGGGATGACTGCTCCCATGAAAAAAGAACAGCATTTTATTCTAATTAGTAAAAGAAAATACTATGCTAAAATCTATTTACATAATTTCCACATGACTATCTACTTTGCTAATTAAAAAAGACAAGCAGTTGTATAAATAATCATATCAGCATATAAGAACCGAAACTGAAGAACATGTTCATATTAATAAGGCTTAGCTGTTAACACAACCTCCAAAACATTTTACAGTGCAGATAACCATTACTAACTGAATTATTATTAGGCCTTTTAACAGCTGAGGAAATCGGTGCACACAATGTTTGAATGACTTACAGTAGTCCTCCCTGAAGAAAGCATTTAGAGAAAAGATCTTCCTGGCATACTCCTACAGTTCATTTCAGAACTTTTAGATACGATTTTGCCTATCTGAGTTAATCTTATCCACTAAAAATGAGACAAAATTCAGTTTTATTGCCACTGAGGGCATAACTGGAAGCTACTGAAGGCATTAGGTATCTGAAATATATTAAAAATATGTTACTGAACACTATTTAAATATATTATTCAAAACATACTACTGTCCACTTTCAAATGTGAATACCTTTCCTGAATATCTAAGTAGTAATAAGTATAAGGGCCAATCAGGCCTTGATGGGTACAGACTTTAGTTACTCTTTTCCATATCAATTACTACAGAACAGAAGAAAAATCTTTAAAATTTTAAAAGGATTGGAAAAGAATATTTCTATTCTTGATAAGGGATTCATTCGCTTTACCTAAAATATTTATGTAGGTGCTTAAAACTAATGTAGCAAATATGAGCATCTTTCTATGTATAGTTTCTTGGTTCTCATTTTAAAAATCCCATTAAATGCATTTAAAATCATTATTACAAAGTAAAACCTATTATGAAGTAGCCTGTCGTATTTTATAGCAACTGAATGGCATTAAAAATAGTTTTTGCTTGTGTTTCTGCACAACCTCTGTATTGATGGCTCTTCCTATTAAGTATCTTGAGAAGATTTAGAAGAAATTGTTGGTATTATTGAGGACATTTTACAAGCATAGAACTGAGGAACACAGAGGTAAATGGTTTCCCAAGACCTGTAACAGAGCAAGACGCATGCAAACTAGCGTAGGCACTGACAGATAGAGGTCTGTATCTGGGCTAGTTGTCCCTGGCTGTCTTCATAACCAACAGAGAGCAACAGACATTTCCAAGGCCTGATGCCTCTTGTGTCAATGTGGATGTCAACAGCTGGATCAGAATAATGAAGTATTTTAAATGTCCCTTTCTCTCCACTGAATTTTGAGGCAGCAGAGAACAACTAGCTCATGTGCAGTTGTATGTACTGCAGAAATCTGAAGGCAGATAAGAGAAATCCTGCTAAAGCATCTAGAAATATAACCTAGAATTGTTGTATTTAAACAAATATGCCCTAGGTATCTTGATGGCAACCTGGCAACATAAATCTTCCAATCTCATTACCAGATCCTTAAAAAAATAAAGATCTTTTATTAATATATCAGATTTGCATACTAAACCTGACTTGTTTTCCATATGCATGCAGGCTTCTCAGTCCTCGCTTTTGCCTCTCCTGTCCTACCTCACTGCTATCATGAATACAACTGTATGAGGAAATGTACTTTAAAAAAATCAAATCTTCATTGTTTGTATTGTGGGACTTGCACAGTATGTAACTTCTTACACATCACCGAAGCAACAACAAAACCTACCCAGAGCAAATGGAAAAGATCTTTGGAGAAATTCAGACCCCAGCTGGAGAAGGTGCTGAGTGAACCCACTGAGGATGGCTCTGCTTTGAGCAGGAAGCTGGATCAGATGACGTGCACAGTTCCCTTCTAACCTATATAATTGTATGATCTTGTATTAATAAGAAAATGTGTCCAGTATTACACATATCTCTTAAAATCTCTTATGTAATTACCTGTAATTACCTTCACTTATATTAAGGCATCAATATATTGATAAAAGACAGACAGGATAACAACTAGAATTACTTCTTTCTTACCAGATTGAGCGTTCTGATAGGTAAATTCTCAAGGCCGCTAATTGCAATGAGTCTGTTGTGTGACAAACTGAGATGAGTCAGACTGTGACACTTCTCCAGTCCTCTTATCTCCTCTATGTTATTAACTATGCAGAGGTTTTTGCATTTAAGGAAAATAACTGAACACACAACCTTAGCAATGATTAGTAGCTAAATTAGCCAATGGAGCTGAATTTTATGGTGAGGGGAGCTGGACATCAAATGCTTCAGGCTAAGGAGTTTAGAATCCCAGCTGCTCACACCCACCCCTATTCTGGAACTTACTGCCTCCTTCTTTGACTGACACAACTTTTTGTGGAGCTGCAGGCCAAGCGACACTGATGCAGCTAGAAATATTCTCTCCTCCTTTTTGGAGGGGCTTTTAACTCAGATTGTTTCTGTGACCTGATTTACAGCGCAGCCCTTCAAGCTGGCATAACCAGGCTGATGGCAAATCAAGACAGTAATGAAACAACTGCTAGTGAGGGAACAGGAATGTGGGGAAGAAACTAATTCTGCCAGTATCTTGCAAAACTATGCTGTAAATCTCTGGTCTTCTCACCAGATGTTTATGTGCAGCCTAAAACATAGGGGTCTTTATGCTTTTGACTTTAACTGGGTGCCAGTCATGCTAGGTCAGCTGTGGAATACAGGCACATGGCTGAGTCATCAGAGGAGGGAGCGATATTTTTGATCTTTTTACGTTTACCGAGTACTTAACATGGCTCCAAACTGACCTTGACCTCCAAGCATTATATACAAATTATCCAAGTAATAACAGATGATGGTACTATATGGGGCTATTTAATTCTAAATTATACCTGTCCTATACTGGCCAGCTGTACTGAAAGGGGAACCTGTATTTTAAATTAACATTAAACTTATAAGCAGCAGTACAAGTAGTTAGGAATCCCCTCAGCAAACTTCAGCATTAACATAACTACCCAGATTCCTTAAACAAAGTTGACAACGAGCTAGCTGAGATCGTTCTATTACAATGGGATGAACTGCAGAGGCACCTGACTCTATCTCACCACTGTACTGAAATCAGATAACTCTGATCCAGGCATCTAATTGTTTGGTGACTGCAGTCAGGCAAGAAGAATTGCACTCGTAAGTGTCCAAGCTGGAACTAGTTCCATAAAAACCCAGGAAATGTAACTGAAAAAAATAGCCAGAACATGCAGGACACAGAGACATGCCTTTAGGCAATTACAGAAGAAAGTATTTTTGAGTGACTTGAGAGAACGAACTCTGCCTGCAAAGAGGGGCAAGTGAGTTTTCATTCATGTTTCTAGTCTTACCAAGCAGTGGATAAACTGTTAGGATTTTTTTATCTCAGTCGGAATGATATAGTAATGAAATAAAATGTAAACATAGCCAGGGATAATAGAATACTCTTTAATAACTGTGACCCAACTCAGTTTTTTCTTAACTGCATTCCTACATAGGGACTTAACCGTACACTACCTCTAAGTTCTACATTCACAGGTTTAGATGGGGAAGGAGAGGAGGAGAAACGAGTTGGTAAGCACAGATTTATCTTTTAATAGGACCTCACACTAGGCTGTCTTTGTCATTTAGAAAAGAAACCAAAACCATCCACAGGCACTGATATTTGACAGATACTTGACAGATATTAATTGATTTGCATACAAAATAGGACTGCTCCTCTTTCAACTGTGGAGGAAAAGTTTTGGTGAGGCAAAAAAGTATTGTTTAAGCCATCAGCATCAATATGAGGCAGCAAATTGCTCAGCACTAAGAACTAGTACAATCAATTTTAGTCTTTTGATGACTCACTATAACACTTTGTCAGGTATTATTGCCCAAGCTGTCTCCCTTTCTTGTTTGGGCAGTTTCCTCCTTGAAATCCTCCTTTATAATCCTGTCAGGTGTGCTTGTATGTGCACCTGTCAGAAAAAAGTTACAATGACCCTGCCATCTGCATCCTAATTCCCTTAAATATGGTAAGAAATAGTTAGTTACTGTCAACGAGAAATGCATGCCAAACATTTCCACGACTGCACAATATTTAATGTAGTATTTTCATTTACGATTACAAAGAACAGCTTGTTTTGTCTGTCATGTCTTTGGCGAGGAGTGCTTGACATGGGTTAGGAACAGCACCACTTCGCTATTCCAAATTCTGCACTCATTTTCTTCTATTTCAGAGGGTCCTGTTGCAAATGTAGGAGGAATCAGTTTTTGTCCCCATTTCAATGGCGTCTTCATTGACAAATGAAGAAATTGAAGACAGCACGCTGCTGCATTGAAACCAAATGAAAAAATACTGATTCAGATCCACAATACAAATCTCTGATCTTTTTTCCTTTTCATTTTGCCACATGATTTTTGCTCTGCGATGGAAAATTAGAATTGCAAAAGGATAGTGTCTCAATGCCATTTTCTGAGAAGAATCATGTCACCTGCACACCTTGTAAAGCATGTGAATAACGTAACCTGGACGCCCTGCAAATGCTTTATCTGCCCCTACATGAAAAAGGCCTTCTATTAATATTGTTTGGTAATGGGCCACTTCGAGGACAAGAGACAGAGAAAAAAACTCCAGCAGCCTCCTGTATTCTCCTTTTCAGAGAGCAGAAAATCAAGATGCAATTTATGAGATAAAGAGGAAAGGTTCACGAGCCCTCGGGAGGCAATTGTAAGGAAGGCAGCATGTCAGCATGAAACTCTGGACCACCTGTCAGGAAAGCACAGGAGAATCTTTGGGGAGAGTAAGAGTACTATGGAGAGCCTTGGAGAAGGAAGCAATGAAGAAACTTCATCTGCAGGTTCATGTTTATCTGATTTCTACCAGAACGGTGTTTCTAATCCCACAAACTAGGTACCACAGTGAGAGCTTGGAAGGTGTGCAGCAGAACACCTTTGCTCTGTGTACTCTCCTCAGCACAGTCCAAGAAGTTTTCTCTCACTTAAAGATTCTCTTCATAGTCATTAAACAGCCTTGTCCTCTGCAGAGCCTCTGCAGTCCCTGCATAATTAGCTGCGCCTAAGATTAAACCACATGCACCTTTTTCGTGTAAGGGAGTCTCGTGTTTCAAGCTGATTTTCTATTAACATTAAATTAAAACTGATTTTCTTTCTTATACAAAAATACTGGGATTATTTATTACCTCTGCCTTGCAAAGACAGCGTGCGATGTCACTTTTTCAGTTTTACGTGATGCAAAGCGGAGGGTGTTTTCTGTTCCTCTAGCAGGCTAATACCTTACACGTATACACAAATACCTTTAACACCACCATGCTTAAGTAAATTAAGATCAGTTTCACCACCAGAATTACAGTGTTTAATCTTGCTTCTAAAGACAAAACTGACATGAAGGAAAAATACAAAGAAAATAGGTATCTATTTGAAGCAAACAGCTGTTGAGAAAGCAAACAAGCAACTGCTCTCCCATTCAAGTTTCTCCAAAGGATACAATCCAGCAAGAGTTTAGTAAGTGACTGGTACGCTGATAAATCCTGCATTTTAGGTATTTGATTGTATGAAAAATCCACTTCCTAAAGAAAAAAGGAGACAGAAAGTTACTTTATTTCTTCAACGCTTACAGCTCTCTTGTGAAACTAAGCAGCTGTCACCCTAAACTTGCAATCAAGTGTGTTGAAGAAGTAAGAATATCATTAATATCAATACTTGGACAAAACCAGAAAGGCTCTTTTTTATGACACATAGAATACACATTTTGGGCACCTCCAAAACTGTTCTTTCTTCCAACATTACCATTAATGGTTCTGTAATTATACATATATATTACAAAAGCTAACACAGAAGACAGAGAAATACATAAAGGTTGTATTTCAGAACAATCTCCTGCTTTTTATAAACCAATGTGGGCTACAAGAAAACAACAGCAAAGGGAAGACCAGCACACAGCTACACTTTGAGTACGTTTCACGATAACGACTGGCACCAGTCAATGTGAAGGGAGGAACTGATGCCACTAAAGGTCTGATGAATTTGACCAGCAAAGAAAAAGCTCTGGCTATATTTACCTCTGGCTGGAACAGTTAGCTGTACAATACACCTGCCCACAGCATGCCAGGGTTCAGAGGGTGAAAGAAAATAAAAGACTGAAGTGTGCGGTGTAAAATACCCAAACACTTGGAAAAACTATTAAAATATCAAGTGAGGCAAGAAAGAATAAGGAAGGCATAAAAATTTGCTTTTGCACATGTCCAAATATAATATCTAAATTAGATTTAGAAAGCTATCATGAATTTAAACCTATAAAATGTATTTTTTGCAACTTACCTTGAGATTTTTAGGTGGTTTAAAAATGAAATATGTAGTCAATTCATTGTTGGAAGCATTCAGTTCTAGTAAGTAGGGCATGTGACTGACACAAGAAAGATCTAGAAACAAAACAAAACGTCAAATCCTGTACATGAATGCATAGATATATGCAGAGATCATCACATCAAAATGTGATAATTATGTCCAATAGCAATCAAGAATGAATTTGTAGTTACACATTGAGAAAGTGATGTCTGAAATGCAGAAATCAGACATATTAACACCTTCTACTAGAAGAAAGATGGTTTCTAAACCACAAAGAATAAATATTCAAGTTCTACTCTAAATTTCCATTATGTCAACTGATTTGTCTATAAGCCAGAATATAGCTTTGTATTCTAGCTACCTCTAGAATGACAGAGAGACTACCTCTGTCCTAAGTTATTAATTAGTGGAGAAAAGTATTTAGGCCACTGTTGAAGACTAAATGACTAGTTGCCATGGAAAAGTCCCTGCTCTGTTCAGACCTAACCTTCACAGACAAACTGTTAGCGAAATGAGCACAGACAAGTGCCGCCTTACAAACGTGCTGCTATTATTGGACTCCAGCACCTCCAGTGAAATGAACCTGAAAGAAATAATGCCATCACAGCTTATTCCTTTTGCTGTTAAATTAACAAATGAGTCGGGGAGTACGACAAAGAGAGAAGGAGTCAAAAATGATGGGTTTTACCCCAGCCTCCACTTGTTGCCTTCTAAATCCAGGATATAATTTTTTTTACATTTTGTCACCAACGGGAAACCTTGACAAAGGCAAGCCCAAGGCTGGGAAAACTGCACCAGACATAACTTTAAATATTATGACATCTGCACATGTAAAATCTCAACCTTAACCTTGTATTGACATGCTTGCTTGCATTTTGCCTTCGGATAATAAACTGGACCATAATCTCCATGTTCCCACTGATAAGCGTATGCTGATGCAGCTGCTTGAACGGTTCATACATCATTCTCAAGAAGATCTAGCCATTGCCTCAGTCTGTAGAGCTGGAGTAGTTACGCCATTAAAATGTAGACCAGGCTCTGTGATATTAAAGCTACATGGTACAGTGCATTTCTCATCTTAAATGATTTCACAACCCAAGAATTTACTAGTGTGTTTACTACATACCATTAATTTTATTATGTGAAAGTTCCAGCTTCTGTAGGTGAATGTATCTGGAGAGAATGTTAATGTCACTTAACTCACGACCCTGGAAAAATAAAGCGCAGAGACTTTAATAACTAGCTGGATAACCTCACCCGCTTTCCCAAGAGATACACAGTTGTAGCACACATTCAAGAGGTGCCCCAAGGCCCCTCCAGCTGGGTGTATCAGAACAGGATGACATATACAGAAAGTGATGTTACACCTGCAGATCAACGATGAATTGAGAAAATGTCAGCAGAAGACTTTAAAACACAACCAGAAGAGATAGTTATAGCTAGGAAAAATGCCAGAAAAACAAGGATGCATAGAAAAGGGAGCGGCAGCAAGAAATCTTTAAAAAGACAAAACCATTTTAACTTTCTGAAGGGACAATGAATGCAGCATTCTCTGATGTTTAGCATGTTCCTCTATTTTTTCTCCAGCTGGCTGATGCAGGAAGATACATTTTCACACCTGAGGACTGGGTAAGGAAAAAATCTTACTGCTGTTGCTACTAAGTGAAAAAAAACACACTGATATGGCAGTTGTCAGCAGGAGCCATGCTGTGTCTTGTCAAAAGTCCCATGTACATGAAACGGCATTGACAGTTAGAGGCAAAAATCTGCCTCTTGAAATTTTTTTACTAGACCAACTATTTCGTGTTAAAAAGAGGAAACCTTTGAGCACAGAAGCACTTTACAATGATGCTCTTTGCTTATACTTACTGAAAGCAACAGATTAAGATAAACGTATTCGCTACCAGCGGCTGAGCGCCCCAGCTTGTGGAGTCCCTCAGCCACAGTGTCTTCATCCAACACTCCATCAAACTGACCCTGTAAAACACCAGAAAGGAGGGGCAGGGAGAGGAATGGATTAAGGGGAGATTTATGAAACGAAATTCCACACTCGGTAGAATCTGGCGGCTGCTTGGGATGCAACTGGGAACAGAGTTTAATAAAAGTCCTCAATCAAACGTTGCTTTCAGTGCTCCATCACCCTACTAAGGCACTACACATTAGGAAAAATGATTAATACAGCCCTCAAAACAGATAAATAGAAACATGTCACGTACTAGCTCCAGACATTTAAAAAGGTTCAACAGCTTTTTCTGGGGATTTTTTTTTTTTTTTTACCTTATGGTTTAAATGCACAGCTGTAAACAGGACCTGCTTCCAGAGATGCTGAGCCATGAAACTTGCATTGATTAGGGATGTTAACATCTCAGCAAATCGGCACTAACATAACCCCAGCGCTGTACCCCAATATGCACATTATCGGAGGCCCTTTAAATTTGTTCGGCATGAGCAGCTAGCGCTGCTCTTCAGAGAACAATCTTTGCCAAAGAGGGTACTTGACAGATGGCACTAATGAACCACTGCGTAGGTTTAATGAGAAAATAAGCCAATGGCTTGTGAAATTCCTATAAGCTTGGAGGAGTCACACGACAATTGCTTATCTAGGGACCAAGATAAATAATGTTTCAAATGGTAATCATCTAAATTACAGCACCTACATGTTATAGTTTCCACTAGGTAAAAATATGCTGTGGCAGTGCACACTTTAGAACCCAGCAGGGCAGGGAGAAAAAATTCACTTGGTTCCAGGGGCTTACTGAATCTCAGGGCTGGGCATATAAACAGGTAAAGGGTTTAACCTGGCCATTCATATGCCAGCTTATCCTTAGTCTTTATACAGCAAGGAGAGAGAGGGGCAATCCAGAACTGTCCTGTGCACCACGGGAATGGTAGGGACCCTGAAGATGGCAGAAATAAAAGGGGAGGGGAAACAGACCAAACCAGCCTTTCCCCTCTGGGGAAATGAGAAATCACTACCTGGTGCTCCCTTCGACTCCCCCTTCTTTCCCCAGAACTACATTGAGCGACAAGGGGGGAAAGGGCTCTTCCCCCACGGGCACACCCATCCCCAAAGAGCTGAGGGGCACTGAGCTGAACCTCTGTGCGCTGTGACTCCTCTTCGTCATCCTCCTCCTGCTTGTCCTCTGGGTGAGGCAGGCTGAGCTGTGGCTGCCGCAGGCTGGGCCTGTCCTGGGGCAGCTCCCCAGGGATCCCCTGCGAGAGGTGCTGCGGTGGCCCATGAGAGAGGGGAAGCTGCTCCCCGACGCTGCCCTCTCCCTCCTTCTCCTCGCCCCCCGCCATGAGCTGTAACAAGAAGCGAGGACGCGGAAGGAGCTGCGCTATCGGTGCTTCGCGCTCCGACACCAATCGTCAGCCCTCAGAACGGGCCGCCGCCATCTTGTTCGCTCCCCTGTTGTCCGGGAGACGGGCGAAGCGCCGCGCCCCCTGCGGGGACATGATTGGTTCCGCCCCGACAGCCAGCCAATAGGAAAGCTGCTGGTGGCGTGATGCAGGATGGGAGTTGTAGTTCCCTGCGCGGTGTTCACTCGTATTGCCTCCGGGCCGCAGAGCATCTTGGGAGTTGTAGTCCTCCCTTCAGGCGGTCTCCTCAGGCGGTGCCAGCCGGTTCGCAGAGATACTTGTGTGGCTGAAGGCCAGGCCGTCACCCTTCCTCACTCTTCCACAGCAGGGCTTTGCCGCCGTTTGTGTGTTCCAGATCTGGGCACAAAGTCAATAGTGCGAGAGAAATAATCTTCAGGGTGCTGTTATCCAGCCACAAAGCCCCAGGCCAAAACGGGCTCTGTGCAAGATGGCGGCTTTGCTCAGCGGCACCGTAACAGCCACGCAGGGAGTCTGTAGCCCTGTCTTCCAGTCAGCTGGTTTAGTCACAGGCCAGCCCTGGTCTTCCTAGTTTTTTGCCTGGGAGGACTGGTGACATCAATTGTTTATACCGGGAGTCTCAGCCACCTGCTGGGGTGAGGGTTGGGGCTGTTTGAAATGATGAAGTTAAGGTGTTTCCTTAAGAAAAGTACAATTTCAGTACCATGGTTCTGAACTGGTGCTGTGAAGTCTGTGGGATGATGGTTTTGTTTAGGGTGGCAAAGCACTGCGTTAAAATCACTGGATTGTTAGCATTCCCATTTGAGGAAAAAGATTTCCGCATTTCAGGGGAAGCAAGAAAAATCCCCAGCTGTAGCCAACAAGGAGCTTTGGGCCACAAAAAATGCCTTAGAGATACCAATCCACTCTTAATATAAATTTTAAGTAAAGATGCTAAAGATACTTGAGTTTTGAGTGAGCGTATTTTGTGATTAGTTGAGCTGTGCACAGGAATGGCTTGGCTCCAGTCGTGCCCTGTGCCAGCGAGTTCCACAAGTTCGTTAGTGCAGAGTGAATAAGAGAAAAAAGTTACTTGTTTTCTCTCATTTTAGGCCTCTTCCGTTCCTGGTCCATCATCTACCTTTCTTCTTACATTGCAGAACAGGGTAAAATGAGAAAATAAAGTCAGAAAATACAGGAGGGGAGGAAGAGAGGATGTGCCAGGATGCCTCCAAATACAGGTCCCCACAAGATAAACACGGTAAAACAGTTTAATGTTGGGGACGGGGGATTCCTGGTTATTGCGGTGGGGCTCCTACATGGGTCGTGACAGCCAGGTGAGCCTTGAGAGTCTCGTAATTCTGAGTTTCACCCTCACATAATTGCCTTCTTTGTGTTCCTAGAATGACACCTATCTTTGACTGCAATGGCTATTGCTTAAAAAAAAAAAGAGGAAGATAGAAAAACTCCTTATGGACATTATCCACTGACTTTTATCTTTGTGCTTCAGGGAAACATTATGATAACTGCAATAAAGCTGCCCCAAATTACCTTCCTTCATTATCTCTCTGGCCATAAATGTTAAAACCCTTAATGAGATTTACTCCATTCCCACTAAGCACCCTGTGCCTCCTCCCACAGCCCTCTGGGCACAGCGGCTGCCCGGCGAAGGCTCTTCTCCAGATGGTGAATGTCTAGAACTGTGTTCAGGGACGGGCAGCAAAGGCAGGGGATGGAGAGCTCAGGAAAGGATGGAGCAATCCTGAAAGAGAAGGAGGGATCCTATTTTGGACTATAGGTGGGGAGGCTTTTTGATTTGTTGTGACTTCGGAGAACAATTTCTGACTCACCAGAGCCGCAAAGCCAAGCAGGAGCTGCTTGAGGACCGCAGCTACTTAATCCCTGTTAGGCTGCTGTAGCTGTTTCACAGCATCACAGAATGGTAGGGGTTGGAAGGGACCTCTGTGGGTCATCTAGTCCAACCCTCCTGCCAAAGCAGGGTCACCTACAGTAGGTTGTAGAGGACCTTG
>Ga0181612_117694_pt1 | contig 17605 bp, 8 predicted proteins | sample HoacroProtozoa21_FD_119630 | JGI IMG/M metagenome (GOLD analysis project Ga0181612, IMG submission 119630) | Hoatzin crop microbial communities from Cojedes, Venezuel. Combined Assembly of Gp0051906, Gp0051904, Gp0051908 | reverse complement strand
TGGTCCTAGTACAGACCCCTGAGGGACACCACTTCTCACCGGCATCCATTTGGACATCGAGCCATTGACCACTACCTTCTGGATGCGACCTTCCAAACACTTCCTTATCCACCAAACAGTCCACCCATCAAATACATATCTCTCCAATTTAGAGAGAAGGATTTTGTGGGGCACTGTGACAAAGGCTTTACAGAAGTCCAGATAGGTGACATCTTTTGCTTTTCCTTTGTCCACTGATACAGTCACTCCTTCATAGAAAGCCACTCGGTTGGTGAGGCAGGACTGAAAAGAATTCAAGGAAGAAGAGGGAAATTGGTCTGGAAAACATATTCAGGTTGGCAGAGAGACAGCTGAGGGGCAATTTTGAATACCTGGGATAGGTATTCAAACTATAGGAAGACATCATGTAGATGAGGATGAAGAAGGAATTTCATTCTTAATCACAAGGAATAACCAGACCCAGTGGTGGGAAGCTGAAGCTATGCAAAGTCAACCTTGAAATAAGAAGCAGGACAAGGTTTCAGACTTGCAGTCATTCATGCCTTTAAAACAAGAGGAGGTTTGTTTATATATTCATGTCAGGTAATGAGGAAAGTGTTTTGTCACCTATTTGAACACGTTGTTGTGGTGAGGAAAAGAAGTACTGTCTTGTGTGGACATGGTAATCCTTTCTGGCCTTAGAAACCATGAATGCATTTCATTTCCTCTCGAGGGGCCATGGCGATGGCTTGTGGGGTAGGGGGTGGCTTGGAGAAACCAAGAATTGCCTGCTTTTCCCCCAACACATTATCAGAGTGAGAGCATTTTAAGATGACTTTGGCTAGCCTTTCTGCTTTGTCCTCCAGAGAGAACAAGAAAGTTTTTCCCTCCCACATTTTTTCATAATAAGAAAGGCATTCTGTTGTTAGTGTTGATTTTTGGTTTCCACGTTCTCTGAAGTAAGGGATGGGAATAGTTCCATGCTACTTGCAACACTAATCTATTCTGTATGGATAGCACACAAATTTTAGTTACACTAAATAATCACAAGTCTTAAAAACTAAAGCTAGGGGGTTCACTGCTGGGGTGTCTTGGTAAAATGACCTCTGAAATCTCCCAGTCACTTAGTGCTATTTTCTAAGTGACTGTGATGAAATAGAGTTTTCTGGTCTTGGCGTGTGAAAAAAATGGGTCTTTTCTTGTTTCAATCTAAAGGTACACTTTGTTTAATTCGCATTTTAAAGGCTTACTTGTTGACTATACCATGCTTTTGAAGCAGTGTGGAAAATGGAGTTTGTAGCATTGAGGAACTGATTGGCAATGTGATATCATTCTGCTGTTTGCACATCACTTAAAGGGTTCAGAGTTTCAAATAACTTCAAGATGTGAAGTTTTAAAAATTGGTTTTCTCACGTTTTAAACTAAAGAGAGGAAAAATACTGCTTTTTAACAAGCATCTTCAATGTGCTCAAAGATGGGTTTATCTAAATTCTGTCTCATGACTTGCACACAACAGAGTTATGTAGAAGGATGAGGTGGGCAGGGGGAAGAAAAAAGAAAAAGCTTATGGAAATTAAGGTAGGGAAGGATGAGAGCTCGATTAGATTTTTAGCAACTATGGCTGCAGGAACGATAAAGGAATTCACGTTCTCTTTAAAACACAGGCGAAGAAACTGGAAGACCAAAATAGCTGGGAGAAGTGAAGGAAAAGGAGTAGTTTACATGAGAAAGTGTAGCCATGTCTCTTTTTTTTTTCCAGATAACTATGGCAAGATTATCAGTTACAGTGTGTCAACATTAGAGTGACTTAAAATCAGTGTTTAAAGCAGACTTAAGCAGCAAAAAAAGATTGTTTTCTTTTTGTAAATAAATATTTTATACCACATCAAAAGTCATACTTCAAAGTAAATTCTGGGATTATTCATTTCTTTCTTATAAGACACTCTATTTGGCCAAAATTTTTATACTGTTTTACTGTACTTCTCCTGAGACAGATTATTGCCTTTTATTTGGATTTCAGTAGTTCTCTGGGACTCCAACTAAAATGAGGTTTTCCTTGCATTAAATGCCATACAAATACAGCAAGAGACACTCTGGATCCAAAGAAATTGTAATGGAAAAAATGTAGATCTTAAAAATAAATGTGGACGGTTTTCTTCTGCTAAAATAAAAATAAAGAGATTTTTTTAAAAATTTGCTTAGCAAATGCATCAAAAAAGATGCATTGTTCCTTTTTGTTCTAAAGATCATCCTATCTATCATCCTTCTCTTTCCTTCACCTAGAGCCCCAAATCAATGTAAAGGTCGGTTAACCACCTTAGCCTAATTAAAGACCCCCAGCAATTTTTCCTGCAGATCATATCCTTCTAAAACCTCAAAGATGCTAAAGGATCCTCTGAGAGACTTGACTGTTCTATATTTTAAGTGGCTTGCACATCCATTTTCATAGACTCTGTAGTAATATGAATAGTTTATGCTTGTAAACAAACCTGCATTTTGTCTGAAGAACTAGTTGAAAAAGTGTAGACATTCCAGTCAGATCCACACAAACTGAATCCCCATGTCTCCATCTACATCTTTGTACCTCCTTTAGCTTGCACTTCTCCACTCAAGTTCTCTGTAAATTACTCAGATGAACAGTAACTCATGTAAATGTAAAAAGAATGTACAGAAGGTACACTTGTACAGAATATATGAATGTACAGGAAGCAGAGAAACATGCAAGCGTTGGTATTTCTGTGAGGATAAGGGTTTCATTTTTACTCAGTCCCCTTCTATGAGACTTTGTCTTATTAGCAGACTCCCTTCTCCATCAGAAGTCATACCTGACAGTCTTCTCTACAATCTCAAAGATGCAGGAAGCTATGTAAAAACAGCCTTCATGAAGCCTTGAAACTCTTTCTGAGAGCTTCCTTCTGAATCACAACAGCTTGGATTATCTGGCCCCCTGAGGCTATGTCCAAAGAAGATTACAAGTCTAGCTTGTAATATTTGACAAAAGTATTGCTTTTCATGCAGGAAGCATGTCAGCAGATTTCTGGGTCTGATGCATAGGATGAAGTGGCTATAGACCAACAGGGGTGTATGGTTTATTCCTGACAATTACAATCCTCTAGGTTGGTATGTCTCTTTGATACAACTCATGTTCCATCTAGTTATAGAGTCTGGAAGGTTTGTGTATAAAAGAACTGTGTAATACCCCAAGAATTAATCTTTCAGGGTATAATGAAATCATGTGGCACAGTAAGAAAGTGGTATTGGGAAGATGGCATCTCTTTGTTATGTGGTAAGGACTCAGTGTGGCAGGTAGTAGTAGTAGTGAACTATGGTCGCAGATATCCTATGATCATTAAAAGTCCTCAGCTTTTCACCACAGGTAGGTAAATTAACCATAATATTCTGGCCAAATTCCAGTTTCAGTAGCTGCAATTAACTCTGTTTTAATTCCATTTGCTGTATCAGATGATTTATTAGTCGTGTTCACTCCTGTAGTAATGATGGAGAGACAGGTAATATTTTTAAAACAGCAAAACTGTCCTACATTACCCTTCTTCTGTGCTTCCGTCCTTATCTTGTAAGGTGGGCTTTGGAAAGTCACTGCTAGGAAAGAGTGACTGCCTGTGATCTCTGATATGAGCTGGATAGGATCTAATGATCACATGTGGAAAATTTTTCCTTGCAAGGATAATGCCTCAGACAAAACACATTTTCATACGGAATTTAAGCTTTAAGTGAAGATAATGCCATGAAATCCAGGATATTTATCATCTGTTATCCATTTTGGGTCATTTATTGTATAAAATATTGGGCTGATTCCCTCTGCTATTCTTTAGGATAGCTCTGTTGAAGTGGACATTGAGTTTTCACTGTGTGAGAAGTAGACCTTGACAGCACATCCTTCATGCAGAGGAGCAACACAGAGTGTCTAGTTAAATCAATGGAGATGATCTGGAGGCCCTTGGTGGAATCTGTATAATTTGATCCAGGCTATTATCTAATGCCTTATAGACAAAATTTTCTGTCTTTACATGGTTAGATATGTGTTTTAAGTTCCCAGTGACAAATGCACTGAGGAATCACATATATCTGACAAAATATGGCATGTTGCTTGTGCTCTGCAAGATACGTCTACTATTACCTCTCCTTTTGATGAGTCTTGCTGGCATTATCCCTTTGAGATATCATTCCCTGGAGCTGACTTTCTGTTCATGTCATCTAGTCCAGTTTTGAAATTCACACACTTGTTTCTTTTAGCGAATATGAATCTGGCAATGTAACGAGAGACAGATGAAAATATTCGTAAGTTTTCCTCCTCCTGTTCTGAATATAATTCAGCAATCCTATCCAAATGGAGAAAATCTATCCACTAAAGGCCTAGTATTTGCTACTTCTTAAAAATGTGTTCATGTAACATCTTAATACTCTTTAATCTTAAGAGGCAAAAGATGTATCTACTGTTCCAATCCCCTGCTTACAGAATGATGTCCAGCTCAGAGCTGAGAGTATTGTCCTCAGTTCCAAAGCCCCTACTGCCTACCTCTTATTGTCTCTAAAAAATACATTATACCTCCTTAAAATCTCAAAGCTTTGCTTATTCTGACTTGTTTTTATTTCCACCCTTCTTTTGCACAATAACATGTAATGAAAAATTCACTTTTTAATTAAAAAAAGAAACAAAAAGAGAAAAAAATAGCACTGTGGTAATGGAAGATTAGCTTTTTGCTTTTCATTTAATTGATAATCCTGAAGGTACTGAATTGAATCAATAGCAATTCAGTTACTTTACATTTTCTAGAGCTATTCTGATATACAACAGAAGACAGTCCTGAATAATTTATAATACGTGTATTTTAACAGCATAAACAAAGATCTACTAAGCAGTATACGTAACAAGAAATATGAAAGAGGTTTTTGCAGATCCTACACTATAGCCTCTGCAGAATTGTTTCAAGAACCTAAAGTTCTGCATTGTGTGATTTTTTTTTAATCTATTTTATGTATGGGAACTTGGCAATAAGTTAATAGGAAAGAGATTATTGTATTTTATACAGCATAATGTAAACATACTAAACAGTGAACAGCTGAAGCAAAACGAAGCATTCCACCCCCTTACTTCTTGCTCTGACTCTACTGCAGTATGAGCCATAATGATCAGTGGTATGTAATACTGCAGTCATGATTGGCTAAACTGATAGAAAGCACAGGTTTCCACAAAGGAGTGTGCAAAACACATTCAACATCACCAGGGATATTATTTGTTGGCTTGCATTCTCTTGTGCTTTATGATGATTTTCATCTATTTCTCTTGTACCTCTGTATTCTTCATGTGCTGCTCAGAAGGAACGGGCCCAATGTTATTATTTCTTACACTCATGTAAGTCATCTGATTTTCCACAGAATTTCTCCTTTATACCTGGTGAATACATTCCTGTACCTGACTTTTTGGGTGTCGTTTTAAACGAAACTGGGTTTGGCTGCAGTCAGGAACAGGATGCTGAGTAAAGTAAGCTATTCCATGAGTCCTGTTTCCCATCCGGTATTGGCTATAGCTTTGCATATTTTTGGAAGACCATTCAAGTTGCAGGCTTTCCTTGCCCTGCTGGGAAAGAAAGCATTTGTATGCCTTTAGGTAGAAGTCTGATGGAATACACAGGGAGGAGGGGTTACTCATGGGAGCAGAAGTACCTAGGACTACTTCTGAGAGCTGAGTTTTCAGTGGCATTTGCTGATTTAATCAACAAACATACAGGTTGAAAATTCCAGTTAAGTTCCTTTAGTCACTAAGTGGAAAGAACTGCATGCTTCCTCTCTGTTTATAGAACAGATGCAATTTGTTCTGTTTTATGAATTGATCAGGAGTTTTTGCCTCTTGCCGAGGTGGGAAAAGCTTGTGCATCCTTGAGGTAGGGAACAGCAACCAGGGGTTCTCATGGGTATAACAATTTCTTCTCCTTCCAGAATTCATATGTCTCTTTGTCTCTTTTGGCAGCATGGCACAATCTAATTTCAGCTCCCTCTACATAACAGTTTGCTGTTCCATTATTCTGTTACTTACCACAGATATGCAACTCCATTCACATACACATGATTTCTACATGATATTGTCATTGTCTCTGTGATTACGGAACAATTTGGGGGATGGCAGGAACCTATCAAGTCTTACAGAATCAAACTGTTCCCAGTAAATAAGAAGCAGAACGTGCTTATGAATGATTGAATACAGTTCATCAGCAACATTAGACGAGGAAAAGAAATAGTGTCATATTTCCTTGCTGTCTCAGCTGTTCATGACCACACAAAAAAAGATATTTATTTCTAGCAAGCAGGAGGAAGACACTTCAGCCAATGGGAAAGTTCTCTACTGTCTCTTGGAAATATAGTGCCTTACACATCAAATTGTGCTGAGGTTTGTGAAAAATATGTAGGCAATTGTAGACAAGCCAACCAATTACAACTGGGTACATATCAAGTAATTCTGGCACCCAAGGTATGTCCAGTTCCTTGACTTCCTTCCTTGAGCTTCTCCTGCTTACCAGTCACAGACTTTTTTTCTAGGTGGCAGCAGCTGCTGGCATTGACCCTCCTGTGTTTGCTTCCAGCTTGTACTTCCTTCTAAGAAGTGCTAGGAATGAGTGATTCCTAGGATTACCGTGCCCTGCTCTCACACCCATCCCTACAAAATTACCAAAGAAAGATATGTGTAGATGTATGTATGTATTCGTGTATGTGTGGAGCCACAGAGTGTGGACAGACCACACATAAATTTTACATACTAAATATAAATACGTCAAAAAGGGACATATTAATTGGGAGAGCAAAATTTCATGTGTTAGTATTTGCACACATTTGTTGAAAAGATCCACCTTTCGCATAACACTTCCTTTATTGATGCTTTCTTGGAATTTGGCTGGGAAAGAAAAAAAACCAAGACAACTCTCAAAACCACCACAAGCAGTTTCTTATGTTGAATGGCACTGGATTTGTCCTCAATAGTTAGAAGTGACTTATTCTTCCCTCCGAAACCCTGGCACATACTACTTGAACTCTGACCTTCTTAGTCTAAGGAGAGATTTTGTAACTGGCTACTCCTTTGGAGGTTCTTTATTCCACCTAACACACAAAACTCGACTTAGCTGAGTAAATTTAGGAGGCTAAGATCACTCTAGAGGTGTTGGAGAAAAAGAGAAGGTTGTTCAAAGCATACAACAAAGTTCCCACTCTCAGTCATTCTCTGAACTGAATCTGTGACTGAGTCACTCCTCATTTGAGTAGCTTGTGTTCAATATGCTCTGTAGCTGATTTATTGAAAATGTGAGGCAGTTTGTAAAAGTATGTGCATCTCTACTTTCTCCTATGCCTATTAGATATGAAGGTTTTAGTTATTCCTAGAATAGTCTCATGTCAGCAAAGGCAAAAATTGTCCCAAATCCAATTTTAATGGAGAAGACAACTCTTGTTCAGTGTAAATTCTTCTAGGCTTATAGATTTTGTGAGCAACCCGATGGGAGGCTGGAACCTAAAATTATATTGATATGAAGGTGTTAGGCATTTAAGTCCTGCTCTCTCAGATTAAAGGCCACATTCTCAGTAGGAGTTGAATAATTAATGATAATAATAAAAAGGAGTATTCCATGCATAAATAACTCAAGGCCATTGAACCATATATGGCTACTTTTATCCATTGGCCCATTCTGAATGTGCCTAATCTTTATGAAATTCATAGAACCATAGAGTGCTGTGGGTTGGAGGGACCTTTAGAGGTCATCTAGCCCAACCCCAACCTTCCTACTGCTAGGAAGAAGACAAAAAAACAAGAAGGACTTATGTTTCTTTGCAAGCAAATATAAAAATAAAGAACAACAAGAAGACCTGAGAAAAACAGCCCAGGTTGCAAAAGTTCCTCATAACCAGGTACTGACTGAAATTATAATGAACAGTGTCACATGAGTCACGTTGCAGGAAACACCTCACAGTCAGAGTCAGTGCACTAATTTTTTTTTATTTATACCTACTTGAAAATATGTCTGCAGCATCCTTTGAATACACCAAGTATTGTCGACTTAATCTTTTAACTAGATGACACCAAGAGTAGGCAGCAGTTATTACTATAACAACTACCAGACCATTTTCCTTTTTCTTTAATAATGAAAACATAAACAGATAATATCATGGTCTGATGTCAGACTTCCAGAGTCAGCCTTTTGTATTTCTGTGCTTTCTCATGGGCTTCCTCTCTGAACATTATGGTTGTCCTTGTTATGTCTGTAACAAAAGAATTGTTTTCATTAGGAAATATAAAGTGAGATTTATTTAATTGATTTTCTGTTGCTGTCAGAGTGAAGCTTGTTGAGTCTTGTACATCTTAATTTCTTTATTATATCAGATGTAAATTACATTCTTTTTATTACTTTGAGCATTGAAATCCTGGCTGACAACTATCATCCTGGATGCAGGACCAGGTCTGATCAACAATATTGATAATTCATTCTTGCCTCTCTCTTTCTGTGCCCCAGGAACAACCTACCAGGACATTTGTTCTCAGTTTACAGCAGTCAGAAAATTATGCCCGGTGTGCTAACATGGCTCATTATCTTCTCACTTACTGGCATCATGGAAACCTTTTCCACTCATGCAGATTATGTTGTTCACCAGAAAATACAAGAAGTCCTTGATTAGAACAGCATTAATTATCCTTGAATAAACATTGATTTACAGCTGGAGGAGAAATATTTGGAGATTCTGTAGTCTTTGTTCATACCACAAAATAGTACTCTTCTTGGTCTGTTTTTCAGATAGGGTGGTGCTGTATATTTGCTCAACTGGTACTGAAAAGAAAAAAATTGACTAGCTGCCACTTCCAAAACACCACCACCACCTTCAAGACACAGTTAGTTACTTTGAGGTTTCCAACATCTGCAGTTTGCTAATCCTGGAATTTTGATGTCAATGTTTGCAGGAATCAAGCAATCACTAACCCTGTTTTAAGTTTTTCAATCGTAGGAACTAATTTCACATTAAAATGTAAGAAAGACAGCTGTGGAATTGTCTTGTAGTACTCATCTTGGTTTCAAGTGTAGGGTGTGTATTAATAAGTCAAACATCCCCACTGACCTGAGGGGTGTCTAAATTTGTGGTTAAATTTTGAAATGGAGAAGAAATTTTGGGTTGCAAAATACAAGACAAAATTTAAATAGTCTCTATGCTTTTCTCAAATTTTGCTATGCCTATGAAAGAGTCAAAGAGGAAAGACTGCTGGTGCATTTCTTAACAGCACTTCACTTAGTACATACTGATGTGCATTTGGTTTAAAGGAATTGGATCTGAGGACAAGTACATGAAACCAGATGCTTCAGGGAAAATGCAGAAGCATCTGTATCCAAATATAGAACTATGTTTTCTATTGATAAAGAGGACTTTTTATTTTTGATAAAACTCCAAAAAAGTAACAAAACAACCGAGAGTTACCATCCATTTTCTAGGAAAAAATATACCTCAATTCTAGGCTCTGTCTGCAGCGTAATGTCAAAATTGGGAGCCATCAGAACCACAACATGATATTCCGTCTGCCTGTCTCTTCCACAAAGAGTGACCTTTGAGGCTTACAACTAAATGGAATGCTGCAAACTTTGTAATTCATGTAATATCTGCATCTGTATCTTCTCAAATCCTCGTGATTTCAGGTTGTCCACACAATGTCTGACTTTGTCTCTGTTGTGTCATGTTTTGTGGGACATAGCCATAGATATCCTTCAAGCACAGGTCTGCTCTATTCTTGTAGAAGGGAAAACTGGAGAATAAGAGATGCCTACCTTAAACAGTAAGGAATTATGTGTGGAAGTAGAGAAAAGAAATGAGCACAGATGAGGGATGTTGATACAACAGTGAATCTGGCTTTGAAGAGAGAACATGGTAAGAAAATGCGTGGGTGTTGTGCAATGAAAGAAAGTGATGAAAGAAGCGAGTTGTTTGAAATATAGGGAATCTGCAGGTTGACTTCATGAGTTGCATATTTAACCCTTCAGAAAAAAAATAAGCATCAAATATTTTGCTTTCTTTAAAAATTGGTGTGCCTTGCTTCAACTTACTAGTCAGACTTAGGAAACCTGTCAGTACCTGGTCTAATGTAATAATCAGTGCTTTTACCAAAAAATGAATCTTTCATCAAAACCAAGGGGACAAGGCTTCCATGTTTGGATAAATAATGTTCTTCCACGTTCAAGGTTTTCCAAGGAGGGAGGCAGGCCTGGTGTCAGATCAGCCTTGGACAAAGAAGGAAAGTTTGGGAAAATTACCCTGTTGTTTCATCTGGAGCTCAGGATGATGGGTCTCAGGAGGACTCTGGGCTTAGTGTTTTCCCTGCAAGATCTCTTGAAAGAGGTTTATTAGATTCAGAGACCACTTCTGGATTAAAACTGAAAGTTCTGGAATTAAAATATTTGCATGGTATTGGCAGTACCCTGGGGAACTATCTCTTCATATAACATACGGAGTTATGGTATTCCAACTGATGCATTACAACCATTGTTAGATTGCTGTAACAATGTAAGTTAAGGCAATCCCTTAAAGGCATACCTTTAATGATAGTTACACTGGAGGCCTAGGCGATTCCATTCCTTGGAAGGGAATCTCTGAATTTCTCTGAATTTCTATGTATTAGAAGGACACTTAAGCTTCTGGTGCTGTCTGATGCAATCAATGCTCTAATACCTACAAAGAAGAATTCTCTTGTGTTTTCTTTTCCTTTTGGGTTGTCAGTAATACGAGTCTTTCTTCACACGCTGTAGGGTTTGGTAAATTGCAGTTCTGGGCTTATGCTGCTAATGAGTCACTATTCCACACTTGAGCTTCCCTTTTAAACACAAGAAAGCAGAAAAAGTATTAATACTATCTAGAAATAGATTATGAAATCAAAACATGAATAAAAATGTGTGCCTGTATATTTTTTTCCTTTTCCCAGTGTGCACACGGAAAACCCACTCCAAGTCTCAACAATTCCATGATGACTAAATATTGTAGATTTTGTTCATGGTTTCTGGCTTTAGCAGGAACTTTATTACTGGAGGGCATGGGGCATAAGGGGGTGTTAGTACTCCTTTAACTTAACTCCATCTTGACTTTGCTTATGAGTATAGCAGTTAGTGAGGATTGTCCTGTTACATTAGTGACTTGAAAGCTAGTTTTTACATCTCTAAAAACTTATCCCACAGATGTGCCATTAAGCAGGCTTTAAAAGGCTTTTTAGCCTTTCTTTGACTAAGCTGGTGTAAGATGTTCCTTCTTATTATTGAAAAGACTGAAATAGCCAGTCTTAACCTATCCTGCTTTGGAGGGCTGAAAGTTAGCCTACACCTGTATGAGCAGTCCTTTCTGATTCTGTGATTTGGAATGACTAGTAGTTCAGTCAGGAAAGGACCTCAGAAAGTCACATATTCCAGCCCTCTGTCTCTGTGTGGGATAAACATTCATCATGAGAACCAAGGAAAAGTAGTATGTGCAACTCTGAAAATTCTTGGTTTTAATTATACTACAATTTGCTTCCAAGCCTGATAGGGCCTTTATTACCTCTTTGGCTTTTTTGTTTTTAATTTTCCCTTTAAGGCCTGGGGAGAAGGAGCTTTATCTGAGCTGGAGTTTCTTAACTGTTTATCATGATAGTCATAGAGCCGTATCTACTGGGCTTTTTCAGAATAGTTATGCTGTGGAGAGGACAAATTATAGCTCATCATTTTTTGATAGACTGGAGGAATCTATTGCACAGGTAAACAGAAGTAAGAAACTTTCAGGACCAGAGATCCACACAGCATTTTCTGCAAGAATTGCTTACATTTCTATCTAGTACAATCTTAGAATCTGAAAAGAAATAGGCAGCATGGCTTGATGTACCATATTACAACCTAAATAATTTATATTTGGCAAGAAAAGATTAGATTTTCATAATATTGTAATTTATACTGTGACATAGAAAAGATAGTAATGCTGTCAATCAGTTCTAATTCAAGGCTAGGCTTCTGATGGATTTAAAAAAAAAAAAAGTGCCAGGTATCGATGACGGTAGCATAGCTTTCTAATATCAACAAAAATTGTTTAAAAAGGTGTTGTTTTCCACCAGTGGTCAACTGCCTTGTAGTGAAAATGTACAGCTGTCTCAGAACATACATGCAAGCCTTCTGTTTCAAACCTGGCAGTCAGATTCTTTTGCCCTTGAAAATCTTTCTGGCATATATATCTGTTGATCTTGAGGCTTGTCTGCATGTCACAGAAAATTTGTGTTTGCACTGGAGTAGTTAATTTCTCGTTAGTTTTGAAAATGAATTGAGACAAAGAAAATTTAAGGAACCTTATTGAATTGTAAAAGGATTCTATCAAGGGTTAATGTTGCTTAGTGAGTAGCAATTTAATCAGAATGAAATATTCTATTTTAAAAATGTCTTTATGGGGGTTTTACTTGTGTGAATACCTTTCTGCAGACAATGTCTTAAATATGTTTATGGATCATAGCACCAATAATATCTGAGCACTGTACAATTCCTCTGTGATATGGTGAAGTGCTATCATTACAATTTTCAGACGTGGTAACAAGGCACAGAGGATCCTATTTACAAAGATATTGGTACATTCAGTGAGGACAATAGGGTGTTGTCATAACTCTCCAAAGCGGTGTTTTCTGTCTATTTGAAATATTTGTCCTGCCTCCACTCACTCCTGACTCATATGCTTTTCAAGGAACCTGTCTTCACTTTCAGTATGATTATATGTAAATGTGACACAGAGATTTCTTGACACTGCCCCTGTCAAATGCATATCTGAACTTGCTTTTAAGACCAAGGTTGATCAGTGTTCAAAGAGTAAGAGGGTAGAGTCTGTGTTCTTAGGCTATCTCAGCCCACACTCTGGAGGTAACTGAAGCCCAGAGACTTAGTGATGTAACATGGATAAAGGATTTATTCAAGCGACCTAAATGATCCAACATGGAGATGACTATATGTACTATGGTTTTGTCCACCGCCAAATATCCTGACATCAGCTCTTTTAAGTCCAAATTTGGACACATTGAGTTAACCGAGGTCTATGTTAACCGTACCTATGGCATCTTATCCACAATTTTGGATATAAAGAACTAATTATTGACTTCATGACTATATCCAGTCTTCAGTTAATTGTACTCAAGTCATGCAAGAAATATGAGAAATATCTTTAATGCTCGAGAACCAGACTTTTCATCTACTAGGTAACTGAATATATTTTTGGGTATTGAGGCAATAATAAAGGCTATAAAAAAAGAAATGGAAACGTATAGTCTCCAAATTCTTTTTTCCTTTTAATAACTCTCTTCTTCTCAAAGCTATTCATAGTTCAGTGCGCAGAACTATCTTTACAGAAAAAGTCTGTGATCACTAGCCTAAAAATATGAATATGGAAGTATATTTCCTTTTTCATTTCATTTTTCCTGAAAACTGTGGTTGTGGCAATTATGACAGATGAACTGATGTTAGAGTTTCTGTTTACTCTTTTTACATGAAACTAATGATTGTGGGTCATGATTTTCCTTTGAAAAAAAGATATTGATGCTATTGGGCTTCAGGAACAAACACCAAATCCCTTCTGTGAAGGATTCACAACTGAAGAGGTACATAAACTTCATGGCATTGGAAGCTAGAGTTTATTTGGTTTCTATTTGTTGCATCTTTCCAAATAGTTTTTTCAACAATGGGAAGACCAGGCTCTTCTTTGTTTCGAGGGCTTGGCTGTTCCACCTCCCCATGTCAAAGGCAGAGAGCTGAACTGCCTGTTAGCATCCCAGTTGACAACACAGGCCATCAGATAGAAGTTTAAATGGTAGAAGATAATTAAAAGGAGATTGTTTAGCAAAATTAATTTCAGACAAGTCTAAGCAGTGACATTTAAAACTGGTAGACATTAAGATAAAATCAACTGCATGTATTAGCTATAGAATTAGTCATTAACATCTAAACGTAGCCAAGAGGCAGCAATGAGAAGAAGTCCTGTTGGCAAGAGCCACAGGACATATATAATCCTCAAGAGTGAAGGCTGTTAATAGACAGGGAAGTAAGGCAGGCTAAGGGGACTGGGAGATGAAAATTATCCGCAGTGGATGTTCACATGCAGATCTACCAGACAGTCCTTTGCAGTAACAGAAGACAATCTGCTTTAGCTGTATAGCTAACCTGCATGGCTAAGCTGTTGTATAGACAATTGCATACTGCCATTTGGGCTGTTGGTGTCACCTAGATGATGAGCTAGTGGGGAACACTTCCTTTAGAAATTACACAGGGAAACAAAAAGGAATACATACGTGCTTTCACATTCTGTGGTTTCATCTCCTTGTTTTGTCTTGTTCAGGCATCCTTTTAGCATATCCTCCTCATTTACTTCCCCACACTACTGCTGATATAAAAAACGTCACATCAGCTTCCCCGGTCCTACTATACAAGCGTCCTAACACTTACAAAAGGACTGCAGAACATTTTACGACAAGAAGCATTCAGTTTTATACAAATTAGTTAATTTAAGAAAAAAATGAGCCACTAGATCCTCTTGACTTGTGCAGTTGTGTTTCTGGGCTGACAGTTTACATCCCTTGGGTGTTTCAAGGCTATTATACATTAAGAAGATGCATTCAGATCTTCGAAGGAGAAACAATGTAATAGCAAATAGCACCTGTGATAAAGACAAGGCCATGTGCCTAAAACAGTAAGGAGTCTACTTTTGCAAACTTTTCCAAAGCACAAGACACACTTTAGTTCTATTTTCTGTCAAGAGATATTTGTCCAGATTAGAAGCTAGTGTCTGGGGCTTATTCTGATTTCAGTTAATTCAGAATTGAATTAGTTTATTAAGTTTTTAGACAGAAGGATAATACAGCCATGAAATTAGACTGACGTGTAATTTGCTGGTGATAAATTTATCACAGAATCTGAAGCCAAAAATTACTTTTTATGGCTTACTAAAGCTGATGTGTACAATGGTTGAATCATACTAAGAGAATCAAGCAATTGGAATAGAACAGGTGAAATGTAAATGAAGGACTTCATTTAAAACAGCTTGTTAATATTTACTTTGTAGATCTATAAAGAAAAATGACAGACATCCAAGATAACATTTCATTTTTATCTGATAGATCTTAACACTTCTAACAGTGAACTCTCGTTTTTTCTTATCAGACCTTCCATACGTATTAATTCTGTGGTTTACCAGATTAAGCCGGTGTGAACATTCATTTCATAACTGGTTATCAAATAAGGAAGCAGAGTAAGCTGGGTTGCAGATGTGCTTTCATGAATGACAGAATGACTATAATTATAGAATGGTAAACAGTGCTAACTGAGCCTCTGAGCAAGATCTGTCTCTGCTGGGAATGAGTGAGCGTCGCCATTTGCTTGTACTAAAACTATTAGCTTGGTCTTGAAAAGCATCAGTGATTATTCTTCAAATCTTCTCAACTTCCTAGAATTAGGAGGTAGAGGGTTTTTTTTATTATTTAAGGCCCAGTAGATATATATCTCTCTAAACTACCACATTCATATATATATATTATAAATACTTAGTGGATTAGAATTATTTTCCCTCACAACACAGAAGACTATGTATTCGCCAAAGGTCCCAGAATATGCAGCAAAAATTTATTTGATTAGATCTTTCTTCAGTGATTTCAGTTGTAACTGTGTTCGGGTAGCTGGGTTTGTCTTTCTGTTTCCCTTTCTATTGACTCTCAAATCCAGTGCACAGCATAAACAAAAACATGAAACATCTGCTGTTATTCTTTTTTTTTTCTTGTGACAAGAATTTTTCTACATTCCTTTTATATTTCTGAGTTGGAGCTAATAGGACCCATTTGTTCTGCTTGCTAAGTGAGTCAGCAATATAACTCTGCATTTCTAAGTAAGGTCATAAAAAAACCCACCACTGTGAGTCCTTTACATATTTTGTGAAGCACTTGCTAATACAGATTATTTTGGACTGTTTTAAGAGATTTTTGATGCAATCAACATAAATTTGTGGCATTTATTTGAGCTATGTTTATAGCATACTCTTTTTTAAAATATTTGTCCAATTCAGCAGCTTAGCATTGTTGCTTACATTTTCAAACCAGTAAGGGATGTACAAAGAGGTCAAGTGACTTGCCTGAGGTGAGAAGGGAATGTGTGGGACAGCTGGGAGTAGACCTCAAGTCCTCTTACTCCTATTTCTGCATTTTTCCCTGAAGGCCATTGTTGTGTGTATGAAATAGGTTGGAAAAATCAAGCTGTTTTCCTGCTGGTCTGATTTCTTGAGGTATGTGTAGTAAACCTTGAGTCTGTTAAAATTGTAGCAGATAATATAAGGAAACTGTAATTAAAAGAACAATATACACAGAAAGCTAGACTAATTATGGTATGTTCTCTGGAAATGGCTGAACAGAGGAAAAGAATGCAAGATATAGATAAGTGGGTGTTGTTTTTTTTTATAAAAGGGAGACAGGTTTATTAATTTAGAGAGCAGCATAAAATAACCACTATGAAAAACTAATTCTTTATGAGCCACTTTTTCAGTATGCCTGTAGCTGTCTTTCAAGTTGGTTTATAAAAAAACTGCAGAAATGACAACAAAAATACTCTAGAAAATGGATGCTTGTGCACTGCAGCTGAGATAGGTGGCCAGGTCTCAAGTGATGCAAATCATCACACTTCTGAGGACATCAATGGAGTTAGACTCATTTACAGTACCTGGTTGTTCGGCATGTGCAGTACATACACTCTATGGACTCTACAGGCAGTGTCCCATCTCTTAAAATATCCTGGACATATAAAGATCTAGACTGCAAATAGTAAATCAGCTCTTGGACCAGTAGGAAATGGATCATTGTGTGTTTGTCAGTCTGGACTCTAGTTTTCATCATCTGGTTTACAGTCCATCATCTCTGTTATCTTGACAAGGCCCACTTGTCATCTTTTATGACATTGTTCAGAAGTTGGTGTGGTAGTTTAGAAATGCTAAAAGCAGCAAGCTCTTCAGAATGACAGAAGAGGTCACATATGGACTGCACTGGCTTTCAGATACAAAGGACTGTAGTGAATAAATGACATATTGAAAAAAAGATGGGATTTGGGTCTGTCATTCCTGTGAGTAAAATCCATATTTAGAAAAATGTAAATTAAAGGTATATCTGTTCTAAATATACCAAACAATTTACAAAATTCTCTTTTTATTAGAACTGGGTTTTGCCCTCATTTGAGACTCATCTGTCATTGTTGGTCACCTCACACATCCTTATGAGGTAGTTAACTGAGTCATGTAGAAACAGAGCTATATATCCTCAGATTCTTTAAAACTCTCTCATCACTAAAATATTTGGTGGCTATACCTAAAGAAAAATAATCCTATAATCATAGAATCATGGAATGGTGAGGGTTGGAAGGGACCTTAAAGATCATCTGGCTCCAGCCCCCCTGCCATGAGCAGGGACACCTTCCACTACACCAGGTTGCTCAAAGCCCCATCCAACCTGGCCTTGAACACTTCCAGGGAGGGGGCAGCCACAGCTACTCTGGGCAACCTGTGCCAGTGTTTCACCACCCTCATGGTGAAGAATTTCTTCCTAATATCTAATCTAAATCTGCCCTCTTTT
>Ga0181612_165045_pt1 | contig 17608 bp, 10 predicted proteins | sample HoacroProtozoa21_FD_119630 | JGI IMG/M metagenome (GOLD analysis project Ga0181612, IMG submission 119630) | Hoatzin crop microbial communities from Cojedes, Venezuel. Combined Assembly of Gp0051906, Gp0051904, Gp0051908 | reverse complement strand
GTCTGAACATGAGGAAGAACTTCTTCCCTCTGAGGGTGATGGAGCACTGGAACAGGCTGCCCAGGGGTGTTGTGGAGTCTCCTTCTCTGGAGATATTCAAGACCCGCCTGGACAAGGTCCTGTGCAGCCTGCTGTAGGTGACTCTGCTTCAGCATGAGGGTTGGACTAGATGACCCACAGAGGTCCCTTCCAACCCCAAACATTCTGTGATTATGTAATGAATACCTCATCTTCAGTGTTGCAAGCGAGGGTGCAGGGTGAATCCCAGAGGCAGGGTTCATGCCTTGCTCATTCAGAGCAGCTTAACTTCAAAGGCAAGAAGCAAAACCTGTGTGGTTCCACCCCTGCCTTCTCTCACTGTACTTTCTTGCTCAATTCATTTTGTCTCCTAAGAGGTGGATAACAGTGTTGTTGATATATTGGCAACAGGAGAAATTTGACACAGCCAGCTTATAGAACCTGACTTTTCAAGATGTCAAGTTTTTTAGATATATATATATAAAAATATGTATACTTCTTCTTTTGCCTGTCACTGAAATAAAGTTGTCCAATGTTTGGAGTGTAGTAGAGCCTGAGAGAGCTGCAAAATCTCGAAAAAGATGGACAAATGTGATTATTTTTTTTTTTTAACTTTCACAGCTCTAGAGAAACAAATCAAATACAGCTTTAAAACTTCCCTGCATGAACTTCTCCTCTTCCCCTTCCTTCTCCCTGGGGTTTCTGTTTTAGAGGTCTTGAACTGATTTGTTGAGACAGATCAAAGTAAGAAGTATTTCTCAGTTGGTCTCATTTCTCTCACCAGATTGTAGTGGCAGGAGACAGGCAGCTCATTACAACTGGGAGAGCACTCCTGTGAAACCAACTTCATTACAGCTGGTAAGAAAAATAAGAACCTGCTGGAGCCATAGTTCAGTCTCACCACCACAGAAGTAAATTATTTTAGAACGAATAAATAATGTCACATTGCTTCTCATTAGGGTATGAGGCTGAGTGTTAACATGACGCTAAATACATCTGAACTGTACTGTTTCTGTCTGGTACAGCGAAGCCTTTGAAATACATCTCGGGTTTGTCCAATTTCAAGCTTGTTTCCCCTGTGCTTGTTCCTTTTCTTTGCCCTTCAGCAGTGCTTCAGTGAACAGAGAGGATGTGGAGAGGCTTATGCACCTCAACAGCTTGTGAGCCTTCTCCAGGTGCTGACTGTATTTTGTAAGTCACCAGAAAATACTGGGGATGTTTTCAGGCTGCACGGACACAGTGATCTGAACCCAGCTGTGGCTCCTTATTTTTCCCAAGAGTGCATCATGGAGGCACAGTACAAAGCAGGAAGCTCAGAACCAGGCAGAGCCCAGACCTGCTGGCTGTGAGCTCCAGCCTGAGCGCAGGTTAGAGCAGGTGAGGAGGCTGCTTCTTGCTGCAGACTCTGTGTGTGTGGTCTTTTCACAGGCTCCTGTCAGCTTGGAGCTTTCCGCCTTTGCACCCTGCGCTTGTCCTTCCTCCAGCACAAGCCCTTAGCAGCCCCCAAACCAGAAAAAAACCCTGTGTTTTTTTACCCAGGGTCAACGCTGTGGTTTGCTCACAGCTGTGCGGATTTTATGGATAAGGCAACGGGAATAACGGCTTCATTCAGCAGCAGAGCTCATCTGTGAAATTATCCCCTGGAAGAGCAAGTCATTGAAAGAACTTTAATCTCAAAAAAGTGGGGAGAAGGGAAATGACCCAACTAAGGCCACAGTTCAGTGGCAGGAGCAGTTACAGATTTCAGGTCTCCTGACTTCCACAAAATCATGCCCAGTTCTGACACACATTTGAAGTGCACGTGACTTTACAGGTAGACTGAGACACTGCACATAGGAAGCAGAATGGAAGTGCATTTAATTGGAAAGGGACTCTCCTCCTGAGGGTTTGTGCTTATGTTTCTGCTTCAATGCAGCATGACACATGTTGTGGGCTCTTTTCCTCTCCCTTTGCTTCACATAAGACAGGAGAGAGGCAGAGAAAGCTATATGCCTGGAGAGAAATGTGACTATATTACACGTCATCTGGTGGCAATTTTGTGAGTGGCAGGACTGGGTGTTTGGGACAGGTATGGTTAGAGCACAGGAGATATCCTGGGCAATGAGGCAAGAGGTACCAATGCTGACAGAGGAGCTGATCTGGCCTAGGTGGGCATGTAGCTCCACTTAAAGCCAGTGCAGCTGTCCTGTCTACCCAAATGCTAAACTCTGCTTAGGCTCTGCTGCAAGCTGCCTCGCAAGGTAAGTCAAGATTTGGGATGGAAGCGAGCTCAGTTCCAGAGTTCATCTGCTAAAGCAAAGGGTTGAGTGTAGACAAGAGAAGGTAAAGGGGTAAGACAGGTTTCCAAAGCTGGGCTTGCTACTCCTTGTATGGCTGCCAAGGAATGGGAGCAGAAGGGCTGGTGGAGCCAAGTCCACCACTCTATAACTTTTTCTCTGTATGCCCCAGTGTTCATCTCATCAGCAGCAGTCTGGTTTCCTAGGCTTGTGGTGTAGAAAAAGCAGACAGTCACTTACAGTATGGAAAATCAGACATGGCTTCCTGGTTTAGCTACGCCATCCTGTATGCTGAAATTTTAGCAAGTGTACTGTAAAATGGGGCAATTTTTGGCCATGTTCGTGCAAGGCAGAGCAAAATAAGGCTGTGTCTTGTGAGCCCAGATGTACTGCACTCCGAGGTCCTCTGGAAAGGAAGGACCAACAAAGATGTGTCATGAATGTACGTTCCTGAAGAAGGGCTGAAAAAAGTCAGGTTCCCTCCCCACCCCATCTCAGCAGGCCTACTGTGAAACTGATTTTCTCCAACAAAGCGAGGTTTGAAGAGCATAAAGCACTAGAAGCCTCCTGGGGAGACTGTATTTGAAAATGGTGTCCTCAGTTTGCTGTAGTTTAACAGCATGAGAACAGGCTTATTGGGATTTCCTGCACGCTAATGTCACCCTTTGGCAGCTTGCTCATCTCGCCTTTCCACCATGCTCCCATATGGACACATGCATCCAGGGTCTCTGTGGCACCCGTGACCAAAGTCAACGTCCTTGTGTGTACATTTTAAGCAAGTGGAATAGCTAAGCAGAAATAAAAACATCATGAAGGTCAGTGTTTTTATGTGTAAATACAAACCTAAGCACGAAAACAGAGGAAATTTAGCCTGAAAGGGACCTTCTGTGCCAAGGAATCCTGTCAAATACCATGTGTCACCCTTTTGCTTTCATCCATGGACGACTAATAAACCATACAGACTTTTTCTCCCCCCGCGCCTGTGTGCCACTGAGTGGTTTGGAGCCATCCCAATCCAGTGCTTCGAGACTTCCAAATGTTTGGAAAGATTTTCTTACGTGACTGTAACATAAACAGATCTGAGCTGGTGTTCAACATGGATGGTGGGGCCTCTGCAGCAACAGAGGTTGATGCAAATCTCTGTTTTACTGACTGCATTTCAGAGTTGGTGTTCAGCTACCTCAAGGACACCATTTGAAGTAACTGAGCTGGGCAGTTTGAGGCTTGAAAATCTGTGTCAGGAGCTTGTACCCATTTCATGCATTTTTGTTTGTCTGCAACCACTTTCCCAAGCTGACAATTGACCTCTGGTTCCTGCTCCACAAGCACTTCTACAAGGGGCTGGGGAAGGTGACAAAGATTTAACTAGCAGCAGATGTGTCCGTGTCCCTACACACTGCCACTCCAGCCTTACAGGAATGCTCAAAAATCACAAAGAGATGGGCAAACACCTTTTTCTTTTGTCATGCTTTTGCTCATGAACTAGAACTTTGATCAGATATACCTCTAAGAAGCACAGACAAAGTCTCTATTCCACAAATATCCTTAAGAGTTTTGCTATTATTTTGAGGGGACTTGGGCTTGATACTCGCTGATTAAGTCTTGGCTTTGACAGGCAGCAGCTGTGGATTTTTTACAGCCATTGGTGGTGGTGGTGGGACAGCTGTGTATAATTGAGCTTCCTGATGGCCTGTGTTCTTTTTTTCAGAAGGGGGAAAAAAGGTGGGCTGAGCAGAGTGGTGGGATTCAGACCTGGTGAGTACTAGTTCTTGTTGCTGCTGCATCCTGTAATTCTGGTGTTGGAGAAGCTGTGGTAGTTTTGGATGTTTCTGTGTTAGTACAACAGAGATGAGTTTTTCCTGCTGTGGTGAAGAGATGTACTGCATGAATCAACAGGTTAATATTGTGAAATGCTTTGAAGGGGATAACATGCATGATGGGGAGGAGATCAAACTGTGAGCAGTGGTACAAAGTTCTTGTGTATTCCAAAGCTCTTACCTGCATTTCCCCAAAGTTGGGTCACCGCCTTTTTCTCCTAGTTTCCCAGCCCTCCTGTTACAGGTCTTATGAGACCTCAACACAGGGTATTGCTCTAGTCCTACTACTATGTAGCCTGACTCTCAGGCCAACCCTGTTTCCTTAGTCCTTGAGCTATTACGCACTGAAGTTCTTGCCTTGTATAGACCCTACCTGCTTGCTCTTATCTATTTTGCCTCAGTCCGGTTGCTAGGTAGAGCAGCCAGCTGTGAAGGGTAGTTGATGTCTGCGTAGATGGTAAATATGCCACAGCTGTGATGGACTGGTGGGCTTGGCCACACAGAAGCATCTGTGCAGGCATTTCTGTAGTTTGGGTGCTACACAGGACCCATGACTGCATCAGCAATGTACATGGTTAACATGAACATGTACATTGTCACTTTTAGAAGTGTTCTTGCAATAGTGACCGGTAGAAAACTGGTATGATCTCTTTTGTGAGCAATATTTACTGCTTACTAGCAGTGCTCTGAAGTTCCTTTCCGCTTGCTGGTTCCCCACAGAGCTACATGGGATTTTTGTTTCTTTGCTTCTTGTTTTCTCCAGCCTTCTGAATGCTGGGTATCCTAGGCTTTTCACTATAGGGAATGGCTAAAGTAGAGGCAAAGCTTTCACTTTAAAGCATGTATATTTTTGACTCTTCCTGTGATTTTTAATTCCTGGTGGAAGAGAGGAGATTAGCAAAGAATGCAGAAGAGCTTGTAATTTATTTAAAAAATAAAAAAAAACAAACTCATACCAGTAAAAACAACTATACTCTGCCAGAGCTGTGTGGTTTTTGTTCTTCATTAGGATGTGTCAGGCTGATCTGTAAACAATAGGGGCTCGAAAATGTCCCCACCTAGTAGCAGAACCATCCTCCATGTTATGAGACTGGGGCAGTACTTTCCAAACTTCATTCTTTTTTTTTTTTTTTGGATTTAGAAAGGTGCAGTGTCCTGTTCCCTTCTCATCCAAGCAATAGTGGGTGCCCAATTATCCTATCAAAAAAGCATGGCAAGTCCCACAATTTAGGATGACTAGAGCTAATTGACATGTGTCAGAGGCTAAAGGTGGAAAGTGGTAATATTACAGATCGCTTCCTTTCTAGAAAGGAAGAAGTGGGCAAGAGATTTATGAGAAGTTGTATGCTTCTCTTAAGAGCAGCATGGGAAAGAAGCAATACTTTCCTTGAAGTGCAGGGAAGAGTTGCTGTGGTGCTTTTGCTCTCTTGCTGGAGATGGTTAGGAAGGTGTTGCCCTGAGGAGTGTTGAGGTAATTACGGTATGTGTTGGTGCTTACCACGCTCTGTGAGTGCCACTGTGGGTGGCTGTATGCTGTAGCACAACCCGCATGTAAGTCTGACAGGAGAACACTGGAAAGGTTGTCAGGGTCAGAGAAAACAAGCCCACAAGGTTTATGTCTTCAGTGCTGTCTGTGACAAAACACTTTGCTTCCACTGGAAAGTAGGACCTTCCTCATCAGCCCTATCTTCTGTCACTGATAAAGACCTTGCAAAAGTTATTCTCTGTGGTGTACCAAGTACCATTCTGTCACCTATCCCTTGCTAGCTCATGTGCCTTTGCTGTTGGAGAATCTCAGCTTTTTCCAAGAAAGACAGACTTCTGTACTGAAGCAGCACAAAGCTAATGTCAGAGATAACAACTCACCCAGAAACAGCAGAAATCGTGTTGCTTGAGACAATTGGCTGCTTCCTGTGTACATTAGATTGCGTGAATGATTGCGGAATTGAGACTGCAGATCTATATTCACTTATTTCTTGCACATATACTGTTGTGGCATGGGCTTGTATGTTCTGCTGCCATATATTTAGGGACTATGCAAGTCCTGCATGTTTTGCTGTATTTTACAGGAAACCTGAACTATCAAAAACCAATAAATAGGAGGTATTTTGGCAACATTTCAGTTAATACTGTCTTGTCTTTCCAATGTAGCAGCTAGTAATTTCTTTACACAGTGGAAAATTCTGTAGCTCCAGTGGGAGGTTGATAGTATGCAGTTTCCTGTCTAGGAATAATTTTTGGAAACTCCTTCCTTGTTTGTTTCCATTTTAGTCCAGAAGGCTTTTTTTTGAATCATATGAAGTGAAATGGTGGTATTCTTTGCCACATGCTGCTGTCAATGACCCCAGTTTATAGACAAACTTCTGGAAGAAAAACTTGATAATATTTAGATAAAGGCATTGTCTCTGGTTTGAAAAGTCCCCTGAGCCGTAGATGCTGAGAGGCTAGAAGAGTATCATGGGAAAGGAACGGGATAGGTTTTCCCAGTGTTATACTCTTCCTAAAGAGTTTTCTGTTGGACTCGGAGGCAGAATTTTGTACTCGATTGACTTTGCTCTGATTCAGTACAGTCTATTTTCCCCTTTGGTCTCTGCAGGTACCAGGTTATTGTTTAACTGGCAGCAAGATCTTTGGCCTAGGTGAGATAACATGATATAAATCTTGATATGTACCCCTTTTTGCTAGTGTATAATTTTAAGGCTTGAGTAATGTCATCTTCTGTGCCTATAGGGCACCTAGCAAAAAATATATGGAATCTCATTTCTGACAAGGCCCTTTCAAAAATTATTATTTACAAGTTCATGAATCTGAAAATGATTCTCCCAATAATACAGAATATCTTATTTATTTAAAATAGCCATGTGGATGGTTAATGGCTTCACATGTCCCGACTGATTAAGGTGGCAGCTGACAAAACAGGACTTGACTTATTTCAGACCTCTTTGTGTTTTTTGCCCTGGGTAGCAAGCAAAAGTAATCTAGTTTAAGTCATACTGCTTTTTTCCAACTTCACTCCTAGCCCTTACGTTCTACCCAAATCAAGAAAAGGGAGAATCTCTAAACAAGATCCTGTTAAAACAGTGACCTTGCACTTCAGTGCTATTCAGGTGGGCTGAAGTCAAACAATTGTTTTTCTGAGGTGTTTTGTCCCTGTGCAGACAACAGGCAGATACAGTTAGCATTGCGTTCCAAGACTTTTCTCAGATACTAGTAGCAATCCAAGGAGTCACCTTTATACTAATTTATAGTGGATGAAAATGATATGCAGAAACTTTGTCATTTTGCAGCCATATTTTAAAGCACTCAGTGATTTATGTCAGGTTATCTAAAATAATATTGAACTTCTGCTGTGCAAGGGCCTGAAGTGACTTCTGACAGAGATTTCCCAACAGTCTGTTCTCTCATTCAAAAATGCTACTTCATCAGAGGTTGAACTGAGTTTGAAAAAAATAAAACCAATAAACCCCCTCAAACAACACCACCCACCTGCCCACCTCTCCAATCCCCCAACATGAACAGAGCCCTGTGAAAACAAGGGAGTGAGGAACACATTTTGAATTTTGTCTCAAGAGACATTTGACCTAGAACTTTCAAACTGTGGGTTGTAATAGAGGAAGCTGAAGTAACAATGTTGCACTTTGCTGTTTTGAACTGAATATTATGGTCTGGACCTTTTATGAGAAGGTGGTTGTTTCTTGTGTGATTCCTCATTTTATGGCTTTTTTGGTTTTGCTACTTGTGTTGGGTTTTTTCTTTTTTATAATCTACATCAGAGGGGTTTTGTGGAGCAGAGACAATGTGGAGATCCTGGAGTTCCTTGTATAAAGTAGAACTGTATTTCTGCTCAGGTAGGAGGGATAGCTCTCTAGGACATCCAGAAGATGATGTCACCAAAATAAAGGGCCTTCAGCTCACTATTTTCTAGGGGGAAGCTTCCCTTGTGCAAGAGGAGCAGTGAAGGTGAAGCAGAGACAGACATAGCTCCTGTGGGAGGGAAGAAAGAGTGAAGAAGGGGGAGTATGTGGCTGTGCAGGACATGATTGTACCCCAACCTCCTTTCTTAACCATGAAATCTGCATCTGGGTGATGCAATTCAAGGACAAAGTCTTCTGGTTGTGGTGGTTTTTGTAAAGCAAGACTCACCTTTTGTCTTTTTCCTTCACAAGGCTACATGGAGTCCTCCTGGCTGTACCTTTGCATGCCAGGTGAGAACTGGGTCTCCTTGTCACACATCTGTCCTATTGTAACTATTGTTTTCTATAAATCATCTATGTTATGACCTTAGGTATTCTATATAGTAGTCATAAAGAAGAAAATTATAATCTATTTCTTATCCAGCTGTCTGACTCATAGAAAATGAGTGTGTCTGTAATTGGTCATGAAGTATTTTAAATTGGGCTATCAAACAGACTGCATCTGTTTTCCTTATTATTGTTCATTACACATCACAGCCACTGGTGTTGTGTTTTCATTAATTTTTCTATTAACTTTTTCCCATCAATATAATTAAAGATTCATTAATCTGAAGCAGAGTAAACCAACCTGCCACCACCCCCAAAACCTGACATCAGATCAAAACCTTCCTGCATATAACATTCGGCAAAAACTGATTCAGCCTTATAAAGACAAAAGATCTCTGAAAACAGATATGTTAGCAAAGGATTAGCTGTTCAAATGGTCAAGTCAAGACATAATCAGGGCTAACTTTACACCTCCTCCTGATTTCGCTTCTCTCGTCTGCAATTTCTCAACCCTTTAGATGGGAGTTTAACTTAGTACCAATTATCTTGTACCAATTATCTGTGAATTTAATTTGGTCATGTAATTGGCAGACACTTCCAACTTGGCTAATTTTTTATATGCTATGTATTTAATGGAGCTGAAGGATTTTTTTTGTTCCCCTCTTTTTATGGTATTTTAAGAAATATATATGAGCTCTCCTGCCTCCTATCTCTTTCTGGCTGTTATGGGCAATGTTGCCATAAAGTTTGAAACGTGCTGTTTCTGGCAGCTTGTAAAGAATAGACAAACGGTGGTAATAGATCTTATAATGCCTCTAGATGTGTTGCCTTCATGTGGATTTAGCAAATGTAAATTTTAGGAACACACTGGTGACTGTAGTTTCATCAGTAATTTTAAGTAAAAAACCCAGGCACGACTGTTACCTCAACATAAGCCCTTTTTTTTCCCCCCCCTATAGACTGCTAGTGACTACCCTAACGTTACGCCACTGTGACAAAAGGAAAGACAGCATAATCTTCCACGTTTTTTGTCAAGTTAATTTCTACTTAGTGCTTTCAGGGAATCAGTGAAAGGATCCAGATGTGCTAATACACTTTGACTGAGGGGCTTCTGGTGCTTGCTGGGCTCCTCCTGTCCTTCAAGAACGGTCTGCCAGTCTTTGGTTACTTGCTCACTTTCCTTGGCAGCAAAGCTTACAGATGAAGGTAGTGCTGATCATAACCTCCCGAATGTGAATTAGTTTTCTTCACAATAACCAGTATTTAGGTTTTGATTTAACAAAGCACTTGGGCTTACCCTGGAAAAACCAATGTTACTTCACCTGGTCTTGTGTGCCTCACATAATAGAGATGGATTAAACTGTGTGCATTGGAAACTGGATCACAGCTCTTTCCTTCACAGCTGGGAAGAAGTAAAGAAATAGAGGAATTTTAGCTAAAGACACTTGGCCCAAAGGCTACTGGCAATGTCCTACCTGTTTTATGTGCTTTGCCAAAATGTCAATGTGTTAACTAAATCACTTGCACATCCCATGCTCTGTAGAGGATGAAATATGTGTGTTGTCTTTCTGCCTGAGACCCATGAAAGTGCAATACTCGTTACGATTCACGTCTTCTGGGAAGCATGTCAGAAATGAAGCCATACACATAATGCAACAGCCTGAAATGTAAATGTAGTGAGGAGAACAAAGTTTGTGTTTGGGCCACAGCTGCATGAGTAAGGGCAAAGGAAGAAACTGCCTCGAGGTAGTACTGAATCAGTGACATAGTCCTTCTAGGTGTTGTGTAGCACCTGTGCCCTAGCTTTGATCTTTGCTCCACCCAAATATTTTGTATGTGTGCGATGGTAACTGACATGCTTTCAGGAAAAAAAAAAAAAAACAAGCTAGGCAGGTCTTATTGCAGATGTGCTTTGTTTAGAGCTCCCTGACTCCAGAGAGTCCACTTCTGAAACCAGGATTTTCAGAGTCCTGAATTCAATGGAGTAGCTTAAAGGACTTGTCGTAACTTGCTGCTACCAATCATGCCCTGGCTAATACCACCCTGCCACACCAATTTCCAGACTGCTCGGTGCATAAATTCATGCTTAAGTGGTCAGCAACTGATCAGTGAATAAGCTATGGGGTGCACTTGATGCCTCTGAAATGTCTGTGAACAGGGACTTCAGTCTCCATATGGAGTGCCCTTCCTGGGAACTGGGACCTCAGGGTCCTGTGGTTGGTACCAGTCCATTTGAAATAACATTTTAATAGATCAATGTTGTGGTTCTAGAGAAGCAAAAACTTACTGTAAGGCAAAATTGACAAAACAGGCAGAAACAAGTGAGACAAATAGCCACATATTCTGTAAGTTTTCTTTAGTTGCAGCCATCTGAAAAGCTCTGTGGCTGATGTCCATCTCTCTTGCCAAACTTCAGGTATTGTTTTACATATTGTTGTCATCAACTAGGTTTGGGGAGAAGTCTCTACTGTTTTCCCCTTGGAGAGGCCTTCAGCTTTCAGAGTTTGTAATTCATGAAGACAATATTTAATTAAGGCATCAGGAGGAGGCAAGTGAGGGAACTTATTGTTTCTTGCACTTTTTGTCCCCAGGTGTGCTTATTTTCTCTGCTTAATTTTGAAAGAACAACAATGTTGTTGTCCTCCAGACACGGCTGTATAGGGCCATCTTCTGGTCAGGCAATAAATAAAACTTTACTGAGTGTTAATGCAGTCTTATGATTGACTTGTCAGTAAACACTATTTTATACAGATAAATAGGTGAGACTGGTGCATGCTTTGTGTTCCTCTCTTAAGAGAGGATATGTATGATGGTGGTCCAACAGTTTTCATGTGACAAATTCTGCATGGAAATATTCTGTAGGGGGGAGAGATTTTTAAAGACACAGCAGATGTGACGTTTTGGAGGCAGACCTGTCTGGATATCAGATAAACCAGACCATACAAAATAACCTCAGCACTAGAGAAAACTTTTGAGTCTTGGATGTTTGAAAGGCAGTTAGAACCAACAGTTTTCAACTGATGCTGACTGAGATCATATTCTCTTCACTTTTTATATTTTAAAAGTGCTACTCTTTTCTTAAGATCCTCTTCATATATACTTCAAGTGAGGTCCAGGGTTGCATTTTTATATGTGCATTTTTCATTCCAATAGTTTGAGAAGTGCGAGACATACTGGGAGTACTCAATTGAAATTTGTTCAGGCTACTTGAGACAGTTAAGCACAGCAGACTTGGAGGAAAGAGAAATTGGTTGGGGTTTTTTTCTGAATTTACGCTGTACTGCTAATGGTGAAGGAGAAGAATTGTCTGGAAACTTCTTAATTTCATCATAATTGAGTATTGGAAAAAAGGCTGAGTGGACTAGCTCTGACCAAGTGGAAATGCCAGAGAAGTTGATTTTTTTTTTTTTTTTTTTCTTTTTTGGTATGTATATTCAAGGTTTTAGTTGATGTGATTCCTGTGGGTACATTTGGCACACAAGCAGAGCACTTTAAAGTGATGTGCTATTAAACTGGAATCAACAACAGTGTAAGACAGAATTGAAGAGATGAGATGCAAACAAAATTGTTTACAACCCTGAGGAAACATCTAACACTTGGATGATAAAAAGTGAAATCACAAGTTTTAGGAGGAAATATTGCAGTCAATAGAGATACTGGTTACCCTGGAGACAAATCAGTAGGAGCTATCTCTATTGCCCTTCAGAGACAAAGTCTTTTTAGTCTCTCTTGATTTTTATGAAGAAAATGCACTATTTGAAAATCACATGTCCAGCTGTGACCCTTTTAACAAGACTATTTGGCAGAAATGATGTGCTGTCTAAACACTGGTCAGACCATTTAAGTCTCATACTGCTTATATTCTAACTATGCAAGTTCTGTGTGGTACAAGATGGCCGCATCACAGTTTAATACACAGCCATGCAGGGAAGGAGTCAATCTCATAGAGCAAAGACGCAAGGAGGGCAGCCCAGTCTGAGAGAGGCGTGTCGATGAGGGGTGCAGTGTATGATGAAGCCTGGAAGTTCACACCGACTAGAAATTATCTCATCTTCAAATTAAAGGGCGGGCTTTGAAGCCAGTATTCAGTTGTTGGTGTGCATAACTTTGGTTGGATTGATTGCTTTTCTACATGGAGCTGCAAATGAAAAAAACACCAATGCTGGTATCTTGTAGTGTTTTAACAGATAGTGAAAGACGACCTGGAAAATGCTGCATCTCCATAAACTCACCTCCACTCCCCCATGTTTTTACACCTCCCTTCTTGGGGTTTAAGCAATCCAACACCGAAACAATTATGTAACTAGTAAGTGCTGCATATATTAATGTTACAGCTTGTGAGGAGGAGCACAAAACGACTCATGAGTTCACAAAGATTATTTTTGTAACTTCATCAATTGAAAGCAAATAGATGAAACAGTTCATCCAACTCATTAAGAGAACTGACCCCTGAAGGTTAATGTAGAGTTTCTGAAAAGGCCAGAACAATGAAGGTAGGGCAATGTCAGTGACTATGGCATGTGCAACAGCTTACTGCCTCGGTGCAGAGAGGTCTGTGGGGTGGGATTCAGTGGAATGACTTCTTTGCTATTTAGGAAGTGCTGGAAAAATAGAATAGCTTGTGCTCCAAAATACACCCCTGGTGGTAATAAGCAGCTTCTCTCACCTATTCTTCAAAGAGCCATAGAACTGAAACCTGAGGACTGATTTGCATCACAGGGAAATGCATTGTTCAAGGCATGTGAGGAAAAAAACACACCATGTGAAATAGTAGCTGTTAATTACATGTGTTTAACAGGTCATTGGCAGCATACAATGAGTCATTCTCCTTCCAGCTATATAATTTTTACAGTGGTGCAATTTTATTATATGCATAAACTCAACATTTATCTGAATAAGAGGAGCAGGAAGCTAATGCCACTAATGTCATGTGCCACATGGTGGATATTTCATGACATGTCCAATAAAATAACTTTCTATGCAGCAAATATTTCATTCGACTCAGTTACCTGACTCATCTGACCTAAGATAACACTGATCATCTGCCATCGCCTTGGGAGCCTGTTGGTAGAGAAGAGGGACACTGCCCACTTGTTCCTCTAGCCCTAGTATCCCTAAAATTACTTCTGGATATTCCATATTGTAGAAGAGAAGAGGTAGAGAAAGAGTTAACTGTTCAGATGGAGCACCAGCTTGAAAGGTTGCTGCCTTGATTCAGTTTGCAGAGAACAGGGGATGGTGTGGGAGCAGATAGGAGGCAATGTCTCCAGCTGTCTGAAGAATTCCTGCCATCAAACATATACCTGAGGTCTGCAGATAGCCTTTGTAAAATGCACTTCATGTTGATCTCTGTTTCGCTTAGGCTGATGTTCAATGCTGACAACAAGCTATTCTGTAGTAGATCTTGTTATTTTCCCAGACAGCGCCCTTAGGACTCTATAAATGGCAGCAACAGGAAAAAAATATTGAGAACATCATTATTCTCTAAGTGAGTTTCTGTTGTTACAGAACTTGGAGAGTCAGGAGCACTGGGACTCATAAAAGTGTCTTTGATTATTAGTTCTTATGATTTCACCTTTTTTTTGCTATGTTGGGAATGAGCTGGGATCCTGAATGAAACATGCATTGAAGATGATGGTATTTCCTGGAGTTTATGGAAGGCATGAAAGAACATGATGAATTGGTATAATATGTTTTTCTTCAGTGTTTGTAAGATATAAATATTCACTTATTGCACACTTACATAAACAAAATTAAAGGTAGTTTAGAACCAAATCTAATTCCAAGACAAAAATCTTACAGGGCTCAAAGTAAGGAAAAATGTTGAAGAAAGGCTTTTTTTTTTTTCCTCCTCTCCTTAAAGCCATTGAAAAAAAGTGGCACTCTTTATTTTTCCACCCAGATTTAGAAATATACTGACATTGTCTTCCATGCAAAATCCAAATGTAAAAAGTACTTGTTAATGCATCTGTCTGCTTATGTTTCCAAATGGCACAGCTACAGTTTAAGCTAGCTTGTGATGATGTACTTCTTGGACAGTATTACTGATAGCGTCAGCATAACTGGCTTGAGAATTTTATTTTCTGCTTGCAAAGGCTTTAGGTAAGGCTTATAATGTGGAGTAGGCCATGAAATCTGTTCATGAAGACAGAAAGCTATTTTTTAAGTGAATTGCATGGAGGTGGAGCAAGCTCTAAGGAGCGAAAGAGCTGTTGTCTGCGAGGATGGACTGGCCCTTCTCATGAGCATCTCATACTATCCATAACACCTCGAGGTACCAGATGACATCTGTGGTCTGAATAACCTCCAAGGAGTACAGCATGAGTTATAATTGGGTTGCAACTTTCTGTACATGCACTCCCTGTCACCAGGAAATACAAAGTAATTTACTGTTGCCTAACTTACAAAGGAAGAGTACATAGTTGAGCTGTATTACCGTGCTTCTCTTGTGGGTTAATAGCACTCGGGTAGCTTATCAGATCTTGGTAAGAAATAGGTTTTTCACTTAGGAATTAACCAGGCCACTTTTAATGTAACCATGGAAAATGTCTTGAGATTTTTCTGTCCCCCTCACAGCTCTTGGAGCACCTTGTTATGTGATTATGCTTTTACAGGTTCATTGATGTCATACTTAAGGACCTAGTCAAATAATTACACAAACTCTTCCTGTGGGAAAAGAATAGACTTGTCAGCTCTGACAGAAGCTCTTAGGCTCTTCCTCCACAAGGAGTTTTGGGCAGGTAAATCTTTTGCTGCAGCAGGTTATTCCCACATCAAATGGGGTTCTGTATGTGCTGCTGTCCCTCTCACAGGGCCTTGCGCAGAAAGGGGCCTAGATCTAGAGCACTGGGAATGCTATTGCAGTAGCTCATTTTTGTCATGCAGGCAAGTGACTGGACTGACAGTGAGAAGACACTATTACTTGGTTATAACCAACCTGATTCTTCAGTAGTCTCAATCTTTTCTAGCATGTTAAACTTCAGAAAAATTGTTGGCCTATCTGCACATTTATATCCAGCCCCCATCTTGCCAGTTATTCAGGCTTTGTCCTTAAAATTCTGCCTCTAACTGGAAAAAGTCCTAAAGACAAATCTCTTCAGGGTCTGCTTATGCAATGGAAAGCAGTTCAGAGATTCTTGCCGTTGCACCAAAAGGGATGGATCTGAAACCAAAACCGGTATAAGTACACCCCTAACAGGCAGTTCATTGTCTAGTGCACCGAACAAGTCGGCTGTGCTTCTGAGACTGACATGACTGTCTGCAAAGCAGTGGCAAGGCTTGAGAGCCAGCCTGGAGAGCTTTTGTGGCATGTTAGAGACATACCTGTAAAGGCAGTTCCAACTCCCTGTCAGAGGAATAAATTGCTGGACAAATTTAAATCTGAAGAAAAATTATGGCTGCAATTTGGGGTTGTATTGGAAGTTACTTCCCCATAAATTTGGTGTAAAGGTGTACAACTTTGTTGCTATCTCTCACCATAGCTTTCTAAAATTGCTCTGTCTTCCTTTAGGATGACTGCATAAAGAGTACTGATTGAGCCAGATCTTCTCGAGCTGTGGATTTACCTGTGGTCGATCTATCATGTAGTCCTTGCAGTATCTCCTTGGAAACAAGCTCCTAATGGTCAGCAGTGAATTGTTGCAGCAGGAGTTCAGAACCAAGTCAGCAGAACCTTAGCTCCATGCTGTAAGTGTAATGGATGTTGCAATGAGTCCCATGTTTCTGTGAGGTACCCAGCAGAACAAAAGCTATTGACATATAGTACTGGTGAATACGTTGATCACGATGACATAGGAAAAGCGGCCACCTGATTGCAGATCTCGTTGCAAAGTATGTTGATTGTCATTTCTGTAGATGTATCGCAGGTGTCTGAAGTGCTGTGACTAGTCCGTATGCCGTTAAGCGTAGAAGAGAGGGGACTTGGGTTTTTTTCTTATTTTCCTTGGTCAAAACCTCATCTACTGCAAAGGAAACGGTTGGATAACGTATTGTAGAGGCTGTGCAGGAGTTGCCTTTTATGACGAGGTGTCAACTGAAGGTCAGGACAATATTTTTGTAGGAGTTCATTAGATAAAGTGTTTACTAAGATGATCCTTCTAGAAGAAATTCCTCTAGCTGAGAAAGGTCTGTTGGTAGGGGAGTGATAAAGTGGATACACTTGAATGTGTACCTTTGAGGGGAGAAACTACAGAACAGGAATTTTTCAGCAAAGGAAAACTAGAACTATGGCATTAGAGAAATGAGTGATCCATACTCTAGCATCTGCTACAGGTTTGTTCCCAGGGGAAACCTCAACGGTGCTAAGAAAATCACTGTTAAGCCCTGGGGGTATAAAGCAATCTTTCTTGACAGACAAATACCAACTTGAAAATAGAAAATATTTTGGGAAATGGTGCTGTAGGGCTGCAGACAATTGCCCCACTTGGCTCTGGGTAACAAGGTGGCTGCTGTAGGAAGATGCCTTTGAATGGCTGCCCTCTTGATTTAGTGCCATTAAGCTGTAGTGTAAGAATTAGAGCATGCCATCAATGAAGTGGCAGGGTAGAAAATGCTGCAATGTGGTGCCAGTTGGGCTTCAAACTTAGAGTCAAGAAGTACTGTGATGGCATTTCTACCTGGGAACCCCAGGGAGGACATGAGGTGCTAGATCAGAAGAAATATAGCTGAGGCAGCTCCCTTCCTTGCAGGGTATTTAGTATGACTGGCAGTTATTGGTGAGCATGGTTGATGTCTGGCCCATCACAGAAAAGCCACTCAGAGGTGGTGACAGGGAAGGCTTTATTCAGTCTTTCATTGCTGTCTTTGAGTGGAGACCTGACCTCCACCTGACCTCATGGAGAGGGCTATGAGGCCAATTGTAGTCCAGGCGTTTGTTCATGTGCTTTAGGTGCTGTGCTGCAACCTTGGTTGGTGGGAATCTGACTTTGCTGGGGTGCCAAATATTTTTTTTTTTTTTTTTTTTCTTGAAGTGGTTCTGCATAAAGATGGGCTGAGAGAGTTTGGGGTGGTTCAGCCTGGAGCAGAGAAGGCTCCAGGGAGACCTTATAGAGGCCTTCCAGTACTTAAAGGGGACCTGCAAGAGAGCTGGAGCAGGACTTTTTTACAAAAGCATGTAGTGATAGGACAAGGGGCAATAACTCTAAACTGAAAGAGGGTAGGTTTAGATTGGATATAGGGCAGAAATTCTTAACTAAGAGGGTGGTGAGGCACTGGACCCAGTTGCCCAGAGAAGTTGTGGATGCCCCCTCCCTGGCAG
>Ga0181612_157171_pt1 | contig 17608 bp, 13 predicted proteins | sample HoacroProtozoa21_FD_119630 | JGI IMG/M metagenome (GOLD analysis project Ga0181612, IMG submission 119630) | Hoatzin crop microbial communities from Cojedes, Venezuel. Combined Assembly of Gp0051906, Gp0051904, Gp0051908 | reverse complement strand
CTGCTCCTACTAACACATACTCCCGCTTCTCCTTATCAAACATAACTCCAGCATTTGCCAAAGTGTCTTCATGGCTGCGCTGTATCTGTTGCTCTTTAGACAAAAAGCCATGTTCCATGGCCATTCCCCTTGCCATAAGCTGCCAGGCCTGATAGCTGTTTACTGGATCCATCTCTGCCGCTTTGGCGGCAGCTTGTAACCTTTCTATACAGCTGGATTTCAGAGGAGGCACCAGATTGAGACAGCCCAATAAAGAATGTTTATCCCCTTCAGCAATACTGTGGCCAATGCCAGAAATGGGCGAAAGGAGCTTCCCCAAGACTTCTTTCTCTTTCATGGGCATATCTCCTTTGTTATAGATTTGATTTTGTTCACTTAAACTCGCTTTGTCAGGAGGAAGAAACCCACTCTGCAAACATGACAGATACCTTGAATATAAGTTTGCATGAGCTTCCTGGGACATGCTGCTGATGGAGCCAGGTACTTCGGGATCATTAGGAGACTTGTTCTTTACAGATAACTTGTTCAGGTGAACTTTCATGTGATTTTTAAGAAACCAAGGCTCTTTGAATCGCCTCCCGCAGATCTGACAGCAGTGTTCAAAGGAATCCTTGTGCTTTCTCATGTGGCCTTTTAAGAACCAGGCCTGGCTAAACACCTGGCCACACACCTCGCAACGAAACTCATTGGTGGATTGCTCCCCATTGCCATTGGAGCCCTGGCCCTGTGCCGACTCTGCGGTGATGTGAGCCTTCTCCACGTGGCTAATCAGCTCCTCCTCCTGCGAGGCGGCAAAGTCACACAGGGTGCACTTGTAAGGCTTGTGCAGGATCCTTATGTGTCTGTCCAGCTCTTCTCGCTTCTTAAACTTGCCTTTGCAAAATGTGCATCTGAACCCAGCTGTCTGAGCGACAACTTCTTCCTGGACACTGACTGGCTTTGGAGAGGGAACAGGGTTTGAAATATCAGGTGTGCTATGATTAGCTGGCACAGACAAGTTACAGTTAGCAAGAGGCATTGGCTGGGCGTGCTGCTGTGCTTTCACATCAGGCCGTGGCTGCAGAAGGCTGCTCTTCATCTGTTTGTCCCGAAGAATTGCTCTCTCCTCCAGCTCATGTAAAAGTCTGTTTTCTTCTCGGACTCTTCCACGACCTTTGCCAAGGTTTCCAAGCTTATGAGTACGCAGGTGTATCTTCAGGTTGCCTTTCTGAGCTGCTCTGTGGTCACAGTATGGACACTTAAATGGTTTTTCTCCAGTATGAGTTCGCATGTGTAGCGACAGTATGCTGTTAAATCGAAAGCGCTTCCCACAGAGGGGACATGGGTACTTTCTGTTTTTCCTGGCATCATCCTCTATATCGCTCATCTGAGACATAATCCCTAGGTTTTGCCCATTTAAGAACTGCTGCAGATCCACGCGCCCATTCAAACTGGTGTCAACCTCTCTATTGAGCTGGTTTGCCAACAGTGCCATCTGACTGCTGATGGGCTGATTTGCGATGGACATGTGGCTTTTGTCTTCTAGCGGTGCCGACGCCTTCTCCTCCGGATTTTGCCTGTTCTGGAGCTCTGGGAAGGCATGGCTGAGCTGGGAGGTGATCTGGTGCAGCTTCTGGCTCATTGAATACTGCCCATTGAGAATCGTGCTGTTGAGATGGGCATCAGCTTCTGGCACAGCTGAAGAAACACCAAGGCACAAACTAGCTTCCTCCATTTCTGAAAATCAGAAGATATTTTAGATTCAGACTGTGAAAGTGTTACAAGCATTGAATCACTGACGTACAATTTGCATTTTATGTTTTACCTACTCATAATAATGCAAAGGAATTAGTGTAAAAACAATAAAAAGTGTATTAAATGCCAACTGTGCTACACAATTTGATCACGTGTGCTTTCATCATTCTGCATGTTTACCAATAACCATTAATTACTATTTTAAAATATGCTACAATTTCAAAATCTAATTATTACAGAAGGGGCAAAGGCTTTTACCACTTCCCTTGTCTGTCTTCTTGTGAAATTGCACCTGTTTACATTTCTAAATCTATAGAAACAGAAATGTTATGCATCTCTCCCATTTCCATTAGAAAAGCTAGCGAAAAAAACCCCAAAATAGAAATCCATTTGTAACTTTCAGTTCCATTAACCATATTCAATATATTACACATTCTACAATAAGAAAGATAGTTTTATGATTTGACAAAAAAATGATGGTATGATATTTACTGGTGTACAATAAAACAAGATAATGTTTTGGGAAAAAATAAAGGACAAGCTTTAGAACAATAAAAGGGATTTTGCTTTAGTCAACAAAAAGTGCAGTAATATCTCATTAAGCTGATTAGTATGCTGCTTAGAAACAGTACTAGGTGCTGTAACACATGATTATAATCATAAAAATCCTTCAGTGTTTGCAAGTAAGCATTAACGAGGTATATTAAATTTTAAGGAGACTGCGACTAGCAGCTTTGTAAACCTCTGAGATTAAGATTTAACCCTTCTGTTACAAAACATTGTTATTTTGTCATTTTGAAACTGAGCCCATCAAAAGGCACATAAATTATCTTCCGCCAAGTCTTTTAATTCATCATTGTGAACCTTCAGATTTCAGTTCTTCCAGAAACTTGCCAGATTATAGAAGGAATATCTCTGTCCTTGGATGAGTAAGACATGTGATTTAAGGCACTTTGATTTGTTTTAAAGAGCTCTCTTATGGAACTAGATAAAACCAATTAAAATCTGGGGAAGGTGTTGTGGAAAGCCTCAACAAGTCTAAGAATTTTAATAACTTTCCTAATACACAGTAATGACTACAAATTGTACCTACACTATGTATATTGCAGAAAATTAGAATTCAAAGCTGTTTGTTAAACATGAGTGCTCTGTTCTGGTCTGCATAACTGTCCACAATAATCTTCTATCCTTGCCACTTCTCTACTCTATACAGAAATAATGTATCTATAAAATTCTATTTAAAATATAAAGTTTTACATTAATAACTCTCGAACTATATAACACTATAAGATTATATTAGAACATAATGAAGATCTGTGTTGTTCAGTAGAGTGATTTGACACTTTGTTCACTAATAAAATTTCTGAATTCTGTATGTTCTTCAATAATTAATATGGTCAGCTTTCTGTTTGGCGTTAGCCAAACGCATTTACTCGCTATATCTTCTACAAGGGCTGCAGGCACGCTCCAGGTGGACACCATTCCTCACACAGCTTCATAGTGGCCACCAGCTAGATACTTTGAGGCCCAAATCTGGCACATACTTAAAATGCATGTAATTGTGCTCATGGGAGCAGCCCAGTAGACTTCAAAGGGTGACCCTTGAAAGCAAAGTTCCACACATGCTTAAGTATTTGCAGGATCAGGGCCTAAAAAAAATCATGGGTGGTCTCCAAGAGGAGACCGATTTGGTCCTCGACAGGATGATTGAGGTTGCGATACAATGCAGATCTCATAAGAAGGAAAGGGGTAAGTGTATATTCACATGCATTAAAGATGGACACGAGCTACAAAATTTTGCTTGTATGTAAAGCAGATTTTTTTCAAAATTTAACAGTTCTCAGATTCAGGTTTCATTTTGGGGACCCAATATTTACATGCTGTCAATGTTGTTATTGACAAAAATACTAATGAGATCAAGTATATTAAAGGAAAAGGCTTATGCCTATAAGCAACAGGATTGCACTTAAGTTTAGCTTGCAGTATCTGGTTTCCAAAAGTAGGGGAACAGAGTCAAACCAGGTGTTCACCCAAGGCCACACAGCAAACAAAATTCTCGATTTCCATTAGAGATTTCTGTGTAGCAGATCACAATCACTCAAAATGCGGGTACATACAAACACCTTTTTTAACATTTTTGAAAGTTTGCTAAACTTTTGAAACAATCCAAATTTCATGTTCAAAAGCATTAGCTTAACATCTGAGGGTTGTATTGCTTAGGCCTGCCATTGCCTGAAGTTAACTGAGACTTTGAATATCTGCCTGCCTACCAACTTCCTAAAAATAAATTAAAAACAAAAAAACAAAAAAAAAACATAAAACCCCACAAAAGAAAACAAAAGCGAGAATCCACTTTCTGTCTGGATTCCACATACCACAGGTGTTATTTCTCCTCATCATACTTAAACAAGGCATGTTGACAAACAAGAACATAAAAATTCAAGAAATGCATTGCATGTACAGACACATACGTATATGGAAGAGGGTCTAGAAAAGTCTTTGTGAATTGTCATTATTCTAGAACAGCTTAATTTCACTTATTCAGTTGACCTTAATGGGAACTGGTGCCTTTACATGCTCAGGAAGGTTTGGGTAGTTAATTTTAGCATTTTATGCTCTATCGAAGTTTAGAAATGCTGACAGATCCCAGTGGAGTTTATTAATTCTGATGTTTAACCCTAAGCATCAGTTCAAACGTATGGTTATTCGGATTTAGAAGGGGAGAGAGAGTTGTGGTTGAGATTTTAAGATATTCTGTGGCTCTTTTTCAAATATAACTTTAACAAAGTAACAACAGCAGTTGTACTTGGAACATGATCATTTTTTCTAAAAATTTTTTTTTGCTACTTTCTGTCTCCCACAAACACACGGACACATATAATGTAGAACATAGGATGAGTTGAAAAAAAGATTAAGAGGAAGAACAAACCCATAATTTTTCATTTAAAAACTAATAATTTTAGATTAAATCTTGCGAGCCTGACCCACACACATTGATCTTTTGGCACTGGAAATTTTATGTATTTTTGATGAAATATGCAGAAAGGTCAGCAAAGCCTCTTCTTGGTGAGAAATAACCACCTGTAAATACCACGTCTTCTGATCAGCTCTTCAGTTTCTAGGATTCTGCTACCACAATCTCAAGATGCTACAGTTCTTCACTTAAACGCTACTCCCACTCTCACCTGCCCCGGCTTCTTGGAGTCCTGTCTCCTGCCTCTGGCTCCAAATTGTCTCTTCTTTTGTTCACTCCTACCTGGTTTCATTGCAAAGTATAATCATGTGATTCAAAGTACTGCCACGTGAAATTACCCCTCCTGCAATTCCTGGTTAGTGCATTTAGGAACACAGGGACCATGCTCTCACGTAAATCAGACTGTTGGTGTTTTTCAGCCCATTCACGGCAAAACCTACCAAAATCCCATCTTGTATCCACGTGCAAGACAGAAATAAAACTCCTCCTCATCCATCATTCCACTATGAATTAGATAACCCAATCTAATTTACCTAATTTCTCTAAAAAAAATTAGCAATTTCATTCTCTCCCTCTTTATCCATCATCCCTGTCTAGATCTATGACCAGATAGGGTTACGCCAGGTGGGGTAAGGGGCTTTCACTCCCCAGTGAGCCTCTTGCTTCAGGCCTTGCAGGTCAAGGTCCCCAGCCTGGAGTCACAGTGGTCATTGCTCAGCCTCCTCCCGCGGGCTCGGACCTCGCCCAGGGCCCGGCTGCTCTCCACAACACCCACGAGGTGCAGTGATGCTTCCGCACCACGGCACGCTCATCCTGCCTCCATGTGCATCTACTGACAGACACAGCCGTCTTCCCCAGACTGGCCTGATGCGCAATGCTACTGTATCCATTCTGCCCCAACCACCAAATGCTAAAAACACTAAAAAAAAAAAAAAATATCATGCAAAGGGACCTCACTGGAATTTACCTTTTAACAGATAATCAGTTTGTAATTTCAAGTATTTTGACAAATGTTTTTCTCAACATCTTTCTTCATTATGTCCCACCCTTCTTGCCTCCCCAAACCAAAACACTAGGTATGCAAAAAAAACAAACCTGGAAATGCCAATTTATAAGTGCTGATGTGATGCTTCATGGGAGGGAAAATTTCTTGCTTTCAATTTTTAAATATATAGTCTGTTACATTATTTTCATGAGTCTGATCTCTCTTACAAGGAAAACACAGAACGTTTTGCCACCGCTCACACTGGGAACAGAAGCACAATGTTCTCTGCAGTTAACATATGTTTACAAAATCAACTGCAAATCAAATTTGAGATTGTCAAGAAATTCAAAATATGTTTGTTGAAATTTATGTACTAAATTTCTGACCTTTAACTATCTCAAATGTTTTGTAAAGACAGTGGCCCTCAAGACGCGGCACCGCACGGAGCCTGTTGGTATCAGGAGTTGTTCGCAGGCTGCCCTTCCTACCCTAAACAAATCCTCAGCCCACGCACAGGCGAGCCGCGCCAGCCAGAAAGCCCAGTCCTCACCCTGCTACAGCTGTCCAGGCTGCAAACCAGCTTGGCTTCTTCTGCACGGGGCAGGGCAGGAGCGGCCCCTCAGCCAGAAGCAAACAAACCATCGGAGGACAGCCCTTTACTGTGTCCGGTGTGCAGTTTCCTGTTTCCGTGCAGAGGGTACTCAGCTTATGAAATTCACAACTGGATACATATATTACAAATATACCCTCTCATCTCCCACATGAAGGTACAGTGAGACATTCAAGTCCCTTTGATGATACTAATAGTTATTTTGATTTCACTCACACTTTTGCCCTCAAGACTATTTCCTGTGATATCAATAACGAAAGTTCTGACTTTAGCCATTTCAACTGAACACACAGATTTTATTTAAGTATTTGAAATGGATTACTGGAATTTAAAACCAATTATGACACCAGAAATGCCTGTCATCACAACTACATTAATGTAATACGAGAAGCTCAGCTTCCTTTTGCTGGAAACAGAGAGGAAAAAAAAAAAGATAGCAACTAGAATAAAAAGAGTTTGAATATAAATATATGACTACACACACACAAACATATGCAGTCACACACATATCTGTATACATACACATACGTGCACACACACACACACCTGTTATCTTTGTAAACAGATGGACCAAATTCATCTCTCATTTACACCTGTTCGTTCCTACTGGACACACACACTAAAGCATTTCCCTCTTCACTGCTGTAGAGAAAACAGTCATTTTAAAAACACTGTTGTGCTGTTATTATAGCTTAGATTAGGTTAGTTAAGAGATTTACAGTTCAGTAAGCAAAGTAATGCTTTACAAGCTCACGTGTTTAAACGACAAGCTCTCTCTGGCCCTGATCCTCTGAGCAGTTAGAGTTACAAACACTGTTATGCTTTCAGAATATAGACCTGGTATTTATCTTTCCAGCTAGAAAAATTCACATTTACCTACATTATCTTGTGGTCCACTGACAAATTCTAAATACTCTAATACAGACTGCTTCAGTTCTTAGCGACTCATAAACAGGTATCGCTGAGAAACTTCAGAATATATATATTGAATTTTTATTAAATATTGTTCTTCTTGTTGTAGCTGAAACAGTTTAACTAAGGCTGTTATAAGCATAATACACTCCTGTTAAGAAATACAGAACACCAGACTACTGAACCCTTTCAGGGTCATTAAACAGCTGTAAACATTATTACAAAAATAAACCAGAGATTTCATGCTTACATTTTAGCCCAGAGCTTGGTGTGCTGAGCAAGTACATTTTTTTCATCTCTTACAATCAACGCTGGTGACATTTGGGCATCCAAACAAATTACATCACAAATATTACTGAGGTGGGTAGGATACCGAGCGGTTTATTTGCCAGATGATTAATATGTAAACAGTAGGGCAGGACAGATGACCTGCTCTTCTTTGACTGATTTGTAGGCGATACTAAGAGACATAGATGTAAATAGTTAAATTTTAACAAAAACATGTGTGCACAGAAGGGGAAGGGAGAGATCAGCTCTATTTAATGCCACCAGGACAGCATTATCCAATCTGATCAAATGAAAAAACATTAGACCAGATTTTATTCTCATTTTACTTATGTAAAATAGAGAAATGGAGTAACTGCCTCAAGTTCTTTGGTGGTTTTGGGGGGTTTTTTTGTGATTTTTTTTCTGTTGGTTAAATAGGTGCCCTGCTCCTTGGGGTGTAATATAATTATATTAGGGAAATACATGGTTTCTGGAGTGTAACATGATGTCTTTAAAAATAAAAAGGAGTTGACTTACAGGTAACCTGTCTTATCTGTTTATTTGTATTTAAATATTATTAAGGCCAGCTTGGTAATTTGTTATTACTATTAGTCACTTTACCACATTTAAGTTTCGTAATCACTGCAAAGCATATGTAGCTTCTAAGAACTAAGAACTGGGGCAAAGCAGCACTCGAGCACAGCGTGTACAAAGCACTGGGTGATCCTGGGCTGAGCAGCTCCCGCGGCCCCGGCCAGGAGCCCAGGGCCAGGGCTGGAGCCTGACGCGAGCACCCATCGTCCAGCACCCAGCCGCCGCAGGGAGCAGGGAAGGCATCTAACAAAACTGTAGCTGCTTTGTGGTGCTGATATTTAAACAAGCTGCTTATTGATTCCAAAACAAAGTAGTCCTTTAGTAACAACAGAGCCAACTCATTCCACAACAGTTTTTATGTTTTAAAGAAGGGTTAGCAGAGGGATTTTGAAGTTTCAGAAGTCATTAGCAGACAGAAAATTGTTTGCTGAGGCTGTACTGCTTTTGCTCAGGACCGAGAAGACAGTTGCTTTCCAAAATACCTGTTACATCTGTAGGGTACTTTCTAGCTAGCACAGCATTTTGGACTGATAACTGATCAGAAGATAAATCACCAGAACAGTCTTTGGCTGGTAGCACCCATGGAGTGAAGGACTGTGAACTGTTTGTGATCACAATCTAGGAAGATGAGCAGAAAGGAGAGGAGAGGTCATTTATAAATCTCACTCACAGATTAGAATAGAAAGATTAGAAGGATGCAGACAAGCTGTTTGATTTATTGCTACTTTGCATGTGACTTAGCAAAATCTGTTTTCCTTCTTATTTATTCTATTTCACTTGCATATACTTAACAAGTCAGATCCAAAGAAGAGAAAGATAAATAATTGGTACTGAAAGTTCAGTAGATTAAAACAAAAAAAAAAAAAAAACCAAAACCCTACTTTTTTTCCAGGCACCGGCTGCATCTGGGATCATTATTTTTTAGCATATAAGCATTGATTCTCATTTTACTTCTTTCTTTTCCTAGTGTTCTCCTGATGACAAAAGTAAAGATAAGAGTAATATCAAAATTCAATAGGAGCCTCATTTGTGGAATGCTTCATTAAACTAAAGCTTCTGCTACTTTAGAAACAGCATTTTTAAAAGTAAATTTGCTATTTTCATGTAATTTGGAATGTATACAACTGATTAAACTCTCTCCAATTTGATCAATCTCCTTTAGCTCCTATCTGATCATTCGCTTTAATTAATCTAACTGGCATCCATGTCAGATTGAAGAAACCTTAAAATTAAGCTTTTAACAGTCCAAATAATAAAATGCCTGGAAGATTTTGAAAAGCATACTTATGATTTCATTTTTTGTCATTTTTACAGCATGAAATGGGCTCTGAATCTTCTACTCTCACCTGAGGACACTGTACCATGCTGGAAATCTGTAATACTCTAGCTCATTATGTAATATTAAAATATACATACTGTTGACCCTATTAATCCTGCATTCCTCACACAGGCAAGTTCCAAACAAAAGGCAGTGCATTTCAGCTGGGTGAGGACAGGAGGATCAGGCCCTCTATACCAGTTACAAAGACATCAAGCAAGAAGAGTTAAGACCACAGAACTCAAATCATAGTTTGAAACAATTTAAATCCAAAACTCAAATCACAGTTTGAAACAATTTAAATCCAAAACTGTAATGCTGGGTTGACGATGTTATTTTCATTTCACAAAGGCTTAGTCTTAGATTTTGCGCACAACTAAATATAGTGTCAACTGCACATATGTCCCAAAGATCAAAGTATGATTGATTGTGAAATATTCATATGTGATAGCCCAGCAAGGTTTTGTTCACCAGGGCACCTGTCAGAAGCATAAGCTTGGATACAAATCATGAAATAAGTATGTAAAATCATTACTAAAATCCAGGCATGCAATCAGATAGTCAGTTGTCTGAAACTGTTGGACTGTAGCCAGCACAGTGGCTCAACAGATGAATGCTTTTGTCTTTGCAGATCCTCAGGACCCTAGTTCAGTTCCTCCTGCTACTGGTCGGGTCAACTGTCTGTACCTAGCATTGACTTTCCTGGCACTTAATGCTAGGAGTAAAGAAAAAAATCCGAGTCCATAAGTTCCCTTTGACCCGAGCCACAGAAACATCTGCTGGTTGAGTCACGAACTGCTTGTTGGCCAAGTTGAACAGTAACCAATCCTGTTGCGGATCAGCTCTCTCAGCAGTAGGTGTCACTGCAATAAATAAATGGATTTCAAAGGACAAAGACATACATTCCCAATGAAAATGCATAAACAGAACATCCTTGAGTAAAGAGAGCTTCAAAACAAAGTATATGGTCCAATTAGACTTTAAGTTTATGCAAAATGCTGGAAATCTGGTTTGGGGAGAAATGAAATTGCAGAAGTGGGATTGCCAACACCACCATCAAAGTAGCTCTGTCCTTTAGCCCTATGTCAGAGATCCTTTAATTCACATTAATCACTTCCCTGTGATCCCAGGTCTATTAGGTAAAGACTGCTACAGTTAAACCTTTTAAAAAAGCTCTCTAATAAATGAAGTAAATTTTCTCTAGTGGAACAAAAGTCCTAGTTATACGGAAATACACTGCACACTCAACTGGAGTTTCAGGACTTAACAAAGACCACAAGGTTAGCCTATTTTCTGCCAAATTAGGGAGTCCATACCCAAACCTATCTCCAAATAGAAGAAGAAAAAAAGAGAATACTTATAACAGCTGTAGAGGGGGGAAAGATGTCTCAAGTATAGATTTAATTAACAGAGTGCATATTTTGAAAGAGCAGTAACCAATTTATATTTGAAACAGAAATATGTGGTATGCCAAATAATATCACAGAGACGTCAGCCAAGCCTACACCATATTTGGTTTCATTATCACAAAATGGTTTGTAGGATAACTAAGGATGCTCCAAATTGCGTACTATTGAGTTAGACGGTAGACACAACAACGCACCACTAAACATACAGGCTACCTGTGATGACATCAACACAGAAACTACATCAACACAGAAACTCCCTGCCTAAGTAAATGTTTTAATGTTGGTCAACAGGAAAAAGAAAGATTAATACACTAAACCTTGCATAACCTGTTGCACATGAAAGAGAGCACATGCGACAGTACATACTCTTGAGGTACATATATAATAAAACTGCATTTATTTCATTTCTAGTGACACCAAACTGAAACAAAGGAGAGGAAAGAATATAGACAAAATGAAAAGATAAATTACTCCATTCTTCAAGGTCAGTATATTTAAGAGAAATCAACATTAAAACTTTCCCGACGCACGCAGAAAGCATAAAGGGCCACACCATGTATCTGGGAGGAGTTGAGCTCCTCCTTTTCCCCCAGCACACTGCTGAAATGTCCCCGGCAGTAATTCCCAGCAGCTCACACCCCAGTATTCTGTAAAGCTCCCGAGCATCGTGGGTCATCGAAGCATATTGTGATCAACACAGTGAGAGAGGAAGGGAAGACACTTTCTGCATGTTTCTTTGTTGGACACAGAAATAGCCAACATCTTAATATAAATGCAAACAGTTACAAATTCAGAAGTAACTTGCCCAATTTCAGTGCACCCAAACAGCTTCCAAGCCCAGAAAGCAACCAAATTTTTCAGAATTTCAGCACTGTAGAATATTCCTAACTGATCATTTCCACATCTCATTTAGGAAAGAGCTCATCATGTACCTTGACTTAAATAGATGGCTCATCCTCTGTAAAGAAGTCAGGGACAGAGTTCAGAACTCTTTACTCCCATTGCTTAGTCCAGTATGCCGGATAGCTTTCTTTTATCAAACATAATTGACTGCTGAAAAGACTGTGTTTTTTAACTCATGACAGACCTGTCAGCATAAAATTTTTTGTTAAAATACTGTGGAGAGTTATTTTGGTTTTTAACAACTGAAATTCTTGGCTGTTAATCCCTTCTTCCTCCAGTTTCTGTCTTCTCGCCTTTCTTCCCTCAACCCAGCTGATTTATTTTTCCTCTCCCTATAACATGTGGACTTGGTGGCAAAAAGAAAAGACATAATTCAGAGGGTTCATAGTCATACTTAGATACAAGTGGCTTCAATGAGTTATTTTTAATACTAATTTCCAGGACAAGGATAATGTTGAGAAAGCCTCAATTTCAATGGAACTGGATGGAGTACAAGGTGCAGCTGAAACAGGCAGCGATGCTGGGAGGCAGGTGGATGCAGGAAAAATAAAGCAAACATTGCTCAGAATGCTCCTTGTGTTTGTGGTCTCCCAAAGAGTAGAAACAGCAAACTCCTTGCAGAAATAAGTGGGAAAGGACAGATGAGAAAACATACCACAAACTTAGACCAAGGACAGAAAAAATATACTTCATTATCACTCACGAAAAATGAAGCACTAAAACCCACAAATCTCCTTTATCCCTTGGTGTTCTGGTCTGTGCACACTTTTACTGATATGATATACTACTGCTGTTGTCATTTAACTTTATTAATTGATCACGGTCACGAACACAAGAGCAGAGCCGGTAACTCTAGAAGCCACCTTGTACCTCCTATGATGCTTTCACACTGAGATAAGTGGTCTAGACTTAAAAGGGTGTGGTTCACAGTCACTGCGCACAGCTAAGACACCGACAGCTTGATTTTGCAACTGCTATAATCGGATCTACCCCAAGGTCAGAAGATATTCATAAAACAAGCTCTTCTTCAGAATGTCATTTTAGAGAAGCAAAAAAATACATCTATCTGCAGGACTGCCAATCACACTCTTTCGGATGGCTTCTTAAGCAGGAAGACAGCCCCAAACAGGAATATCTATACTAAAAGTAACTGACTTGGGAGTATTTCCCTGTATTTCTCCATCTCCTTTTCAAATTACCTCTACCTGTCAGAGTGAGATCGTTCAGCCTCACAATAACCCTGCCTTTTCCCCTGAACAATGGCACAGAACAGTTGTAACAGTTCTGCGATGAAGGAACAACAATGATGCCACACAAGCGACCATAAAAAAGGGTCACATCTTGGCAGTGCTCTTGAATGCAGTGAGGTGCAACCCGCGAGGTGAACAGAGCATCTCCTCCCACCACTGCGCGGCAAGCTCAAGTACAGGAACGGGAATGGCTACTAGAGCATATATCGAAGGAAGCACAGACGCAAGCACTGATTATGGTAAAACAGTACATATGCTTAAATACAACAGCAGCATGACCTTCAGGATCCCAACAACCTGAGCACCGATTGCTGTTTGGGCACTCCCCTTTTATCTGGGCACAATGGCTTTGAACATTAATAAAAGGGCACTAAAAACTTGGAAGACATAGCATACAGACGAATACAGGGCAGGAGGAATGCTATAAACATACAATAACATATTTCAAAGTTATCTGCAGGATAAGAATCCTTTAAATAATTTTGATGTTAATTGCAATATTCTGGGCCCTTGGCTGAAAAGACAACCTATCGTGGTTGATAGGTGAGTGGCAACAAAGCTGACAAAGAAAGTCTGATAAATGCAATCACAGGATGACAGACCCTGGCAAGTTCAATTACTGTTGCAAAGTCAGTTGGGAGATGGACTCTGCTAACTGTAACATATCCTTAACAGCCAGCTCTGGCCACATACAGCTCTGACCAAACTCCTTCGAGTGACTGACAGGATCCCTGGAGGCTTCAGTCTGGTAGCAGGTTGAGAGCAGCTGAGAGTTATCAGAAGGACCAGTGATGAACAGGGAGTGCTTAACTGCAAGGGTTTTGGATATAGCATGCAAATAAACAGAACTAACTCTCAGTGAAACTATTTCAAGTCTCTTGAATAGTCGGTGCAAATGAGCAGTTTGTGTTCACTTTCGCCAGCTTATGTAAAACTTTACATTGCTGAAACCTGTGTGAATCTAGGTAGTTTCAGCAAAATACAAACCCAGACGAAAGGAGGGAGAAAGCCTTGGTGGTTTAGTCTCAAGGACCCGGCCACAGGAGGTGGTGAGTGGGCTCCCACTACTTGCAACAGAACATCAGAGAGCTTCTCGTGGTACAGGACCAAACATCAAAGCCCCAAAGCTGAGATCATTCAGAAGTTCCCCCCCAAAACCTCTGTATCGCTTTGGCTGCCCAGGCAGAAACTCATTTTTGTGTTGTACTGATTTCCAGTGCCTTGCACCTACACTCTTAAAGATTCCTCTATCTCTCCTTCTAATTAGAAGGATTTTTATCTCCTTCACTTTCTACTTCTGAATAGACCAGCTATTGTTATTTGATGCAAGAAAGCAAGAATGGGATGTATATAGCAAATTGCGGCTTCTCATACTTCAGTGCAAAGTTATCTAAGAATTTAAGTCATAGTTAATCAAAGTATCAGGCTTCCTTTTAGTTTCTGGGGTTTTTATGTCACAAAAAGAAGTCCTCTCTCAATTTTTGGTTGTTGACTTCTATTTTCCTAGTGACTTTTCTTACAAAAATACCTCCCAAAATCCACTGTGTTTCTAAAGGACTTCTTTGTTCTCTTTCTGGATTTTCCAAAAATATTGTAAAATGATGATGGTATAAAAATTATACTGTAAAAAAATGTAAGTACTGTGAATGAGCAGAGTTATTCGTTTACATCTCTAGCTTATGAAATGCCCGTATCATGTATCCTTTATCCAACAGCAGATTCTTTTAGCTTCAATCACAAGAGCTAACAATATGTTATTGATATGATTTCAGGAAACTGTCAGCAGGCAGCTTAACTTTCAGCTCCTCGGCTATGGTGAGCGTATGCACAAAACATACCTGTGCCTCTCCTGCATGAAAGCTGGCAGCGATGCACACGTTCCTGTCAGCTGTCACAGCAGAATAAAGAGAAATGTAAACAGGTCTTCCTCCCTAAACGCAGCCTTATACTCCTTACACAGCAAAAACCCTGCTACTGCCTTCACTGGGAATTTTAACTGGCATCCAAAATGCATGTCAGAGCACTGAGGTACAGCTGGTTGCTCTCTGCAAGAAGCTGGAGCAAGGAGCAGCTGGGTAGGTAACCCAGGGCTGTGGGCCCTCATCCTTCTTGCCCCGTGCCCACCTCTGCCTCAGCAGTAAGCCCTTCTCCAGCAGCCGGCCTTTCGCACTGCTGTGAACCAATTTCAGGCGTCCGCCTATGCCCTCCAGTTACATTCAACACAACATCAACAGGAAGACTACTGAAAAGCTGGGCTAACTGGGCCCCCACCCTGGCGAGGAACAGGTGAGGTTAAATGACACCTAAGGTTCGGCACACGTGGAGCCCCGTCTCCAGGAGCGGTTAGGAGCCTGACTCCTACCAGCTGGGGTGAGAACCAGGACTTCCAATGCATTTCTGCATCCAGCCCTTTGTGCTCGCTTAGGGGAATGGGTGCAATCAAAACAAGAGTGCGACGAGGCTCCTCTGTAGAGATTCAAAACTGCTTCATTTTCAACCACTTCTGCTTGAACGAAAAATAAAGTTAGCACATAACTAAGTCCAGTATTTTCAAGTTCTGTATTTACCTGCTATTACATTTTCAAGAGCTGAAGAATAATCCCAAATGTCAGAAGCCAGAACAGGTAAGCTAAAAGCACATCTCTCCCCACCCTGGGAAACCACGGGGTAGTTTTCATATTGGTTTACAAGCTTTAATAATAAGAGTATGTTGTACCATTAGATGTTGGTCATTTTTTTCTTGTCTGACAAAGAGAAATAACAGACTGCTGCAGGAGTTAGCACAGTTTTGGTGGGGTTTTTTTCCTTCAGATGATCAGAGAAAGTACCGTACTTTAAGGATGTGCCTCACTTGCTCTTAAAAGGGTAAAACAAAATATTCTTCTAGCTATGCTAAGCCTGCCATATAAGTATTATGCTGTTACAGATTTCAAAAGGTTAGCTTCAATGAACCTGACATCAGTATAACCCAAAATAACCCATTCAAGAGAAAAGTAAGAAATAATTGCTGTTTTCTCTTTTTTTTTCCTCAGCTATATTGCTATAATGATTTTGCATAACAGATTGAACAAAGTGCTGTTGTGACAGGTGGTAGAATTCAGCTAGTAAGCACAGAGACAGGGTTCAATTTAGTTTGTGAATCCTTTAATTGTTGTGCAGCTAATTAAAGAAGGTTCTTTACACTTGCAAGTGTTTACCGTTGCTAGTATGCATACATGAAAAATTAAATTGTGCCTTCAAGGGCTGAGAACTATAGAAAAATCATAGCTGATTCTGCAACATGCTTACCAGCTCAAAATAGCTGCTCTTCACAATTGGAATTTGTAAAACTTTTTGCTAAGCAAATATAGAGCTAATTAGAAGTGTTCGTTGGACCAATTAACATTTAAATAAATAAGCCATATTGCACATTTCACAGTCTTTATTTAATGATGCTTCTTAACTCTTTGGAAAGATTCCTTTAAGTACAAATAAGTTGTCATAAAAATGAAAGACAAAAATAACACCATAACAGTATATTCTATGCTTTTTTCTTTTTGCCTTGAAGTCTTTTCTAAAACTGTATACCTGTTACTTAGGAAGGAGGGATACACAAATCTGGTTCCTTCTTTCATCTTGTCAAGTTACCTTTCCACCCTTCTGAATGCAAACAGGAAAACATATTTGATTACTATTTAAAGTGTTATGATAGTTCTGTTTGTTTTGCCCCATGGAACAGAATCTGTGTTAGGAAAAAAAATCTTGCTTTTATCTCATAAAATGGCCATTCCAGTCAAAAAGAAGGGTGCTCTCAGAAGAGTTTGCTCTTCAGCATAGCAAAAGTAGCAGTTTGAAAGCTGCATCTACAAACAGTGAAGTGAAAGAAAAAAAACCAAACCTGTTTTTCAGGTCTACTGTTCGCATTTCCACACCAAACCCAGTGTTGTTGTTATACCTAACCCCAGGGCTGCAATTGCCTGTCTCTTCAGGGTCAAGTGATATTTTGCTTTCAAAACAACTGTCTTTTAATTTAACAGTCCCTTTCAATCAATAAGGCCCTTCAGTCTGCGTTGAACATACATTTTCTCTCTCTCTTCCAACCTCCAAACCTCTACCTAGCACAAAGGTTACATTAAAAACAGGGGGAAGGCTTCTTGCTACTTTTTTCCAAGACGCATTGCACTACCTTGTAATCACACTAAGAGCTAACGTGGAAGGACTCATTGTTGACCTCAGCCGTCAGCACAGAAAACCAAATTAACAAGGACCAATTAACATTTAAATAAATAAGGAAGATTAACAAAGAATACTCTGCATACCAAGAGGGTAAAATAAACTAAAGGAAAGAGTACAGTATCTCTCTCAGTCAGCATGAATGAAATTCTCCGGGAAGGACGCAAGCCCCTTGGTGCATGGAAGCACTGACTGCTCCCTCTCACGCTGGCAAGGCCTGCCGAGCACCCAAGGGGATGCAGCCGCGCAGCACAGCAAGCAGCGCACTCACCCTGGCAAAGCCCTGGGCAAACATGCAGAGAGCCCCCTGTCCTGAGTGATGGGCTACACAAGGAAGGGTGCTGCTCGTCCCTGGCCTCCGCAATGCCCCTTCCACGTGCGGCTGCTGGTTTTTGTGACGGCCAATATCCGATCGCTGCACACAGAATGTTTGGGGTTGG
>Ga0181612_142824_pt1 | contig 17608 bp, 10 predicted proteins | sample HoacroProtozoa21_FD_119630 | JGI IMG/M metagenome (GOLD analysis project Ga0181612, IMG submission 119630) | Hoatzin crop microbial communities from Cojedes, Venezuel. Combined Assembly of Gp0051906, Gp0051904, Gp0051908 | reverse complement strand
CGCACCTTCGCGCGCAGCCGCCGCCCGCCTTGCGCTCTGGCGCCCTCTGCTGGCCCTCCCGCGGCGGCGCGTCCTCACCGCCCAGGCCTCCTGCGCCCCCCGCGTGCTCTGCGGGCAGCGGCCACGGGGGCTGCCCTTTGCGGGCACTCCCCGCCTTACTGCCGCGGCTCACGCGCCCTGCAGGTCTCCTTCAACTCGCTGAGCTCCGGCACAGCCAAGCCGAAGCAGAGCCCCGTGGTGGGCAGAGCCCCATCGCCCCCCAGACGGTGCAGAACCCCCCGAGCAACACAGCGCTCTCCCCGAGCTCCAAACTGCAGCCGTACCGACAGACAGCTTACTGTCCCGGGAGGAGCTGAAAACCGAAGCACAAAACAACTTCACAATTTAAAAGAAGTCACTCTGTAAAGAGTGTGTGAGATACGAACGCGTAAGCAAACGATTGTCTTCCCTTTGCCAGTTCCTTGCACTTTCCTCCTGCTCTTGAGTGCGCTCGAGAATTCAGGATTCCAAGCTTCCCACCTTGGGCCTCTGACCTTCTCTGGCTTGTCCTGAAATGCGGACTCCAGCCCTTCTCCAAACAGCTTTCTTTGGCAAAAGTGTGACCTCCTATTTAACAAAAAAACACCACCACAAAAAAACCCAAACAAAAAATTAAAAATCCCATTCTAAAAGACTACACTTCTGCTCTTCTCTTTTGCTCCATTTCATTTTTTTAAACCTTGCTCTGATACCTTTTTTCCTCCTCCGACACAAATTCCTCCTCCTCCCTGCAGATAAACACATCCAAATAGTCTTCCAAATTAAGTATCTTTTGCATTTCCTTGGGGAAAAAAAAACCCAAGCCGTACAAATCAAAGTAACAACGCAATGTAATTTTACTGGAGCCACACGTCATATTTCACTAAACACCGAAATCTCCGATGTTCTCTACGTTTCAATATATTTACTTCATAGCCGGCCTGCAAACATTCAGTCTTGCAGAAGGCAATGCTTAATGCAACTACTATGAAGCAAGGAGAAGGAAGCTAGATTTCAGGCTCCAAAAACTGAAATTTTACATCTCATTTTTACCTTAAAGAATAAGTTAATGGTATTTCCTGCCCAGCTGAACAGCCCTAAAGTGTACTGGGGGGGATGCTGGGGTGTGTCTGATACTCAGAACTAAAGGATTCTGATCAAACCTCCCTAAAAGGTGCCTGACCTAAGACACAAGAACACCGAGAACACATCAGACTGAGAAGAATCAGGTCTGAAAGAAGCGTAAAACTTCACCACCATCTCTGACTGAAGGCTGTAAAAGTTCAAGTGCCTACAGAAAGTTGTTTTTTATATTGCCTTTTTTTGTTGGTGGTGGTTTGGACTTTTTTTAATGAAGCTCCTAATTGCTATCTCTTCCCCAGCACTCTTGGGACTTTCCAAGCCGCTTCCCAAAACTTGGCTGAGTAATCTGTTGAGGGCACACTTTGGATCTTTGTTTACTTCACTAATGAAGGATAGCTCAGTTCAGTTCTCTCCAAATTTCAATGCAAGAAGCATAGGCTCATCAAAACCATGAAACAGAAAAGGATTATGTATAGCAGGTGTCGGAAATACCATCTACTTTAGCAATCTGGAGTACTGGTAGCAGCAAAAGCAATTAGACTCTGAACTCAAGAAAATTCTGTCTTTACTGCTCAGATAGTTAAACAGTGAACAGATTGACAATGGAATCTCTGGAATCTCCCTTACTGAAGTGCTTATAAAACAGATTAAATAAATATCTGTCAGGAATTGTGTTGCTATGATTGATCCTGCCACAGCCCAGGAGAAAGCACTGCTGAACCTTTGAGAATCCCCTTCCAGCCCCCCTGCTTTCTTCCCTTTAAGTCAGCGAATTGCAGCATCAGCATCATTGTACTACAGTTGATTTATCTTTTAAAAATACACTCAAAATTAAGCATATTTAAGTCAGTCATGAGGCAGCAGATGATCATAAAAAGGTCACAGCTTTTAGCGATGGTGGGGAAGAATGCGATTTCCACCAGGCAAAGTAGGTGAGATGGGCTGACAGGGAAGGGGCTCAGAAGCAGGTGTGAGGAGATGGAAAGGTGTACTGGTGCCAGAGAACTGTATCTGAGCCAGAGCACTGTGTTTGCTGTTCCCTGCCACTGATGAAAAAGGGCAAGAATGAAAGTATTGGCTGCCAATGCTAAGAAAAGTCTCTTTACCATAGTGCTCATCCTGGAGCAGGGTACTGAGTGCGTAGCAGTGTCAAGCAGCAGCCAAGGCTGGCTGTTCCCAGAGGGAGAGCAAACAAGGAGCCAAGCGTGACCCCAGCACAGGGGGTTCCCTCCGCACCCGGGGTGCAGTCCCACAGCACTCAAACACAGCGGACGGAGCAAGGGTGCTGGTAGCATGATCTACTGACAGCCCCAGACAGGGCCGGAGACAGGGATACCAGGCAGACCAGCCAGAGAAAAAAAGAAACAGGGACACAGACAGCACTAGACACAAGCTATAAGGCACATCAGAGGGGCCCATCTAGGAAACAAGCTACCTACCACACAGGCCTGAGGTCTGTCCAGGAGGCAGGGCAGAAGGCAAGCACGTCTGTAACAGCTCAGACAGGGACTGACCACCCAGCCCTGAGCTTAAATGGGGGGTGTGGGTGGAGGGCCCTGGTGAGGCTGGTTACGGAAATTAAAACCTAGTGGTCCTCAAGGCCCTGACAGGTAGCACACCTGATCTTCATGTACATTGAGAGCTCTGAAGTTGACAGGTGAACCACAGCCACACCTTAACAGTCTATTACTCTAGATAGCTGCTAATTCTGATTAGCTGAAGCTTACATCTTACTAAGTGTAGATCACTTTGTGTTAAGATAAAATGAGACTAGAGATGTTAGCACAAAAAAGACGACTCTCTGACTATAGAGCCAGTGATGCTGCAGTGATGCAGTTTTCACATAAATATTAAACTAATGGCCCAAGAGTACAAGAAATTCTACACACTACTCAAAACCTCAAAAAAAATTCCAGAGCAAACAAAGCCAAGCAAGACTAATAGGATGTTTTCCATTTACTAAGAATAATTTACAGAAACTTTTCATTATGAAAGACCTCAAATGACTGGGAGGGTTTTTTACACAAATGATAATCCCACTTCAGTAAGATAAAGCATGCTTGACTTATCAATAATATCACTTCTCATGTAGTTGAAATTAAGCTTTTGCTGAAGTACCATACTGAATTTGGCCTATAAACAAAGTATTCGTTTCATTAATTTTAATAAAATTGTATGGAATCATTGCTCAGTGATTTGGGGATGGAACTTAGCTAAATGAAAATCATAATCAAACCAACCTTCCAAAACTAAGAGTAATGAATTAATTCTTGGAAATGTTCTTCGTTATCAACTTCTAGCAAAGAACCCTTTAACACCAAGAATCAAGTCAAACCGCCTATAGTTGTCTTTCCCTGGATTATCAAGTATCTCTCTTGTTGCTAAGATTGAGAAAATGTTTGTAAGAAAAGGCAGAAGTATCCATGTAACAATAATTAATTGCTTCTAATAGGAATAGAAAGCACTTAATGAAAGCAACTGTTTTTAACATATTCTAACATTTAAGATCTAATAAATGGGTATATATGCTATACCTAAATTTTTGACATCTGCTTTGGGCAGTTCAACTCACAAATCCAGCTTCAGTGTCAGCTGAGAAGAGTCTACATGTACACTAATAAACACAGAGGCATTGTCCCATGATCATCCATACTGACATGCTGTTAGCACAGTCCTTGGCATGGTTTTGGTGATAGACCATTTATCAGTCTCCCAGATGCTGCCTGGACATGCCTTTGGACATGTCAGCTAGGGGCTATTTCCAACATACAGATTGGATGTACCCGTCTTGTTTTGATAGGTAAAAAAATTTAACATATGGATTCTACTGTATTTTATATACATACCGTATCATGATCTATGCAACATATGGTTCTATCATGCCAAATGGCTGCAGTGTGGAGAACAGGCCTGGTCCATGTCGTTCACAAGCACAGATGTGCTGTTAGATTCTGCGATTGTCTCTCGGCACAGAGAACTAGTCCCACTGCTTTTTCCAAAGACCCAGCATCTTTCTCTCCAGGATATGGCATGTGGGTTCAATCATGTACCTCTGTACAAGGAGTTCCAATATGAAATTCTTGTATCCCATTCCCTGAGAGTGCCTGCAACATGAGGCCACAGGACAAAACTGGAAGTATTTTCCATTATCCAGCTGAAGCCGTCCCTTGTACATACTTCTAAACAGAGAAGGGTCAAGGCCAAAAAGGAAAAGGCAAAGCATAAACGCACATACGAGCAGGACCCTGACTCTAGCATACGCTAAGCAGGAAATTCTTGAGAGGAAGGAGCCTTAGGTCCTATGCCTGCCCCTGATATTGTTTGTAATTTTTTTTCCTCTATTTTAAACTGTACACATGATCCTGAGGGTAGGGACAAGATCATGGAACTTCTCACTTTAACCGAGTATACCTGCATTAAGCTCTGCACTATTACTGCTAGATTAGTCCAAGTTACCCGAGATAGCTTTTCAGTTTAGAACTAAGTTATCTCTGCGCAGCCCTGCAAAACGTCGAACAGACATAGATCAACAGACAGTTACAACATACTAAATTTTGAAAAAGAAAAAAAAAAAACCACAACAAACCTCCTTCCATGTCAACAGCAGCACAGTGCCAAAATTAACTTTTTTCCCCTGCAGATTTTTTAGTTCATTTAGTCAGTTTTTTTATTCATTGGCTCTATGCTAGTAAAAAACTACAAAATTTGAGCTTATCATTCAATTTTTCTTCATCTCCTAAAACAATATTGGGCTTACATGTGGCTAAGCGTTGACTGATAGATTAAGGAGCAATTTCAATCAATGTTTTTAGACTTGTTTTGTGATTTTTTTACTTTCTTGATACTAGTCCATCCCCCTAAGAAAATAATCTTAATTACTACGTTAAATATCCTTTTTGCCATAAAACTATTTAAAATATAAACATGTTTAACTGAGCTTTGCTCTTTTATTCGCAAGTATTTATCTGCAGTTTTTCCATCAGACCAAACGGGCCCAAAAGGAGTGCAGTCTGAAAAGGAACAAACATACAATTAATAGAATCTACAACTCCTCTTCAAACAGTTGTCTACTTATAATACACAAAAATACCCCGGATACTTCTCAAAAGTCTTATAAGTATCATGCCACTGAACATACTAATTTTCCTTGCCAATTGTACACTTTTATGTAACAGTAACTAGGTTGATGTCAAAGAAATGAAACAAAATTATATACCATATGTCATACCAGAAGCAGCTTATGAAGATTAGCATATTTATAAGACAGAAAATGCATTTTAAATAATGCAAATATGAAAAAAATCTATTTATTTGTAAAAGCATTTTTTCTTCCAAATCAATTTAAAGTATGCTCTTCTACTTTACTTTTACAAGATCAAAGAAATTAAACTCTATCCTGTAGGAAAGATCTTAGAGAAACATCTGATACTGTGCAAAATGTCAAAAATCAATAATTTATCCTTTCAAACTGTAATGCTAGTGTCTAAACAATAATCCATTTCATCCAAGATAAGACGGAAAAGTCAGTCAATTTGGTAAGAGTCCAAATGGCCCAAAAGATTCCAAGCTGAAAACCATGGAGGACAAGAACTGAACATACAACTCTAAGTTGCTAACTAAAATCCAGTATTTGTTGACATGAGCCTACTTCTGCACATTTCTAATTGGGTATCTCAGTCCACTTAGACAAACTTTTTAAGCCAGCCCTTTTAAAACTTTTTAAAACCCCATTTCAAAATCTGAAAAGTAATGCTAATTGAAGATGAACAATTAAAAGCACGTGTTTTCAGCAGAAGACAAAGCTGCAAATTAAAATGTTATTAAAAACAAAACTAATGGATAATTAGCAAGCCATACTTACACCTTTATTATGGTCATTAACTCTCAAAGCAGCAATAAAGTCAGAATAATATTGGTCGACCTCCCAGAGACATGGTTCTCTACAAAGTTGATGGACTAACTTGTACTTCAATGTATTCCACGTGTATTTTGCTACATTGCCTTTGCTGATAATATATAGTAAGCTAACCTAATTTAACGTCAATTTCAAAACAGCTTGCCAGAGGAAAATGTATGCTAGTTAAATACATATTTTACCTAGTAGGAACATAATTTGCTGTGCAAGAATCCTCACAAAAAATAGTTACAATTCTCTGACAAAGTTTTCAAAATGTGAAAACTGACTAAAAATAACTTAATAATTAAAAGTACAAAAAAATTATAAAATTCCATTTGATGATAAAGCCAATAGGAATACAAAGCTGTGAGTAGCAGATTTTTGTATTATTAATATTGCTATATGAACTAGTTAATATAATAAAGTCTCTATTGAACCCTGATCAAACCATTTGATTTGGTTTGGTTTTTCTGTCTTTATAACTTTCTTCAGTTAGACTGAGAGTAATCTCGTCTTCATGCACACTTCATGATGCCCTACTAACAATCTGTAATAGAATTAAGAGGGTAGTTTCCAGGAAGTAAGCAGTACATCTACAAGACCAATTTGTTGCACAGTTCTTTCAATCTACCACTCATAGCTAAGACAGTACTTTAATTTCGCTCAACAGCTGTTCAGTAACACAGAAATATGCCTATTAAAATCTATTTTTCTTCCTTTAAATTGTCACATTTTCAAATTGATACAAAAAATGACTGAATGAATGATATCTTCAATATCAATGCAATACTGATATTGTGCAAGTGCTTCAACAGCACTTGCTCAAATTGTTTTGCCTTGAAAGAGTTTGCATAGGTTAATTGTTCAGAACTTAATAAACAATTCTGTGGATGACGCATGAAGAGAAGCAGGATCCAAGATGGTCAAATAGCCATCATGACACTAAAGAAGATAAATGACGAAGGATTCCTCTCCCACTCTAATCACAGTAATCAAATAAAACTCTTCTGCCTATCTCCAGTCTTACAAACAACACAGATGAGAGGGGATCCAAGAGACGATATTTAGTAAGTAAATATCCTCTTCAAAAAAGTGATGGAATGTGCCATACTTAAGTGTCGCAACATTAATCCTTGTTTGAGGTACAAAAACTTGTGGCTTACATGCAAGCCCAGAGGTTGAATGTTCATTTTGATAAACAGGTTACACTAACTGGAATCTGAGACGCTGAAGGGTGAGAGCGCCTGCACAGGCTTCAGGATTACAGCAGAGCGCTCTCCCTCTGGAGTCCCCAGAGATTGTTCCTCTAAGAAAACCCTCTGTAAGAGCCAGCAGCTGGTTTTCCTATTGCACTTTTTTCCCCTGTAACTTACAGTTTGTGAGATGTGTATTCTATGCTCTGCCCAGATGGACAGTATCAGGAATTTACAGATAAGAACTCAAGAAAGATCCTTCATCTTCCAGTGTGGAAAAAGCCATTTATGCAGTATCTCTGTTGCCTCCCACACAGGACATCCTTTCTGCTAATAAATGACCCTGCACTAGCTACAAAAGAAAAGAAAAAAAAAAAAAAACCCAACACAACAACAACAACAAAAAGGCAACCAAAGGCAGGCAAAAAAAGGAGCAGGGCTAAGAGAAAGCTCTGGAAATACAAGATGCTGGTTTTTATAGGACCAAGTTTCTACAGAAAGAAGAAAGATACATACAGAAACAAGGTCTCTTGAATTCCCTCAGTGATTTTTAAAATCACGGCAATTAGATGAAATCCATTTGCTTAAGTTACTTGCATTTTTTTGGACTGTGAAACGCCTAAAAGCAGGATTGTTTGAGTTACTGAGAACACACATCTTTCTTTTGCATCTAGTGAAAAAAAATGACAGCCTTTAGAATAAATACTGCCGCCTTATATTTGGGGATCTATACATCTGGAATAGCCAAGTACAGTAAAATGCAATTCAGTATTACTGTTTCTGTCTAGAATACCATCATAAGAACTACATTTAAATCTTAAGACTTGGAAAAAATATCTAGTTTTATTAAATAGCTACACATGCTCCAGTAGCAGACTGAAGATTAGGGCTGTCTTTCACTAACTTGGTGAGCCATCGAACTACACACGTGAAGATACAGTCTCATGTCTTGTCTTTTCCTGGTTCAGACAAAATTTCTGTTTAAATCCTGTCATGGTTTAAAAACGTTTCATGGTTTTGATCTTCTCAACAACCTGTTTATTTTCTTAAGCCTCGTATATAGAGCCAAAATAGAACATTGGAAAAAACCACCAAAACCAAAACAACAAAAAAATACCCCAACACACAAAACCAAACCATGAGACTCCTTGGCTTTATTATGAGCTGCTATGAAAACTATATATCCCAAAAGACAAGTATTTACATCATAAAATCCTTACATTTAAACTGACTTTTTACCTGGAAAGGGTATTACTTCCATTACCAATCGGAGTGAATGGGTAGACTAATTTTTCAATTCCTGAAACATGCTGAAGCACGTCCTTTTTCACACACAAAATCCCCCACATTTACTTCTATGCAAAAAAATTAGATCAGAGTGACAGTAAGAAGAGGAGCGCAATTTACACACTGACATTAAAGAACTTAATTGGAATTAATCTGTATAACTTCAGTAATACTTATTGGTAAACCTTACTGTATACATTAATTCTTCTGCCAAAAAAGTTTTAAAACCATGCCAACACAACTGAAGCTTTTAAATGCCTAAGGAAAAATTATTAAGAATTTTATAATAGCAATACATTTAAAGCACATAACCCTTCAAAATATTTTCAAGTGAAAATCACCATGTCAGCTAATGTTTTTCACATGTAAGCTTTCCTGAATACAGGGTAAAATTAAAATCACCTACATTTATACCACGTTATTATATTAGTAAAATTACATTAGTTATCGTTCAACCAAGTCATAAAAATCTTAACCTTCCTTTTGATGATATTAGTTTAGATGGTCATTAATTTCCTCCTACAAAAAGGTCTCATTGTAATTAGCCTAACAAATTTTGCAAGTTCTAAAATACAGGAGATGCGTACTATACAAGGAAAAAAAAATAGGACCTTTTTGTGCTATATGAATACGTAATAATGCACTTCATTTTTTTCCCCACAAATTTAAAAGCACAGTTAATAAATGACCAATAGTGATGACAGACCATCCTTTACCAAGTACTCCAAGAGCCAAGTTTTCAAAGAGCTTGAAACCTGTTGCCTTTAGCTGTTTCTTCAAAGACGGTATGTCTGAAATACCCAAACTCTGCTTCTGACGGAACTGTTGCACACACAGTGATATGAAATAGCACGACTAAGTAACTGAATAACCAGAAGTGTTTTGACCCTAACATTATTACATTTCACAATGCAGATGTATAAGATTTGAGATCTCCATTTAAGATCATGAAATTTCGTATAGTTTCTATCAGTCAATATACAAGGTACAAAATGAAACTACATTTAGATGCAGTCATAAACACCAATTATGCCCAGAAATCTGAAATTCAGAAATATATGCATTTAAATCACAAAAATTAATTTTATACCCCCCTTTCACTGAATTACAGCATCACACATAAAAAAAGATACTGGCATTAATGTCTCCATCTGAAACAAAAAAAAAAGAACTAGGCCACCCTGTTGTAAGTCATTTAGCTTAAGAACAGCATCTTAATGTTTATTAAGGTCACAACATTTTAGATAATTACTTCTATATCATTGTTTTCACATAATTTTAGACAACTAAGTAAGATTGTAAAGGAATATTATGTGTTTAACAATAACAACTATGATCTAAATGTGAAGCTAAAATTCTTAAAATATATTCCAATTTTTCTCTACTATAAAGAAAATAAATAGCCATATAGATTGGGGGGTGAGAGTATACACTTTGGTGTATATACTCAAATATGTATTGACAGCACATAGCAAAATGAGTTTTTTAAAACTCAAACACTGTACAAAATTAAAAGTTTCAACATACCAGAAGCATTATAAAATTAATTTTCATAAACTTCTGTGAAATGGGAACAAATAAACCTCACAAAAGTATGGAGGAGGCCTCCAAAACGAGCGTTTTAAAAACTGAGATGTTGTTAGATGGCCTTAGCTAAGGGTGGGCACTACTCATAAGATTTCTGTAGCTTCCCTCCAAGGGTTTTTTCCTTTGCTTTATCACTCCATTGCTTCTGCCAGCTGAATTTAGAGGAGCAGGTAAAGACAACTGAGTAGGGCAGAAGGAACTAAGAGTGGAAATTATTGCTAGAACAGTATTTTCCTTCTTACACTGCACCCCGAGGATCACTGTTCTGAACTCTATAAGGGTGTAATTATTTAACTCAATGCCAAATCACAGAAAAGAGATATGTTAAAATAACCTACTAAAAAAAATTATTAAAAACAGGGCAGAGGCATTAAAATGTTATTTTGGAAAATATTATGCAAAGCACTAATATGCCTAATAATCATATGTTAATTTAAAACGTCTTTCTGTGTTGATGTAATACTTCGTCTACAAAAATCAGAAAAGTAAAAGAACTTCCGACCAGTATCAGTAACAGGACTTTAGAGGGCTGGAACACACTGAAGGCTTCAAAAATCACCAATAAATCAATCACTATGAACAGTTCTTTATATGTACAGTACATTTTACTTGTCAGCTTACTACGTGAGCTCTGAATAGCTATGTCTTGTGTTCTGTTTGACTTGATGCAGCATCTGACCAAGCATGGATACACACAGTTTATTCAGCGTATAGCCATTTTTCCAGAATTTCAAGGCAGCTGAGACTGTTGAATGTGGGGAACAGTGACCGAGAGCTGCAAATACGCATGAAATCGACATTCGCCTTTCACACAGAAGATAAGATTTGACTGAATTGTGAGAAATCCCTATCTGACAACTCCAGCACTGGTTTGGGGAGCTCTTTCAAGCAAGGCAGTCATGTTCTTAGAACAGCACTATATCTGGTCTTGTAATACAACAAAACAATAGCAAACATTTTCTTTCTTTCTGGAGTTAGACAATATCCACTGTCTTTGTCACACATCAATAGTTCCAACAGAACTCATCTGGTAAACACACATATGGATGTCAATCAAATTCAACTCAAGTGTGAGTGACAACTAGATGCACTGCAAGTGCCCAACACCAGCACTAACTGGTTATAAAGAACATGCAATATGCCGTAATTTACTAAAGCACCAATGCCTAATCACTTCATGCTGCAATGAATTTCAAGTGAACATGAGTAGTTACGCCATTAATTCTAATTAAGTGACAGCTAGCACTCCACCCCAGTGAACTTTTGCACAAAAGCTGGCTTATCAGTAGTTAGAATGTCCAGCAGTTCTACAGAAGGATACTTAAAACGCTAAGAATTCTTGTAAGAATTGTTCTTGTATGTAAAACATTTGTTCACATTTAAGTGTAGAAATCCAAAAATACTCAGCACTTTATTTTTTATATACAATATGTAAACTTTGACCTCATTTGTATTAAACCATCAGGACAGGTATTAAATGATATCACTGATCATTTATTAACCTAATAGCTCTTTTTGACCAGACTGCACAAGCACAAACTGACAGTTACTTTTTTCTTTTGTTCCCCAAGTCAGCAGAGTGATCAAGAGGAGGTAGGCTTGTTGTTATTACCCAGCTGCACTAGCACATGATAGTTGAAAATTTCTGGGGATGTAACTTTACCTGGAATCAGAATACACCCTAGTGGAGAGGTTCTTCCCAAGCTGAAGAGTTTACACTGGCACTGATGTAACTGAGCCACAGAATAAAATTAGAAGATTAAAAATATTGTCTCCTAAATCACTTGCCACCAATTCATATTGATAAATCACTTCCCTTTCTTACTCTACTTGCCAACGAGTGAAAGCTTTTGTATTTTGCCATTTCTAAGTATAGAAAAAAACCCTACTTACTGATCTTTGATTTAATCACCGATTTGTTAACAATCACAATGAAACTAACAATTTAAAGGGCAATTAAAACACAATCCCACTTAGTGAGAGTAGAACCTAGACCAAAGAATATCCTTCCTTCATTGTGCCCATTTGGACTCAGCCATTTATGGTCAGCCACCACTGTTTCTGAGGTAATTTTAGAAGCTCTTTAAGTCCACAGCTTCCTCTGCTGACAGTTTTTAGTTTCATTTGCCTGTGTTTTAGTTGTTGTTCAGTTGTGTTTATGTCTCTCCTCACTGACTGCCAGCTTATAGAGGAAATTGCCTGCAGAAAGGAAATATTAAAACAGATCTATTTAGCATAACGTCATATGTATACGATAAAAACCTTTTTTCAGTTTATCTCTTTTCAGTCAAAGAGCATTTAGGGTGAAAGTGATACCACATTTGTTGGTGAAAGATATTTTTCAGGCACCAAGCTCCCATTCTGCATTGTTACAGATGAAAAGTATCCATCTCTGCTCATGAGATCAGGATGGTCCAACTGCAGAACCATCTTGTATTTTCTCACTGGCTTCTCCATTATTTTTTTGTAGCAGAGCTCAATAATTTGAAAATGTCAAAAATTTAAGTTTTAGATTTTACCTGAGTTTCTGTAACACAATTAATAAGATTTGCACTCTTCAAATTTTAACAGGCACAACAGTTAACACTGCAGATTTTTATTTATACCAGTATGCCATAAACATGTCTGTTCAGGTTTTGGGTAGCAGAAGACATAGCTTCCAGTATACAAAAGCTGAAAATTATACTCATGAAAAACCTGAATGGGATTGACAAGGCATCATTTTAATTATGATACATTTACATAGGGAATGTAACGTTGAATTACCAGCACTTAAATCTTTTGAGTTTGACGTGACTCTCATTAACTCAGAATTCTCAACTGAAGATTCAAAAAAATATGCATAAATATTTGACCCATTAAATGCTAATAATAAATCATATATAATGAAAATAATTGAACCTGAGGAAGATTGCTATCAACACTGGTATAGAGGAACTTGCAATAAAGATGATAGGTACTACATAAATGATTTCAAGATGAAGTTTTCAAAACACACAGGTATGAAATCTATCTTGCTCTGTTATTCATTGCTACTTCAAACTTGTGGATAAATGGGAAATTTATCCTCAGAGTCACCTGAAATTTTTATGCGATGACTTCATTAAACAATAGCATCACCCACATATTTTGTTAACAGAATTAAGGTAGAATCAATTAACCTAATCTCCTATTTCCATGAACAAAAAAACACTTTAAAGTGAAATTTTAGCCTTGTTGTATGGATAACAAACACTAGTATGATTAGGCTCTGTGAATAGGAAACACCTTCTCTCCAGTCTACAAATTCCAAGAAGCACAGAACTTAACAAATAAATAATAAAAAATGTTTAAGATAACTAGAAAGAATATTATTTTCTTCTTAAAATATGTTGGTTTTAAAATTATGGTCGCACATGCTGATGCAGGAAATTATTTTAACAATAATCCACGTTTTTCTCCATTTAAGACATGTCCAATATTGTTCGTGATAAAGTAGTAACTAGTTATGTTTGTAAAAAAAAAAAGAATATCAAGAGAAATGGGAAATTGGTTGATAGCATTTACCTTAAAATCTGTTGTCTGAAGTGGCATGTATTAAAATGGTTTTAGGGAGTAACTGAAGTTACTCTTCAAAAACAAATCTAAGTTCTTCAGGGCAATAAGAATAGCAACATGTGAAACACAGGAATTACAGTTCTTGATCTCTTGCCTCTTAGTCTTATCTAACATTTCTGAAAAACAATGCCTGGGATAATCCACCATTAAACAATCTTTCTGATTATACGTTGTGAACAAGGAGGTCTTCCAGCACAATAAAAGCCCTCCTTCAGATAATGTGAGTTGCCTAGAAAAGCTACTCTGTGTCCAGTTAGAGGATAACAAGAAATCTGTTCTATATTTTGCATGTAGAATCAGGGGTTTCAAATTTTCACCTCAGTCTTTTACTAGCAGCAGGCATTATTTGTATTACAACAGCACCTAGGAGCAATGATCAGAGACCAGAAGCACACTGTGGTAGAGGCTCTATCAACCTGGGACAAAAAGATAAAGCAAACAGAGGACAGAGACACACACAGATGGGCATACATGTGAACAATGAGACAGTCTTCGTCATGGGACAGTAGTATTTCCAGTGCATTATCAGCTGATCTACTGTAAAACTTTTTTATGCATCATAGAAAAAAAGTGCTTGAAGACTTTAAAGGATGTATTTGTTCACGGACAAAGAGCTTCTCCTAAGCAAGGGGGACAGGGAAGAAAGTACAAGGATGCTGTGTGGCAAATGTTATGTTAGCATAGGTTATAATCAGAGTTTATTCAACCTCTTCATATTGAAGGAAAGAAAACAGTCCTGAACAATCTGCAAGAAAAGGTAGTTGTACTTCTACATGCACAGATTCAAGAGGACTTAAAAATACACTACTCAGTATACATATTTAGAAATACCGACAGAGAACTCCACTTACCTCCTCCCACCCGCTTCAGTACTACAGCACTTTGTCACTTGCCATGTGTTCCATGTTATGATAAATGTATTATCTTTGAACTGCAAGTATGGCATAGGAACATATATTTCTTTTCCAAACACTGCATACCATTTAGTTATTTCAGAAGTATTTAGTCATGAATGTCCTTTGCTCTTCTTGACAGATAAGAAGTAAGGAACAACGGGCATTCCCCAATGTGCAAGGAAGATAGCAACGACTGTGGTGTACTGAGTCTGTATTCAACACAAACGTTAGGTGAGCAAACAGTATCAGTCTAAACATTCAAAATATTTGCATTATAATTCTATTATTTTCTTAGTACTTTCCCTTTAAAGGCAGCTACTAAGTAGATTTCTTATGAACTCAAGGCCAAAAACACTTATCAAAGCCACAACATTCTCAGCTAATAAATTTACACAGTTAGACAAATACAAATCTGAGGATGGAACTAGTCATCTTCTGATTCTTTGTGTTACATACTCTTGAGTTTGAGTTAACTAATTAGTTACAAACTCTACAATTTCAGCCAGGAATCAATGTGAGACCATTTTGTCAACATGTACTGGTGCTATGTATCATTATTCTCTACTTTCTGGTCCAAGAGGGCTATACCCAACAAATTATTTTTTAGGCAACTTGTTAGACCTAGGAGTTTATTAGAAAAATATATGGCTTATGGCTTGAAAGACCATAAAGTGGTTTAAAGAGACCTCAGGGACAATGATTTATCTACCAGAATCAACTTTCTCTTCAGGCTGCCGCAACAGAGCATGGAAATATGAAAAACAGGATTAAAGATTCAAGTTATCTGCTTAAAAAACACATATGCTTTATCGTTGATGAAGAATGACACCTCAAAAGTTATCTGGATGGTGTGACATAAGATTCCACAACCAGCTTCCACATTTTGTGTAAAGTGGTGTTAAAGACTTCCTTTTATCAGAATTGTTGGAGCTCATACCACAATTTTTAGCTGCTGAATCTGCATACTAGATACAAATGTTAAAAAGTAATACCTGTGGAATTTGCAACTTGTTCTTTTCTTTTTTAAAGAAAACAATGTTATTCCCATTATAGGTCTCGAGAATTGAGATGTAAGGGGATTAAGGGGAATATTCACATTACCTAATTTAGCACTTACAAGTTTAGGTTACGAAGACTTTCTTTAGAATGACTCCATCTAACAGAGGGAGAAACTAACTGAAATGGTCTTTCAGAGAAGAAATCCAAGGTCTTCTAAACTACCCCTTTAAAGGCACTAACTTTTCGATTTTCTACCCAAGAACAGCAGCCTCCACATGTTTCTAAGAAGTTAGGCAGTGTACATTCCCCTGTGTTTTGTCGGAGTCTGAAAACTCTCTTAACAATTTAAACTGATCTTAGTGATGGCTGCCAGGGTTATGCCCCCTGGACATGCATTCCCATCACCTCTTTTGCATTGTCCCTGACACTTGTGTGACCCCAATGTGAGCTAGTTCAGGGAGCTAAACCAGCTGAAAATTAACTTTAAAAAAGCCTAGATCTACATTTCTAATGTTAGTGAGGGTGCCGTTTCTGTTACACCTCAGGGGCATTTCACAGATAAAACATATGATTAGCAACAGACTAGCATATATTCTAGTAATATAGCTATTATTTTTCATAGCAAGGGCAGAACAAAAAATAACTCTTAGTAAACCAAAAATACTAATGATCAAGATACAGTATACAAATACTATGTAAGCTGAGAAGCCAAGAATTTGTATAATGAATAGATCTTCCAGAAACAGTCATATATGTTTAAAAGTAATTAAATTAGCATGCAAGTTAAAATACAAGGTTCTTCCCTTCTCAGCCATGTAACCCCTTGAACTCAGACCTGCAAGTGCTACATGAATTGCTATAGAAACTACTGGAAGTTCCACAGCTGTGACATTTCATAGACCATGTCCACAAAGGAATTGGAAAGTTTTACTTAGATGAAAAAACATTTCATCGCATCTATTTAGCACCTAGTTATAACCAATAAAGCAAGAAAACAATACACTTTCCATAAGTCTGCCAGCCGCTACACATCTCCAGTTTAATAAATTTAACTAGACTGCATGTGAGGCCACTTATCAGAAGAGTCCTAGGGAATGAAAATTATGAAATTGTCTGAAATAGTCTGTAACAAGACCAACATCAGCACAGGCAGAAACACCTCCAGAAAACCCAACTGCTTCAGGAACAGACCTTTCATGGAGTTATATTTTTGTTCCGCATGTGTGGTGAAGGGTCATCTTTGAGGCACATGGAGAGAAGAGTCTTTATTCACTAGAAAATACTCACTCAATAGTCAGAAATAGAGTCCAAGTCTCACCAATCACCTGCTTTCCAGCTGTAATAACTGTAAGGAGTCTAATGCAATGCCACTCTATAGATGCTAACAGTTCTTCCTTTAGTCCACACAAAAGTCTTCTTGTGCTGAATGTAAAAGATTTGAAGTAAATGAAAGATGGGGCCAAGCACTGACAAGAAAACAAAATACTGAAAAACTGATCTGTGAGCAGTACTCAATTCTAACTAAGGAAAACAGTAAAATAATACATATCAATTTAAACTTAATCATAATGCACATACATAAAGAATTCAGATTAAAGATGCACAAGTGATCTTGGTTTTGACATTTTCTAATCTTTGCACAAATCTTATAAAAATTATTCTCGTTTCTATGTTATAACTTCAAGAAAACACAATTTTGAAGAGACCAACAAATCATCAATTTATTTGTTAAAAACCATTTAAATGCATATTATGTACATATATATTCAGAAGGAGGAAGTAAGGGTCTATTTCTGCAATGAACTCAGCATGAACAAGACTTTGCTCCATGAGGAATCTAATTTCCTCTAGTCTGGCCACAGACTCATTACAGCAAAAAGGTCCAAGTGAATCAAATAACTAGTCCACTCAGAATGTGGCATTCAGGTAAAGCTGTATACAAAGTTGCTAAATGCATGAAAATCTTTTATTTGAATCAAGAGTGTGTTCAAGAGTTGTACATATGTTCTGGTAAGAACAATAAAACAACAACTACAAAATCCCTCTGAGAT
>Ga0181612_115273_pt1 | contig 17609 bp, 10 predicted proteins | sample HoacroProtozoa21_FD_119630 | JGI IMG/M metagenome (GOLD analysis project Ga0181612, IMG submission 119630) | Hoatzin crop microbial communities from Cojedes, Venezuel. Combined Assembly of Gp0051906, Gp0051904, Gp0051908 | reverse complement strand
GCCCTATCGGCTGTAAGACAGCAGAACCTAGCCAGTGAGCAGGTGCCATTTAACATGATTTAATTCTGTTCTTTCCTTCTCCTCGCCCCCCCAAGTTTCACTTACACATTGTAATTCCTGAATATTTAGCCTGTGCCAAACACAGAAAAGCTGCTTTTAGCTAAATACTAGCATTTTCCTCTTTTATTCTCAATACCCTGATCATATAGTTACCTGGAAATGAAAGATCCCAGCATAGTCCTTCTGGAAACTCTGAGCCTTGGGAACAACACGGTACAGAACATCTGGATTCAAAGTCAGAGATGCAATAGCAGCCAGGAGCCAACAATCACCTAAAAACACATGTGTTACAAGGCAGAAAGGTTCATTAATGAATAGTGTTTCAACAAGCTGATCCTTACACCATTATGTCATCCTCCCACCTAGACTAAAATAGCGTCATTAAATGCTTCACAAAGTCCTGCCAGACTCTGTATTGGTTCCGCAATCCATTCTTGTTTTGCTGTGTTACTTGTTGCTTTTGCTCATTTTCCACTCACCCAGGCCACACAGGTATCTTGGGGCCTCTGAGGCTGATCATGGTGGTAGTTTCAATGGTCTCATTTGGGCTTTGCTATTTTGATTTTTTAATGAAGCTGTGAAAGCAGGCTGTTTTATCTAAGCTTGTTAATGCTCTCAGGAGGCCGAGAACACAGCCAGAGAGAGAATGTATTTGGGGTATGCATGTTGCAAAGCCTGGCTTGGCAGCACAGAGTTAATGACCTGTGATACTTTAACTACACCTGAGCCACAACACCTGGGAGAGGCAAGGGCTTAGAAAGTGACCAGAAGAGTGTAAAAGCTCTGGGTTGATAGAAGGATGGTGGGACTTCTGTTCCTGTCCTTTGGAGAAAGTTTGATGGATAGCAGGAATGTTTGGATGGTTATTCCTTCTCTAGCCCTTTCTTTGAAGGTCTGAACTTCAACCAGTGTTTAGGACTACTACTACAGACTTGCCCATGAGTCTAATAGAAGCTGAAGTCTCCTGGGAACTCTGCAAGGAGGTGAGTCCTTTCTCTGGCCCACTCCTTATCCTGGCAAGAAGGGGTATGCCCAGCCCTAGCTGGAGGCTGGGTGTCTTGGAGCTCAAGCTTTTTGCTGGGTTACCTGCTTGTTGTGGATAGGAGGTTGTGTAAGTGGAAGCCTCTGTCACATCTAACTCAGCAACACATGGGTTTCTTGCAGTGTTTGCATACAGCAAACAGCAGGAGGAACTTTTGTGTTATTACTGAGGTGTGCAGAAACTCTAGGAAAACAAAGCTGCTCTGACAGTGCTGACAGTTTCCTGGTTCCCTGTGGACTATCTGTGCCAAGACACAGTTTCTTTGTGCAGGTGCATATTCTGCACAAGCAATTGGCATAACAGCCCTTGCTTCAGTGGAACTAAGCTAACAGAGAAACCAAGTAAAGAGTTTAATCTGTAGCATGATTTAATATTTTAGAGCAGCATTTAACTCTTTATATTGACTAGGGTTTCATCATTTAATGTCGTGATGAGTATAATTGTAAAGGTAATATACAGGGGCTCACCTGGTGCTGTGTGCTCCCTGCTGCCTGTACTCCCCTGGGAGGTATCCAGATGCCCTCTCCGAGCTGAGCAAGAAACAGCTGTTCCCAGTTAAGCAAGCAGTGACTTGAGCAATACCTATAAACAAATGCCCCTGGTGCCGTGACCTGTAACTGCCTGAGCTGGCTGATCTGATATGGGTGTAAAACTGTGATCCACCTGGTGTGCCAGCCCAGGCATTTCCAAGGAGGAGGGAAAACCTAGTATTAGTATGTGAGGTGGTACTTGGGCCTTCCTTGAGGATTGCTCTTTGCCATCCTAGCTGCCACATTCAGGAAAGAGCATTCAGGCTGGAAGGGTGTAGAAAATGGCTGGATTATCTGTTTCTCCCCATCCACCTGTGTCTCTTATGGGAAGAGGTTAAAAAAATCTTGTCCTGCTCATCCTGCACAAGTGAAGTTTGAAGAGGAAGTTTGAGGCAGGTTAAATACTACTTCTCAGAAAAGCTGTTTGAGCCAAGAGCTCTTACTTGAAAGGTAAGATTTCCCTTGCAGAAGAGAAGATAAAATAAATGGGTTGTGAGATGTTTAAACTGAAAATAGGAAAAAGTTGCTGCTGTGCATATAGAAAAGAAAGTCTGAAAACCTCAGCCTGTAGAACAACTATGAGCAAAAACCTTCTTAAGCTCATCTTCAACCTAGCTCTTTTACAAATTATTTTTCATTCTGTGGGAGAGAGCTTAACTGACTGGATTGGAAGGTTTCTCCCAGGCTTAGGTACCTATGTATAAAATAAGCAAAATTGGGAGAGCACAAGGCGGAGGGAAAAAAAGACTTCAAGAACCTCCTTTTCCAAGAAAATACAGATGCAGGAAAAAGTGAGACTGAGAACATTCAGACCTGTTTTTGTATCTATTTCTTTGAGGCTTTCCTTGGTACAGGTGTACGCTTTATGCTGTTATAACTTCTGCTTTTGCTTGGAGAGCTAGAAATAATGGTGATAAGTTGGGGATGAATGACTCTTAGGAGGAGGAAGGCGAAAAGCCTTATAAAGTTAGAACTGAAGCCTTCATTTTTTTTTAACTACTCCAGATTTTCTTGCTGTTCTTGGCATGCTGTGAAGCACAGAAGACTATTTGTAAAAAGGTGGCAGGGTGAGGATCCTGGCATCCCTGTTGTGTTCCTCCACCTCTGGAGAGACTACAGGTCTAGTAGTGACGAGCTGGTCCTTTCCTGATATGCAACATCTGGAAGGGTTTCCCCTTCCTGGTCCAAGCCAGGATTTTATAGCCAGTGAAAGGGAAACTACTCTAAGCTTTGCTGAGAATGGTGTATGTCTGATGCAAAATGAGGCAGAAGAATCAGTGAAATGAGAGGGCTTTCCTTAAATATGTTATTTACTTCCTGACTCAGAACTAAACAATTTCAGAATCCCATCCCCATAACATGCGAAATGCAGCGTGAAATCCTTTACAGCTATCTTACGGTATGAATTAATTTCTTAGCCTCTGGGACAGTGAGTGGCATTGGCACTTCTGCCTCCCACAAATGTGCCATGCAGTCGGACCTCCTGGGGAAGTATTAGGGGCAAGTCTGCTCAAAGCACTCATGGAAAGAATTATGTCGGAAAAATTGCAGTGGTGAATTTGTTACTTTCCAGTTCCTGTGATGCTGGCTTTAAGACAAATTAAAGAGGATGCAGGAATCTGTCCATGCCAAGGAGTTTCCAGGATGGAGCCCAAACTGCACAGGTTGCCTCTTACATTCTTGTACACCATAATAGAATCCTGGCCTATTAATAAGGTTTCTTATCCCTACTGGATAATGTATTACTAGTTCTAAAAAAGTACAAGTGGACAGTGCTTGTTCATTTTTTCAAAGTTCAGCATAATTTTTCCAGCAGCAAACTTCAGAGTTTTGTTTGTGGTTCTGCCAACAGTGTAGTGCAGCAGCACAAGCTCCCGAGAAAGGGAGCTTATGTAGGACTGCTCAGACTCGTCCTGATCCAGCTGCAGGTTATGAATCCTCTTTCAAACTATGAGGAAACTATTAGATTTCCTTCCTAAAAAAGGAACTTTTGGAGGGAGAGGAAATGAGGCCAATAGGCCAATGAATTTAATATTTAATTAGAATGTATTTCCAATACAGTTATAGTCAGAAATATGACAATACAAAAACCATTTCTGCTCACTGCATGCATTTGAAGTTGTGGCCTTTTAGCTTAGAAAAATAAATTTAAAAAAAAGTCTTCTCAGCAATAGCCCTGAGCAAGGCTAAATCTTCTATGGGCACATACACTGCTTTCTGCTCAGTCTCATATTTCATGAATTAAAGTTTCAAACAAGTGTCAATTACAGTGTCTACGGCTGCTGCTGAATGTGCTAAAAAGAAGCCAGCTTGATTCCGGGATCTGAAGTAATTTGTAACTTTGGTATGGTCCAACTATTTTATTCATTTATTTTAATTTTAAATAAGCAATTCTGGCCTTGAGTTTGTGGTGGAAAGGGTAAACCTCAAGCCTAGCTGTGCGTAGCTCTCTGTGTGTACATATACATATGCACACACACATGATCTTGAAGAATTACTTTGCCTATTAGTGTACTCGAAATGAAGTCACTGGCTGTTCACAGATGTGCTGAGATGGCTCGTGTTCTCTGTGCTGTGCAGGTGCCTCCTGGTTTACAGAGATAATCCAGCTGCTGCACAGAATATCGAATCCTTGGTGAACTGGGAGCTAAGCGACTCCTCTGTATTGACGAAGTTTACCCAAGCACACTGCACTCGCAGAGGCCATAAAACAAATGAGAAATTTGATGAGTTTCAGTTGCCACAGAGCAGCACTCGGTTTCTGTTTAGCTGCCATCAAAGTGTCTAGACGCAGAGCATCTGAACTCTTCATCGGCCTAATGATGGTGAGTTTCAGCCCAAAGCCCAAGTGTCTGGCTCCAAGATCTAACTGGGCAGTACAGAGGCATTTCTGTCCTCACTGTAGTCTGGCTTCTCACTATTTCAGCAATGCCTGGTGTTCAGAAGGGATCCAAATGCACTCCTGTGGCTCTTGCTTCCTGGTCTGCCAAGCAGATTTGACGCTCGGTTTTCGTCTCAGCTGGAAGCCCTTTTTCAGAGCTCGTAGTACCCGTGGCATGCTATCAGATATCAAGGAAGCACTGACCTGCTAGCTTTGTAATTTTTAGCAGTGCAGGTTGTTCCTGCTTTGGTATTTTGAAAGAAGGCTACCTAAAGTTTTTTCATGGAAATTAATTAACCTCTGCAGCTGTGTACTGAAAGGCAAAGGAGCACCCAGCAATGGAATGGGCTTTCTTCTCTTCAGGGTCTCAACAGCTGTCAGCTAATGTATGTTTTGAGATCTAAGGGATCTATGTCCTAGAACAAGGATCTCTGATACCCCTGGGGATGGGACTGAACGTCAGAAGAGCCATATATTGATGTCCATGGCAAAATAAGTGAACAAACCCAGTACTATTAAGCTCTCTCCTGCCTACTGGAGCTCCAAAGGCTCCCTCAACAGGTATCAGATCTACCTCAAAGCTGTCGGGCTTTGGTTTGTTCTCCAGCCTACCCATAACCTTCTCAAATCTGCCCATAAGACAAGACATGCACAAAGCCCTCATGAGGTGGGCTCCTCAGCTGGTGTGAACTGAATCATCTGCGTTGGCTTCAGGGGACTTCTCCAGCTGATAGCCCAGGCCAAGGGAGCTGCAGTGCTTGGAGTACCCTCTGAGCTTTCAGAACAAAAGGTGCCCATGAATACAAATGGTGCAGATCTGGAAAGCCAATGTTAAACTGAGAGGGTTTGAGTATGTTTTATGTTCTTTAAATTGAATTTATGCCACTTGTTTCTTAAGAATTTCTGCAAACATTTCTGGGGTTAACTTATTCAGACCGCTGCAAGAAAACTTCATAGATCACCTTTAATAACTAAGACTGTGTGACTGTGTTTCAAGTTGTTACTAGGCTATCAAAAAAGATATGGTTCAAAGAACGTTTAAAATGTTTCAAGTCTTTCAAGTTCCCATCAAACTTCCCAAGCTGATATTCATCTAGCTTACGCTGTTTTCAAAGAAATAAGTTTAATGGAGTGAGACTAACTGTAGGTTTTCTTGTTCCTTTTGTTCATACAAACCCAGACCTGTAGTGTTATTTTTAAAAGAAAAGAAATACGTCAGAGAAGATTATTAAAAATAGGCTCTATTTCCCTCAAGGACTTATTAACAGGTCATATACATGGCTTACGTAAATATGTAATCAGAGTCTATTTCAATAGAGGTGTTTTACATGAGGGCTGTAGTAACAAGGACTTTGAAATTCAAGGTATTGGATCAAATACCAAAAAAGCATGGTATACCTCAGACATGTAAAGCAAATACCTGAACGTTAAAAGGGAAGTCCCGTACCTGTATTCTGAGGTTTATTTTTGTGAAGGGTCAGTGTACGTAGAAGCAATTCAAAGCAGCCTTGCAGAAACAAATGGGATTATCTTTGACTATTTTTTTCTTTGAGAGAGAGAGAAAAGGAAGCTTGTAACAAAAACAGAATCAGATACTGGGGCTTTTCTTCTAGGTTAAGGGGTAGCTTTCAGGACCAGCACTTGGGGTACTGCCCACTGAAGGCTGGCTTGGAAAAGCCTGGGGGCAGGCATTGTCCCCAGATTCACAGGAGGCTTTTGGGCCGAGTTCTGTTGTTTGATGGATTTTGGCACTGCTGTCTGACGAAAGCCCATTTAGCACAAAGGACTGCAACCCCACAGAGACGTTCAGGAGGTGGCAGAAATAAAAAGGGGCTCACGGTATTTGTATTCAGTATCTAGGCTTAACAGAAATAATGCATTGACCTCTTCTAGTTTAAGAGCAGGCAATATTCTTCAGTCCTTGAGCTTGTAAACTGTCGAGGAAAATGAGGGTTTACTTCAGGCATGTGAACTTTATTTTTTTTTATGCTATTATAGAAACTTCCCAAATTGGAGATGACAAGAAATGTTGCTTTTATTACTTATCTGAACCATTTTCCTACAATACAGTTAGTGATTTCCCCATACTCTTTTTCAACATCCCCTGAATAAGTATCTTGGAGCAAGTATATGATTGAGCATCTTATTTTTAGCATTTGGAGCAGAAGCCCACACACCAGGGAATTTTTTAACAATTGCTTTAATGGTGCTGTGTTTACAGGACCAGCATTGGTATTATTTATTACCAATGACTTGCAGAAATTGTTTGAACCTCATTTGCACAATGGATGGGCTAGAAGACCAGTAAGGTCAGGAGTACTGTGGTAAGCAGCGCAGGAGGGAGAAAGGCTTATTTCTCTGTGTCTAATCTATCAAATTCTCATTACAAGAGTTTCAGCCTTCTTGCCTCAATATGTAGTCAGGAGAGGTTGCTGCTGCTGTCTTCTGGAGCTAGTTCTTATCAGCGAGGCAGGCAGGGAAGAAGGCTGCTGCGGCAGCTATTCAAAGAGGGAATAAAGCCCACTTACAGCTGCCTTCTGGCCGCTTGCACAGGAGCTCTGTTTAGACAATGGCAAGCCTTAGAGAAAAATGAGTGGGAAAGTTTTGCTATAATAGATCTCTAGGAGAGGACAAGTGCTGTCTGAGAGACACCTTGTCCGTGCCAGCCCCTAATTCGGGGAGCTGAGCAACACTGCCTTTTTTGGCTGCATTTGCAGAACGTGCCCGGTGCTTGGTCACTCCTGCTGCTGCTCATAGCTCTACACCAGACAAGTAGAAGGAGCATCCAGCATGAAGGCCTTGGAACAATTGCTTGTTGTGGATGGTATTACAAAGTTTGTGCCCTGTTCATGGTTTTATGATGCGGTCCTTGTTTATAAATCATGCCTGCAAGCATATGGCCCATCCTGCTTGGCATGAAATGGCATGTCACAGCCCCAGCCCCTGTACTAAACCAGTTCCTGCTCTGCTCCTTGGTGGTTGTGTGTTTGTTCAGTGTGAAATGAGGGATGGAACTTGCTCTGTCTGCCAAATAAAAATCCCTAATGACTAGGCTACTGGATGAAACCTCCCTGCTGTCCCTTGTCCCCCAAGTCTTTGGAGCCACTCTTGCTGGGATGGACATGAAGCCCACTCTCTTGCTTCAAGGCAAGTGCTCTCATGATTAGGTTGGTGTCCAGCTCTGTCTCAAGAGGTGAAAAGCAAGCCAGTCTTTCTGTTCCACAAGGGGATAAATAGCTCCCTACCTCCAGGAGACTCTTTGGTGTCTTCCAGTTTTGACAATGCTCTTACAAGCCCATATACACTCCATACCAGGCAGCAATGCTTGTGCATGAGTCCCTTTCTTGGGTGTCTGCCTCTCTCCATACTATGGCTGGGAGATAGCCAATAAAATGGCATGTGTATGAGGAATTTTTAAATGAAGATTCTTTTTTTTTTTTTTCCTTCCGAACAAAATTCGGAAGTGCCGTACATACCCAGCTCTCCTTGGCAGACATCTGTGCGAGTAGCTCCTCCAACTATAAACTGAGGGTTGGCGCACAACTCCTGAAAAGACACATTTTCGAAGTATGCATCACCCTTTCCAGTCTGAAAAGTTCCTGTTTCTTGTTCCTTGCTTCAATATTCAAAAAACATTAAACACTTTCAACATTTCTTAAAAAATATATCCTTTGTCCTCTGTCTGACTAATGCGGGGTTAGAATAATGTTGCCTTATTAAATTGAAGACTGCATGTATCTTTTTTTTTTTTTTTTTTTTGAGGCAAATCCTGAAGCATTTGGCTACTTGAGACTGTCAGTGATATTGGTAAGAATTTTTGCTACTGCGGGGACAGAGGTGAAAATTCAACCTTGGCATTTACATCTTCTTTTATCTTGCTGTGGTTTTGGCTCAAGCAGTGCAAATGCGTTTGTGACCATCAATGCTGGATCTGGCACTGGAGCTCTGCTGAGCTGCCACTGCCACCAGCGTGGAGGACGTTACCCTGCCCCAACCCTGCTTCCTGAGAGGCCAACCATGCAAACGCTTCTATTAGTGACCCCCCTTCCCCCTGGCCTTTTGGGGCCAGCTGAGTAGGTTATGACAATGACCATCCCTCCTATCCCAGCTCTGAGCCCTCCAAAAATTCATGCCCTGAATTAGGAAATTTACATTGTCTCACTAGAGACAAAAGCCTTCCCTTTCTCCCAAGCATCTTCTGTGAGCTTCTGGGTGGCAGCAAGGAGCAGCCTGTAGGAAGCCTATCATGGCAAGCAGGGTTGAGGAAGCTGAGGCAGTCGCTGGCTCTCCCAGAGACAGCAGTTGTCAGCTCTGAGCTTCTCTGTGTCACTGAGCCATGGGACAGGGACAACACAGGGCTGCTTGTGTTCACGTGATGAAGAGCCAGTTTGCGAATCTCCTCTCGTGATAGATGTGATCTCAGCTAAATCCCTTTTGTTTCTGTGGTTATGAAGCTGGTCAGCTGCCTCAGGGCTGTCCTGGTGGGTAGGAGTCAGGAGTAGGTTACCTACCACACAGGAAAGGTTTTGTGTTGGTTTTTCTCTCCTCCCTCCAAAACAGTGCACCCAGTGGCAGCCAGCTGCTTGTGATTCATTACTCACCCAGACACCTGTCCTTCCTGAGTCACTGCCCAAGTGCTGCATACACCTTTCACACAACGGCATTTCCAGCTCCTCTCCTTATATCAACCCACTGCTGAAATTCGAAGATAAGCCTGTGATGGCAGAGTGCCCAGCGCTCGCTGTCTGCAAACCAGCAGTCACAGCTGGGGGGGAGGGGGAGGGTGACCTTAGCATCTCCAGCAGGTCTCCTCCAGATCACCCATGGGGTACTGTTTCGGATGCAGGCAGGTAAGTGAACAGTGATCCCATCAGCCTGCAATCATGGGCAGAGTTTGCAGATGGAAACCTGCTGGCCAATTGAAAAAGTCCAAGCAATGAGCAGGACTGTGACCTCCGACAGGAGTCATCTGCCAGCTGTAGGTCAGATCCAGGTCCCTCCACAGGAGAGCAAAGCAGAGGATTTGTCCCCAGCACGTGTGCTTGTGGGCCTTGCAGCAGGGTTGGACTCTGCCCCAGGAATGGAGATAAGCCAGTGGGTCCTGGTACTTATTGGTAAAGTGTCCATAAACTGTTTGTGTCTCTGCTGAGTGCTGGGAGGGCAGAGGGGGGTCCCACACTGGCAGGTCTCTGGCAGGCAGGGCTGGGACATTCTGCTGGATCTCAGTCCTCGGTCATTCCTGACCATGCTACACTTGTACACATCACAGGCAGAGACACTGTCACGACGTTGTTCTTGCATGAGGAACCAACGTATAATTTTATGAGTTTTCTAAGGCTGATGATCCCCCAGGGTAAGCAAAGTCAAGAGACACTTCCATGGTACTTGCTGCTGAAACACCAGGTCCCAGAGTAAAGTGCACATGGACAAATGGGGGTGACAGCGTAGCAGCTTTGAGTTACTAAACCTGCAAGTTTCCTTCTCTCACTTTTCAGGTGAAGAAAAAAAAAAATCTGAGCCTTGAAATTTTCCCTGTTTCTCTCGTTCTCCTTTCCCCCATAAGAGGAAGGTAAGTTGTTTGAGGTTTTTTTCCTTCCTTCCCCTTTTTTCAATTGCTCTTGATGTTGCAAGGAGGCAAAGTGACAAAGGAGGAGCAAAGGGGGGACAGAAAATAATGACTGAGAAATGAAAATTATTCGAAGCCCTGAACTGAAGGCTTAAAAACAATTCAGCATCTAATATTTCATGATGAAAATGACCATTTTAAAATGAAAGGCCATTTATAAGATATATGTATCTAGGTAGTAAGTGTTCCAGTCAGTTGCTCTTAAAGTGTCACAGGTAGCTTGAAGAGAGGCAGAGCATTTCATTTAAGTATTAACCTGGTTTCCTGGGGTGGGTACCGTTACAATTGATGGTTGGTAATTCCTGGGGTGCCCTGAGCTCTGTCAGGTACACGCGGGGCTTTTGCATCCACCTCTGAATTGCACCCTGGAGTTGTTGTGCTCTGTGGAGCTGGGAGGGACAGGGACGAATCAGGTTCCCATGAAGCAGTTATAGGATTCCTAGCTTTATAAAGGACTTAGAAGATGTTGAGTTCTTTTTTTCCACCTTAATTCTGCTACCCATGGAGGTAATGCAAGACAGAAGGAAAAACCAAAACATACAGGCATAGCGGATATTCAGGCTCACCACTGCTTTAGCGTGGATGCTCAGGGGAGCTTTGATTAGATCTGAACCCAGCAAAACACGCAGTTACAAAGCACTCTTACCGTGGGGCGCTTCCAGATTATCCCCTGGGTTCTGAAGGAGTACGGTCCCAGGTCCTGGTAACCCAGCGCAGAAGGACAGGCTGGGAACTCCTCATCCTTGAACAGGGTGCCAGCCTGCAGGCACTGCCACCTCAGGACTTCGTAGTCCTGCTTCAAATACTTGATGGCGTTCCTGTTGGATCCGAGCCCATCCGCAGCCGCTCTTTCTTGGCAGAGCCTTGCCGCGACCCTGGACATGCCTGCCCACCCTCACAGCGTGCGGCACAGCTCTGTCGTTGCCTGCTAGGCAAGAGGAGGTGAATATAGGCAGGTAGCAGGCTCGGGTGGAGCCAGGGGCTGCCCTACACGCTTCAACAGCCCTGGAGGGAGGAGGCACCAGAAGTGCAAATATGTACCCGAGATGTATCTGAGAGATGCAGGCAAGGAGCTGATGGGGGCTGCAGCCAGCGCGGCTGGGACCATGGGCACTGCCTTGTGCTGCTTACCCACTATTTGCTTAAACGTGTGTGACTTCCCTGCCCCTTTATAAAATAGGCTTTTAACAAGGGGCAAAGGAAAACAGTGCTTTTGCGGACACACCTATTTACACATGGAAAGTCATTGCGTACATTCAGTGTGCTGAAAGTCAGGCTTGAGGACCAGTGCTTTAAAAATCCAGATGAATATGGTTTAAAACTCCTTTCCTTGCTTCTGAGATTGGGCTCTATACTGCTGGAGGATTGAGCAACCACAAAACCTGGAGCTAGATATCTACTGCCGTGGCTTACCTGGCTATGGAGATGTCAGCGAGTTTTAAAGTTGGGGAAAAATTGAACCCATTTCTGGCTTAAGTGATCTTTTTTGAAAAAAAAAAAAAAAAAAACAAAAACCAACAAACCCAACTCTTTGATACTCTCAAAGCAGTATGATTTTATGAGTTAATTTATTAGCAATAAAAGATGTGAACTTGACAGAGCTAGAGATGGATACTCAGCCATATGACCTGCAGAGGGCAAGGATACAATTCAGGAGCGTGACCCAGGCCAAAACAGGAAAATTATATCACCGGATAGGAGGCAAGGTGTTAACCCCTGCTCCCCATCTCCAGTGTGACCCTGAGCAAAAGTCACTGTACCATCCCCATCTATAAAAACAAGGTCTTATCTCGGCTGGTGAAAAGTTAGCCATCGTATTTAGAGTCTTTTGATGATAATTCCTGCATATAAAATGTTTACAGGAAAAAAAACCACCACCAACAACAAAAAAACCCACCTTGGGTGCAGAAGGCTTTTTAGACCTTAAAAAATAGTGGTTCCTGTTCTTGTAGTAGAAAAACTCCAAGTTTCTACCCATTTTGTACCGACACAGGGGTGCACCCCTGCCTGGCAAGGCGGCTGCAAATGTCTGTAGGTTCAAGAACTGAAGCAGGAGCAATTTTCCACTGAGCACAGCTGCTCTCTGCGGTCTTCCTATTTCATGGCCAGATTTCCTCAGCAAAGCCCAGTGCGTGTCCAGCTGAGAGCTGGGTAAACAGTAAGGCTGTTTGTCAGAGAGCATGTTTGGTGACTATCCCTTGGTAAGTTTAGACTGGAGGTGTGGGGAAGGGAAGAGAGAATTTTTAAGGGCCGAAATCAGTTGAGATAAGGAGCCCAAACAGAGGCTGGTCGGGTTGCTCATCTGCAAATATTTGAAGAGCGTGAATGCAAAACAAGAAACAAAATTACTTGCTCAGTTCCAGGTGGGCACAGGTAGAAAAGGCTAGGCTAAGGGAATTATTATACCAGTTATGCAAAAATTGAATTAATAATGTTGAATTTCAGTAAAGGAGAAGGATGGCCAAAATTTCATCTCTGTTACACTTCAGCACTTCAGTCTGTGTACTGAATCCAAGTGAAGAGTGGAATAGTAAAGGGTTGAGGGGAGGATTTTTTTTTTTTCACAGGATTGATTTTTTCTTTCACCTCCCTGACAAACAGACCCATTTAGAGGTGCCCACTTTCTCTGCTTGTGAGGCAGAATATGGCACACTCACATCTTGCTGTAAGCTTCAAGCTTTGGCAGTGTTGTTCATGGAAAACCACAGTGCTCCAACACTTGGGAAATGCCATTTTGATTGGGAATCTTTTGTTTGCCACATGCTTTTTCAGACACACACTTCATATGCTGTGTGCTCTGTAACTCCAGTTGCCACCAGACACGAGTGGGCACAGAAAGGGAGAACGATTGTGCATCATCAGCATGTTGAGGGTTGATGCAGAGGAAATACACTCAGATTTGAATCTTCATAAATTCCAGTAAAATGTGCCGTAGCATTTTTTTTGTCCTGTATCTCTCATTTGGGAAGAGGATGAGGACAACCATTTTCCGTCAGAGGCTTGGACCAAGTGACCACCCAGGGTGTCCACCACAACCCTCTGCTCCTAATGATCTGTAGCACAGCACTTCAAACCCATTTCCAAGCTTGATCAGCCACAGAATGATTTATTTTGTGTAGAAAGTGATACACAAGCACCATCTAGAGGATATAAAGAAGAGGAAAAGATGGTGATTGTATAGTTGACTACAGCAACAACTGACAGTTGTATTATGGGGGGGAATACATTTCAGTTTCTCCATGACCCTCAAAAAAGGGCTGCTGAAGTGGCATTAACCCCTAGGGAAACAGCAACAAGAAAAAAAAATATGAAAATTATTCTGATTTCTGTTCCGTCTGAGATTTGCATGTTTTTACATGGCTCTTCCTGCTTTCCCTCCCCTCTCTCCCTGTCTTGATGACAGCAAGATGGTGAGAGAAATGGGGAAGAAACAAATAAACCAAGAAAGCACATAATCTTGGTTTCAAAGAAGAATCTGCAAATTCCATGAAATCAAAATTGTTCCATAACTGTGGAAATCTTTAGAAGAAAATAACTGTCAATTATCTAGCAGTTCTAGATATGTTTTTTTGCTGTAGTGCATTAGAGGGAAATGAAATGGCTCTCCTGTACTGCAGCACTTTGCAAATGAAAATTCAGGCTGCTTAGCTGTACTGTAGCCCCTACAGTGTGAAAAGGGATTAGCTAGATTTAGAGAGCTTACCTTCTCCTTTTCTAGATGTATGGGCTCCTACCTGCCCCATTACTGTGAAAATGGAGTGGTTATTAACAGGCAGACTAGTGCAAGCTATGAAAGGTCCTAAATGTTTATCTGTATGATTATTCTTTTAAAGGTTGGAGTATTTCACCAAAATGTTCGTGGAAGGAGGATTTGCTACAAGCTGCAGCCTAGTGGGTTCCCTATAGGGAAAAGCGTCTGAGGTTAGCAGCGACCTTGTTCATTTATTTTTATAAAAAGCCAGAAAATTGTCGGTGCCTTAGGAAGAGGAGGAGGGAGGTGATGTGCTGCAGCAGTAATGCCTGCACCCTAGGTGTGAAGCTCCGCAGCACAACTGGGCTGGTCCAGGGGTGTTTTTTCAGCACTGTAAGGAGGTGGGAAGGGCGGCTGAATTTCGCAAGATGACCCAGGTCTTGCTGCCACCTCTCACTGCGTTGGCCGGGGCTGCAGCCGGTCTTGCGCTGATGAGGAAACCTCAGTCCCGCTCCAGATCCCAGCTCCAGAGGGGAGAACAATTCCCTTCGTTGTGAAACATCACCACTGCTGCTGCAAGCCTCCTCCTCTGGGAAGCCACCCGCAACCTAGTGGGGACAGGGCAGCTCCCGGGGAGGACAGCAGGAGCCCAGAGGGTGTGTGGCCCCTTCTCCCCTTTCCTGGGTGCTTGGCAAGTGGCTCACCTTTGTCCCCCCAACATGTGCGTCTAGTGGAGGGCAGATGAGCAAGAGGGAGGGATGCTGTGAAGCAGAGCAGTGCTGAGCTGCTTACCACTGCTGAGTATGGGAATAGGGCAGGAGAAGCCTGTCCTGTGTGGGACTCCAGGCTGTGAGAGGCATCTGGATGCTCCTTATCAGCAACCAGCATGAGCTGCTGCAGCAACAACTGAAACCACTTTACTTGTGAAATTTGAGAGTTCGTGACTCTTTAACAGCGGCAGGTGTGCAGAGAACTTGAGAAAAAGTCAAATTTCTTTTTCTTTCTGAAGTTGCCTAGTTTTAGGGGGACACTAGTGGATAACTATTCTTGGGGCTTCTATTTTACCTAGCAGCATTACACTGGTCTCGCAGTCAAGTGGAAATCTCCCCTTTCTTTACAGAAAACAGGCATATCATGTGAGCATGTAGAAGACCAAGGGGACTGGCTTGTGTAGTGCTCTAAAGACCTTCCTGCTTTCCTTCTCACTGTGGGCTCACGTCTACATCTACTGCGAGGCTGGAAGCGGCTGGCTTGTCGACTTACCTATCTGCAGAAGACTTTGTGGGCAGGCTGTTCAGATGGCTGCTGGTATGGCCAGCTTCCCATATAATAAATGAAATCCTGGATTACACCAACATTTCCTCGCCTCTTACCAACCCACCTGGGACAGCACACCCTCTATGTGTTTGGGAACACTCTAACTAGCCATGACGGCAAAAATATGTCTTCTCCGCATTGTCTTGGGTACCTCTCCCACTGCCTGCTTGAATCCTTGCTGGCCAACTTTCCTTCCATCTTTGCTCCCTTCTGTTCTTCTTTTCTGTTTGGCTCTGTCTCAACTCCCATCCCACCGCAGAGACTCTAAGAAAACTCTGGTAACGGCGACTGTGCAGAGAGGCCATATAACATGCTTGTACACACTCGATCTTCTTGATCGTTGCCCAAGCAAAGGCTGTCGGTGGGCTGCCAGCAGACCCTAGAGTGGTCTGTGAATATCATCTACAGGACGTAGGGGAGATGACTAAGAAAAGCAAAGTGATTATACAACAAACTTTAACCCAGCTTAAACTTCTGCACCTACTAGAAAGTGGCTAGAGGAGTTCAGAAACCACAACTGGTTTTGTGGGCCAGTGAAAATCACTGCTTTAAACTGACACTGGTTTCCTTTTACGGTGACTCTTGAAAAATCAGAGAAGTCTAATCTGTGGCAGCTCTACAGATTTGAACCACTGCGTGGAGCCAAACAAACACCTTTTGAGCAGCTCTACAGCTGCCGGATCTGTCATGCTAGGATGCAACACAGCTCCTTGTGAGTTAAACTCCCAGGTGGTGAGTTGCTGTTGTCTTTTCGTCTCCTGGTTCAGCAGATGGCTTTCTTGTCTGAGAGAGGATTCAGCAGTGCTTAATGAATTGAAACAGTCGAGTGAAACCATCCTTCGGTATCACACTGTGTCCTGCTAGAGCTTCAGCACAGCCATGCTGGAGACCTTGGCTAAGGGCACACCAGTAATTGAGTGCACACAGTGTGTACCAGCTTGGTTCAGAGAGCACTTAAGCACGTAACAGTACTTGATTCGCTTCCAGTTCTTCATGTCTAACTGATTTCCCACGTGCCTTATTCTCTTCATTAAAAGAGCCCCTTTAACCCACAAGGAAGAACCGACACCTTCAAAGCAGAGTGAAGTTGATCTGTGCCTGGCCAGGTTTGGACAACCTCACAGGCAGCATCAGGACTGCTCCCTTGCATGGCCGTGATCTACGCAGACATTGCTGGCTGGTGTGGCACTCTCATATCTAACTTCAAAAAGATTTTGGGGGCCTCCTCTGCTATACTGCGAATTGAATAGGCAACGCTTACATTGGGTTCCAATTTAATAGCCATGGTTTCCCACACAGCTCTGTAAGCAGAACCTGTGCAGAGGAAGCAGAGGAATCATAGAATAATTTGAGTTGGAAGGGACCTTTAAAGGTCATCTAGTCCAGCCCCCCTGCCGTGAGCAGGGATATCTTCAACTAGATCAGGTTGCTCAGTTTTCCATCAAACCTGACCTTGAATGTTTCCAGGGACGGGGCATCAACCATCTCTCTGGGCAACCTGTGCCAGTGTTTCATCACCCTCACTGTAAAAAATTTCTGCCTCATAACCAGTCTAAATCCTACCCTCTTTTAGTTTAAAATCATTACCCCTCAATCACAAGTGATCGAAGTCCGAAGCTACCAAGCAAATAGTCAGTACCTCTGTGCAGACTGAGGCTCCATATATCAGCAACAAAAAGATACTTCTGATTTATAATATTCAAGGAAAACTTCCCAGCACATCTGAGCAAATGGTACAGCCGGGTATTTTGTGATTCTTCAGACATTTTTCAAACAATAATGTTCATTTCAGCCAGATAGGATGGCTCCAAACAAATGTTCAGCGCATCCAGGGCTCGGGATGTGACCCACAGAAGGAGGTGCCTCTGCTTCCGAGGCAGCCGGACAGCCGGCGCAGGCGGTGGGTGCAGCATATGAGGCTATCGGCCTCTGCCCCGCCACCCGGGGAATGCTGCCTGGCGCCCAGCACGTCCTGAGTCAGGCCTGAAATATGAAACAAATGGTTTGAATTCTCCCTTGGAGGGATGCCGGCCTCCGCGGGTGCCAGCAGCAGCGTTTCAGCCGTCCTTGGGAGCAGCGCGCTGCCGGAACGGAGACCCTCCTGCTCCCGCACCGCTCGGCGGGGGTGTGCGTTTGGGGGGAACTCGCTGGGCGCAGTTGGGGCTACGCAGCGGGATGTGGATGGATTCGTGCAGCGCTGGCAGCGACACGTGCTTTGGCCACCACCAGCAAATCCAGCTGTAAATGATTTCTGTGGCGCGCAGCATGCAGAATTCCAACAGGAGAACATTACAGCGTACAGACACACCGTGTTAACTCTTGAGCTGTATTGGGGGGGTTTCCCCCCTCCTTTGATTTTTTTCTAAGCTTACAGATTTGAATATGGATACTTCTGGGTTTTTACGCAGGAAATATTGGGGTTTTCTGATATTAATATTCTAATACTGGGGGGGGGGGGGGGG
>Ga0181612_147725_pt1 | contig 17610 bp, 10 predicted proteins | sample HoacroProtozoa21_FD_119630 | JGI IMG/M metagenome (GOLD analysis project Ga0181612, IMG submission 119630) | Hoatzin crop microbial communities from Cojedes, Venezuel. Combined Assembly of Gp0051906, Gp0051904, Gp0051908 | reverse complement strand
GCTAACTTGAAATGCTCATGGGAACTAGCAAGATAAAAGAAGGAGAATGCAGATAATCCATAATACATCTATGATCATAGGGTAATAGAGGCATTTCAGACACATTCACACAGCTCTGAAATACTACTAATCAGGAGAAATTAAGTATGGAATATTTCAGATCTGCTGAGAAATATTGGTAAATTTAAGTGCATTTCAAAGAATGGTCAGGTAATAGGTTACTTTTCTTGGAGCACTGAGGTCTTAACTCAGACCTTAAATGCAATAAATTATCTGTGCCTCCTTGGAAATTCCAATTCCTTAGACAAACTGCTATATTGGTGGCTAATTTTTGATCATGCCTGGTTTTGTGAAGCTTGAAGGATTTCACCCTATGTATAACATTTAACATAAAATTTTGCTCCTTCTTTGGGTTTACTCTTCATTCTTACAAACTCCTTATTGGAAGTAGACCTGGAACTAACCCTCAGTCTCCATTCTGAAATTTTCGTCTTCCCATGTGTCTCACATGACCTATGACATAAAATATCTTCACCTTGATGACAAAGTTCTTAAGATAATCAGGAATTTGGGAGACTGAGTAGGCTACTCTCCTATTTATTAATTGTGTGGATCGATTTTGTTGGTTTTCCATTACTTTACCAGAATGGGCTCTTTTCATGATTCTCATTCTGAAAGTTCAAATAACCATAGCAAGCCAGAAAAGTTTATTTGGAGTGAAATGGTTGTTAAGCATCTATACAACAAACCCACTTGTATGTATTTTATTTCTCTTACTTTTTTGCTCGCTTTAACTTTAGCAGTCTCCTGATTGATTTCATGACCTGAAGTCATACAGTATGAAATTGGTGAGCTGAATTTAGTCTTTGACCTTGTGCTCTACCTTTCTGTACACTGTAGAACTGTTAACTGCATGAAAACCAAAAAGCCTTGTTTGTTTCTTTGTTTAATAACTTCAGTCATAAAAACATTGAGTAAATATTTTCTAGGTCAATTTTTTCAGACAATTTTTTCACTTGGTTCTACTCAAGAAACAAAACAAAACAAAACAAAACAAAACAAAACAAAACAAAACAAAACAAAACAAAACAAAACAAAGAACCAAGCCAAAACAAATCCCAAAAAACCCAGACAGAAGAGATCTTGAATTCTTGTATCCTATCACTGCCAAAGAGGGTGATCAATGTTTCGATGTCTGGCATGGAGTTTTGTAAAGGCCCTGAAAGAGGCTTCAATTCGCATCAATAAATCACAAGAATAAGAAAAACTGGAAGCATCAAATTAGAGATCAGAGACAGAAAACCAGTCTCATGCTCTGTTGCTCATAAATCGCTTTGAAAAGTACTAAAGGGAGTGAGATGTTTCATTCTGATACTTTCTAAGAATATTCTTTAATATTGATAAACTCCTCTTAAATTAAGGTCCATCATTCAGTCAGAGTTTATAGCTCCCACATGGATAAAACAAATGCCTCCCAGTAAATTTTTTTATAACTTCTTGTCAAGAGTGAATTTTTTCATAATTGCGGTATCTCATAGTAGTAACTATGATGATTTGGGGGATCAACAGTTCAGGATAAAAACAAGATTACTGGCAAATATCTGTGGTATTTATTTTGTGTTCAATTATTTAATGGTACTTCTCCTTGAAATACCACAGTTTTTCAGTGCTACACTTTTACTCCCTCACCAAAAAAATAGAATTTGTAACAGTACCCACCTTAAAAAACACACACAGAGGGAAAAACTAGAGATTAGTTTCCCCTGTACTACAGCCAGCTTAGTATGCTTGAATTCAGCCCTACTAAACCTGCCTGTTTAGCACATGATTTTTTTAAAAATTCTAAGTGTAATAAATTATCATTTTGTATACATTTACCAGTGCAGGCAAACACATATACACAAGTCTGTGTTTCAGAGTTCCTTATGATCCTTTTCGGCAACCACATGAAATGACTTTATGTTTTCTCCTGAGTTTTTCTTCATGCTCAGATGAACTCTACTTTTTTCTTCTTAATCAGGTGCATGAATTTTACCTTATTGCAAAAATAAAAGACCCTGGGTAAAATCACATGACAAGCTGTAACTTTTTTTTGATGACCTAGTACAAACCCAGAAACACAGCTGCTTATTGAATTATTTTTGCCCTCTTTGAGTTTCTGAGTCAAATAGAAGCACAAAGATAAATTTATAAACTTGGAGAGCAATCCAGACTGCCTAACTCTCACAAAGTGGGGTAACATTTAGCAGTGAACTGCACTGAAGATCAGTCTAAAAGAGTATATCCTGATATTCTGTATTTAGAAGACATAAGTATTATCAACAAGTCTGCATCCAACAGCCAGCACACCTCTAGAACTTAAGCATCTACATTAGGCAAAAGAAGCAAAAAAATCAACAAATAAACCTTAAGAAGTGTGTCCCCTAAATAGATGGACAGTTCTGTCTTTAAAAAAAAGGAAACCAGCTACAAAAAACCCAACAAAAACCCACTTGATATTATTTTTTTCAAAAAGGAAGAAACCTGAATGTTAGCCCCCAGAAGAATAGAGCTTTGATCCCCTAGAAATCGGGATTTCTAAACAATCAAGCCCAAATTTTCATTGAAATGGGAGAACACAGATTGTTTTTTAATGTTAGATTTTAAACATACTATGTTTAAAAGTCCTCAGTAGAAACTTGGTAGAATGTGAAGAGAAAAATATTTATTATCACAGAAACTCTTTAAAAAGCACACAGTTTTGACCCCAATCTTTAGTAGTCCTGAATATAACTCGTATATAAATACTCAGAATCAAAGCTTACTTTGTTGTACTTTATGAACAACTGAGGAAAGGTGAAAAGGCAGGAAACCTTACCTAACTCAGTGACTGGAGAAGTGTATCGTAGTGAGAATGCATGGTGATACATATACCCACTTTCCCCTTGTACTTTAAACAGAGTGAGAGCCAGTCACATTTCCTGTGGACATGAAATGCTGAACCTCAAAAAGCCAGGCCTCTGCAGAAATGGTGAGCTCTCTTTTAGGATGAATATCCCAGTCAGCGGTCAGTTCCACTGTTTCTATGGTTACAGATTAATTCAGTGGTTAGAAAGGCGACCTTTGGTATATATTTTCCTTGAACCAAGAACATGTGTGAAAGTTGGGTATCTTGAGGGACAGCTTCAGTTGTAAACATGGTATGACTATCATGTAACAGGTCATCAAAATTTGAGACTTGTTAAATGATGCTAATAAGCAACTATCACATTGAAAAAAATAAATAATTTTTCAACTAACATATCTGTGTAGGAAAAAAGTTTGTGTAGAAGTAAACATCCCAACTCCTGCAGTTCAGGAATTATTTTTAAACTGATTCTTAAAGCCCAAAGAAAACAATTAAAGATAATGACAGGATTGTGTCTTCTACATGATGTATAACTATATGCTGTGTGTTATTTGATTAAATCTCAGATGGATTAGAAATCGAGTAGTATTCTTTATTAAAGTGTGTTTGTGGGTAAAATCATGCTCATTTTGAACTTTGCTTTATGCATGACATTACAGACATCAAAGACCTAACTCCTTATAAATATGCTTACCGAAACATGACTTGAAAAGCGGAGACTTACACCATACCAAAACTTTAAATTAAAACCTCACATGATTTATACAAATTTGGTACTGACTATGGTGACTATGTTACAGAAATGCTGAAAAAAAATTCACTATTAAATAGTCAGTGAAAAGAAAATGAAAATTATCTTAGTATTCATGATACTTTTCCCCTCACCTAAGCAGCCTCTAAGCAAGAACCAGGTATCGTCTACCAGTACTAAAAACACAAAGGTGTCTGCTATTATGATCCGCTGCAGGAATAATGTTCATGTCCTTCCGGATACGCATTAGGAGGAATAGAGAATAGATTTAACAATGTCAAAATACATAATTGATTCTTAATGCAGCCTAGAGAGAAAGATCTTCACACAGAGGATATTTCTGATCATTAACAGTTTTGCTGAGTGCAGATGTTACATCTACTGAATGGTAGATGCTGATGCTCTAACTGTAGAGTCTGAGGAAATACTGAAAAATTCATTCAGAAAAGAGCAGAACTAACAAAGAAAATGGTACTTTGAGGAAGTATACCTGTATATATAAGGCAAGTGCTAGACAACAGGAAACATTCTAGGAAACTTGAATCCTCTACTTCAGGGCAGCTTGGTAACTAATGCATGAAGTCTGGATTAGTACAAGAGAAACTCCTCTCATTCATCAGGTTGTAAAATAAAAGAGGGAACAGAGAGACTACAAAGCAGGGAATTTGTGGCTGCACTTTTTTAAAAAAATGTAGCTATAAAAAATTTGACTAAGATATAAAGTATCTTACATGTAAAGTAAAACATTTCATAAAAAAATAATATGTATGAACTATCACATGTTTTTAAAATGTATGCTGTATCCAGTTTTAATACAGAATGTCATTGCATGACAGAGATGTGGTATCTTCTGCATTCTTATGAAAGGTGTCTGCCATGAGTTGAACTGATCTTTGTATTGTGTAATGCAGATGGAAAGAAAGAAAGGTGTGACTTGAAAAGGCACTTAGGAGTTACACTATGATTTCCAGAGCGCGTTAATGTAATACTGTGGAGCCAGAGAAGGATTGTGGAAGTGTCAAGTAAATAGGTTGTCTCTTATCTCATATAGAAGTGACAGTGATTAATAGTTACCATAAATAAACAGAATGATGCACTGCATCTTTCTCATGTAACTTCCTATAGTAAATGTATATGTCTTCATGAACTTTCTTAGAGTAAGATCCAGTCTGCCCAAACCTTGCCTGTACTTATGTGCCTAACACTCTTCACATCGCAGATGGTTAATTCAGCCTGCTCTTTTTTCACGTTTTCCAGGCTGTATGCTTGGATTTAGTACAAGTACTAAATACTAGTAATAAAGACAGAAATACAATACATTTCATGACTGTGTCAAAATGCATGCCATGAATTGAATTGATCTTAGAATTGAGTTGGGCAGCTGAAGGAGAGGGGTAAGAGGATACAGAAAGAGAGAGAGATGTGAAATGAAATAGAACTTAGCAGCTATTGCACGGTTGCTAGAGTGCGTTCCTGAAATGGTTTATAAAAAGTAGTCTTCTATTCCTGCCTATACAGCTGCTCATCCTAGAGAAGGAGGGCTGAAAAGTGGCAACATGGCCAGAGTATTCTTCTGAAGTGTGGTTTAAATCATAGCACAGCTGGAAACAGAGGAGCTAATGTTTTTGTCATCCTTAATGTAAAAGAGAGACACTCGTCTTAAGCAAGGTTAAGTGAACTCGCTACAAAACTTCTGTGGCTCTTGCTTGTCTCTGTGCAGAAGAAGGAGAATGCAGCTAGCAAGGTGGCTAAATTTCAGTAAGTCAAAACCTGAATTACACATCAGTGTTAGGCAAGCAGGATTCCATCAGTAACTTATTTTAGCGTAAAAATTATATGGATTTATTTTTCTGATAAGCTCTTTATTTTTTATGTTAACAAAGTATTTAAATGACTTTATTGCAGCACACTTAGTGATAGCAATATGCACTCATTTAATAAAAAGTATTCAAATATTTAGAAGGACAGTAGCTGTTCAGTCTACGTAGTTCAGACTAAGCCCTAGGAAATCCCTTGGTGAGAAGTCATTGTAACAGAAACTGGTGTTCCTAAATCCAAAAGCCAAACTCCAAAAAATCAGGCCACGGTTCAAGTCTTTAAAAATCAATGAGAAATCTGTGTTACTCTCTTACAAAGATGATTGCCCATTTATTCTACCCTAGTCAGAATAGATCTCAGACTAGAACAGTAATATAGGTAGTTTTGTTGGGAATAAAGCCCATGAAAAATGTGCTTCCATTGAGAGTGATTTGCAAAAAGCAGTTAGGCAATTAGAAGAAATCTCTAATTGGGTGTACGTGTACGTACACCTAGATGAAGAAAGAAGTGTAAAAAAAAGAGAAAGGAAAAGACTCTAAAAGTTCATTCTCCATTTTCATTTGTAAGCAGCTAAAATGCCCTCAAAGATATGCAAACAGTATCAGTTTTTTTTTAACTATGCAAATTTCAGTAGCACTAAAAGCAATGATTATTAAGGTTAATGAGCTGCATGAAATAGCAACATGTTGCAAAATGAATTATTTTTACAATCTAAATTTTACCTGGCTGAATAATTAATCACAAATAACAATGCTGTAAGCTCATACTAGCTTTTCATGAAATAAACACTCAACAAAGAAGTTATCTCTTACTCTGATGATTGTGGTGATTACTATGATTTCAAGAACTTGAACTTTTTTTCTGAAGATCCTCAGTATTATTATTTCTGCTGTTTTAAAATTTTTCTTATTTTCCGGGTGTCAAGATGATTGAGGGTGAAAAACAGTATCTTTTTGCAAGCAAAGTTATGTCCTGGAAAAACCTATTTTTGGACGTCAGGCTATGACTTACCAAATGATACCTGAGCTAACTGTGAATTAATAGCTAAAGTAATTTCATTACAGAGTTAATGGTAACAACTTTTGTACTCTAAATTTCTATTTCCATCTCTAAAATAGAGGTCATTGTTTGGAGGAACATATTAATCAATTAAGAAAATACATTTCAATTTATGGATTTAAAAATTGTATTAACATATTTGGCTCTCTTTTGGCCTTGATATATACAGCTGGAGGTCACAGCTTGGTAGTCTCCATACAGCTTTCGGAATAGCTAGGGTCCCCAATACCGGTACATCCAGGTTCCAGCAATACTGAATCAACCCTTTTTATCAGAGCAGATACATTGAAAAATGAACTAGCCACAAACCATATGATACCAGTGTTCTTCTTCACACAGGTTTTAGATGTATTCCCTTGCAAGTCATTTTTCCGAAAGAGTGCAATATGATTTTGAGCAGTTGTTGTAAAATGAGCTGAAGAAGGATTACACCATATAACACTCAAGTTTCAATCTCCCCTTCCACCTTGCTTGCAAAGATTTCAGGCTGTTATACATTGATGTCCAGAGAAAGACTTTTATTGACTTAATAAGAGCACAGGACTGAAAGTATCTCATGTGTCACTGAGCTTAAGAGAAGAATGACAACTGACTTGCCTCTGCTTTTAAAAAAAAAACAACAACAAAGCCAAACCAAACAAACAAAAACCCCAACTTTTTCTACTGTGCCACTATTTATGATGAGACAGTGGAGTTGGTTAAATTTAGTTTGACCATCTGTGACAGATTTTACCTTCTCTGTTTAGTGATAGTATGACATCCAGGCAGGATTCACAGCCACTTACTCTTTCGTGAAGTTCTTGGGACATTTCTTTCTAAACGTATGTGCTTGATCTACCTTGTAGCTGGAGCCACTGATATTCCTTCACAGGTCAATAGAACAGAGTAGTAAGACATGGGATGTACAGATTCAGTGCCTCTACCGAAGAAATCTAAGATTGTTCTTTCACTTTGCATGGTGAAACCTCTTTAATCCTTGGAGGATAGCTAATTCTTGGTTTCCTCCTCCCAGATAAAGAGGAAGAACAAGAAGGAACATGATTTCATTATTAATTTTGAGATTTCTGCTCATTGTGGTTGAACAGAATCCCTGTCCATTTCAGAAGTTTCAACCAAAGTTTATTCCATGTAAAATGTCATTTTGGGGGAGGTGGCAACCACTTTGTCACACTGAAGGCAACAATTTCTTCCCATCATATTTTATACACTACTGTATTGGGGAGTTTACTTTATGGAACAGCTACTTTACCAAGACCCGCAGTCAACGTGTGAAGCCAGATGATAATGAGGGAAAGATGGGTAATAGGATACTCTGTGAAACTGAGTTGATTCTGGACATGTGTGGAGTCAGAGTTTTAGGAGCCTGAGTAACTTTCACAAGAGTTTTTTAGGACTAAGGCTCCAAATCAAATTCCAGTGTCTCATTTTATATTAGGGCTTTGATGGACTACTTCATACAACAAGCTACACCTTGCAGTCTCTCTGGCAATAACACCAAGTTAAGGCCATCACTCAACTTTGTGTTATCACTGTAAGGACTGTTGGAACTGATCACTCTACGCATTTCTTACAGGGACTCCCAAAGTTCCTTTGGTTTAGCTTGGCTTTGTTTGTTATTGACTCACATTCTTATCTGATCTTATGGGTAATGAATTTATCAGTGATACATTGATTTTAAATTATATCTCTAAAGAGATAAGCATGACAGTGAATTCAATTTGACCGTGAACAGCTAGCCAATCCATAAACCAGACAAGTCTATTTTACAGATTGCAAGGATAGGCCAGAAACACCAATGAGCCCTTTTGTACACTTGTAATTGACTCTTTCTGAATTGTGCCATCTGTTCTTATTTAGGTGAAAGATTGATTAACTGAGCAATATATGATTAGCGGCTTGCCTTGCTACTGTACTGTACAAGTTGTTCCAGAATGTGCTCTCGACAGCCACCATCTGTGTGCCTAACAAATCAAGAAGGGTGACATTCTGCTCCATGGCATTCATGTAACCCTTGGGGCTTAAGTCACGTTGCTCTTTGGCCTATGGGGCTGCAGTGGAACAAATCTGGGCAAAAGATTTTTTCTTCTGTTCAATTTAATATTATTATTGTGTCCTTCCTTACTCCCTCTCCTCTCCCTCCTTCTCTCCCTCCCTGCAAACCAATGCATTTTCATTTAACCTTGTGCACTAAGATTCTGAGCTCTATTATTTTTTATTATTATAATTTAGTTTTTATTTTTATCATAATGTCATTACTTAGAAGCAGATACCCAAACAGGGAAAAATTCACTTGATGCTTGAAGCTTGAAGAAAAACTGAAATTATAGTGGAAGATATTGGGAAATATTGATGATAACTTCACAAGCACAGAATGGTTGAGGAAGGACCTCCAGATGAAGGGACCTCTGGGATCCAAGGGACCTTGTCCAAGTCTCTTGCTCAAAGTCACCTAGATCCAGCTCCTCAGGACTGTGTACAGATGGCTTCTGAAGATCTTGAAGAATGGAGACTTCCCAACTTCCCTGGGCAACCTGTGCCAATGGTTAGTCATCCTTAGAGTAAAGCAGTGTTTCCTGATGTTCAGAGGGAAAGTTCTGTATTTCAGTTTGTGCCCATTGCCTCTTGTCCTGTCACTGGGCACCACTGAAAAAAGCCTGGCTCTCTTCTCTTTGCACTCTCCCTTTCAGGTACTTACAGACATTCATGACTTCCCCGCCCCCCACCCCCAAGCATTCTCTTCTCTAGGCTAAACAGTCCCAGCTTTCTCAGCCTTTCCTCGTGGGAGAGATGTCCTTAATCATCTTTGGGGCCCTTCATTGCAATGCCTCCACTATGTCCATGTCTCTCTTGCACTGAAGAGATCAGAACTGAACACAGCATTCCTGGTGTAGCCTCACCAGTGCTGAATAAAGAATTGTAGAACACATCACATCCACATAAATCTTAAAGCTATCATGTGAAAATGTACAACACTGTCCTCAGTGTTGTGTTCCTTCTCTTTGAGAAAAGCAGAGTTATAGACATGATCATAAAATATGGATTCTCATGCTGGCTAAACAAAGTATGATCAAATGCTTAATAGATATAAGTAATAACGTGAAATTTCTAGGAGATTAGATTTATTAATGATTCACAAAAGAGCTTCTCATTAAAGCTTTGCTTTTTAGTTATAAAGTATGTGAAAACTAATACCATCACCATTCATTCTTAAAACTTACTATTGCCAGTAATGAAAATATCACAGTATTACCGCAGTCAGTTTTTTTGTTAAAAGTTTAGAAAGCTGGAGTTACTATTTTATAAGAGAGAAAAAATATCTGTTCAACATGTTGGGCTTTTTACTTCTATAACTATGTTTCTTTTTTTAAATATAATTTGAGAAGAGTAGGTTTCAAATCCACTAAAATGTAACCTTTCTCCCACTTGTCTTTCTCTCATTACTTTTCCTGTTGCATAATCAAAAGGCTGTGCTTAATGTAAAGCCTATGGACTGGTCAAAACTGGAACATGTCTGTTATGGGGACAACACTGGAGTGTTTTTAATTAGGTGTACTTGTATTGAGACCGAAGGGAATTATATTACTGGGTCAGATAGTTCCCAAATGTTTGATTACAGCTATAAAATATTATTTTTTTATGTTGGCAGTGGACCAATTAAAATATGGCCAGTGAAAAGCTATGAGCTAGAAAAGAAACTCTAAAAATAACATCTTATTTGTGCACATATCTGTTTCCTGTGTAGGTTCTGCTTCAGGGTTTTACTGCTGTCAATAATGCTGACAAAAAGCTGTAAAACCACAAGCTGTGCTCTATTCTGCCTTGTGCATCATCAACAAAATTGACAATTAATACTGATTTTAAAATCTGTACTGCTGATGGTTAAAAATGTATATGAACATATACTCAATTGCAAGACAGCCTGTAGTCCTGTGCTGAAAGCAAACGTGATGGGAAGAAAACAAAAAAGAAAATCAGAGAATGGAAACTACTGTTGGAGAAAGTCTTGAAAATAGAATTAAGCTTTTGCCACTATGACTGTTTTAAAGGTCTTATCTGTCTGATATCTTACAGTTTGCTCTTCCTATAAGCCAGACTGATTAATATAATGAGTTGGGGAAACTATGACCCTGGTTTTCCTTTAGATGTGTTTCTTTTCTTTTCATGCTGATACACCACAAACCACTGATACAGCTCAAAGCAGAGCAGTACGGCATGAAGTTTACGTATTGATTCCCTCAAAAGACAGCATTTACTTTCTTTTACAACTATTTCAAAATGTCTGTCAGAGGTAGACAGCTTGTATTGTCTCATAGGCAATTTAATGGATAAATGTCAGAAGGTGGGAACCAAACTGAGCTCATACAGGACAAATGCTTACATCATTTGTTCATTTTCCTTCAGTTCATTGTCCTTCAGTTTTATTTTTTAATGAGACTCTGAGGAGGCCATGCCTGCAGTGTTGTGTCCTATTTTGGACTCTCCAGTGCAAAAGACAGATGCAAGTCCAGTGAAGGGAAGTAAAGATGATGAAGGTGCTAGAGCATCTCTCATACGAAGCAATGCTGAGAGAGCCGGGACTGTTCAGCATGGAGCAAAGAAGGCTCAAGGGGCACACGGAAAAGAAATTTGTGCATATAAATACCTGGTGGGGACATTAAAGACAAATGAGCCAGACTCTTCTCGGTGATATCCAGCACAAATATAAACACATGCATGTCCGCCTGAATGTAGGGAAACATTTTTTTACATTGGTTCAACACTGGAGTAGCTTACCCAGAGAGGCTGTGGAGTGTCTGGCCTTGGAGATATTCAAAACCTGACCGAATATGGCTTTTTTCAACACGCCGTAGCTGACCCTCCTTGAACACTGGGGCTTGGACAGGATGACCTCTGGAAGTGCCTTCAAACTTCAGCTGTTCTGTGATTGTGTTTCTCAGCAGTTTGATTTTCCAGACAATCTGTGACTATACATTTAAAGTTCTTATCCAAGAGGTGTTTTAATGCTGTGTCACTCAAAAATCTTAGTACAAACCCCTGCATGGAAAAAAAAAATAAAAAGGAATAGGTATGTAGAACACTGTATCCTAGAATCTTAGAACATCATGAGTTGGAATGGACCCACAAGAGTCATCAAGTCCAACTCCTGACTCCACACAGGACAACCTGTAAATTAAAACATATGTCTAAGCGCCTTATCCAAACAATTCTTTAACACTGACAAGTCTGGGGCCATGACCCTGGGGAGTTTGTTTCAGTGACTGACCACCCTCTCAGTGAAGGACGCTTTCCTTATAGCTAATCTCAACTTTCCCTGATGCAGCTTTAGGCCATCCTCTTGCATCCTGTCACTGGACACCAGAGAGAAGAGATCAGCACCTCCCTCTCCATTCCCTGTCATAAGGAAGTTTGTACTGGGTTTGAATCAGAAGGTTTTGGTACTGGGGGGGCATACAGAGGTGGCTTCTGTGAGAAGCTGTCAGAAGCTTCCCTTATGTCTGGTACAGCCAGTGCCAGCTGGCTCCAAGATGGACCCACTGCTACCCAAGGCCAAGACAATCAGCAAATGTGGTAGCACCTCTGTGACAATAGTTTTAACAAGTGAAAAAAACCTGCGTAACAGCAATTTGCAGCAAGAGAGAGTGAGACTATGTGAGAGAAACAACTCTGCAGACACCAAGGCCAGTGAAGAAGGAGGGGAAGAAGGTGTTCCAGGCACCGGAGCAGAAATTCCCCTGTAGACCATGGAGTAGGCCAAGTTGAGGCAGGCTGTCCTCCTGCAACTCATGGGGGTCCACGGTGGACCAGATATCCACCTGAAGCCCATGGAGGACACCATGCCAGAGCAGGTGGATGCCTGAAGGAAGCTGTGACTCAGTGGGAAGCCAGTACTGGAGCAGGCTTCTGGCAGAACCTGTGGACCTGTGGAGACAGAGGAGCCCACACTAGAACAGGTTTGCTGGCAGGACATGTGACCCCATGAGGGACTCACACTGGAGCATTCTGTCCCTGAAGAACTGCATCCCATGGGAAGGACTGATGCTGGAGCAGCTTTTGGAGAACCGTGTCCCATGAGAGGGACCCACGTTGGAGCAGGGGAAGAGTGTGAGGATTCTTCCTCCTGAGGAGGAAGGAGTGGCACAGGCAGCATGTGACAATCTGCCAGCAACCCCCATTCCCCAATCCCTGCGCTGCTCAGGGGGAGGAGGTAGAGAATCAGGAGTAAAGTTAAGCCTGGGAAGAAGAGAGGGGAAGATGTGCATTACACCTGAAGGGAAGTGCAAAGAAGATGGAAACAAGCTCTTATCAGTGGTTCCCAGTGGTACTGGGCACAAACTGAAACACAGGACTTTCCATCTGAACATCAGGAAGCACTTTTTTACTGATGGTGACTTAACATTGGCACAGGTTGTCCAGAAAGGTCATCTAGTTTTCCTCCTTGCAGATACTCAAAAGCTGTTGGAATATGGTGCTGAGCATCCCACTCTAGGTGGTTCTGCTTGAGCAGGGGCGTTGGACCAGATGCCCTCTTAGGTGACTTCTAACCTCAAGTATTCTGTGATTGTCAGGGCTGGAGAGCTTGCCCTGAATGAGAAGCTAAGGGACCAGCACTAGTTACCTAAGAGCAGCCTCGCGATATCACTATGTGGTGGTCATAAACAAGAGGGAGAGGGGCTACTTATGTGCATCACAGAAATGAGCTAATGGTCATAAGCTGTGACAGAAAAGGTTCAAATGGGATACAAGAACAGACTTTTCCACTACTAGGAGAGTCAAGAATTGGAACAAGTTTTCTACAGAGGTTGTGGATTTTCTATACTTAGAGGTTTTCAAAACTGGACTGGATACAGTACAAGGCAACCTAGTCATATAATTGGAAGGTTAAAGATTCAGGTTTGAATCCTGTCCCTCTAAAACTCCATGTCCAATGGTAGTCTCTTAAGGAAAAGGAATTGTGTCTTTTGAGTTTTGGAGAACTCCGGTCACAGGGAGGAACTGGCATCCTTTTATTTGAAATATTGTCCCTAAACATTGTGCTGGCTTCCATGAACTTCATGTACTGTACATCATTTTTTTGTAATGATTTCAGAGTTGGGTGTTTCACTGATAAGTACTGCCAAAGGTTCCAAGAAATTTCATGAAAAGAAATGAAGAAAGATTCTACACAATCTCTACAAAAAAAACTGACATGGGAATTACCTCACTACTGAAAATATTTATGGAAGAACTAAGTTCCACTAAAAAGCTATCTGTGCATTTAAGTTTGTGTATGACAAAATGAAGCTGCTTAACTTCACTGAACACGAATATACACGTATCTACTATCTCAATAAATTAGAGACATAGTGAATTAAACAGTTTTTCTTTTTGACCAAATCAACCTATACAATGCCAGATATTTCACCCCAATGGCAAGAGACAAAATGACATAATTCGGCCAAAATTATTGTGGCAGTTTCCCCTAGTTCTGTCAATGAGTAAATCAGAATGTTTTAATACTATTTTGCTTTCATCATATTACTGAGATAATTATTTTCAGAGAAGATTATGTTATACACAAATTTAAGTGCAGCTTCTGTTCCCATTTTCATGTAACTGGCAGGTATTGTGTAAACCAGAAATGATGCTCCAGTTTTTAGGTGTGTATGCTTTAACAGTCATTGAAGTATCTGCAGAACATGCCATTCTAAAGCAGGGCCTATGTATTAAATACTTTAGTAACACAGTGTGCACCTATAGGTATGGCCACAGAGAAAGCTAAAGCTAAAGAGAACACAAAATAATAGAAATATGAAACAGTGGAAGGAGAACAAGGCAGGCTGAAACACTTTACCTAATTATAAAATGAATGCTTTTTTATAAATTACAGGGAGAAAAAAGGACTCTGAGCAGGGATATGAGAAAGATTAAAATGATACTTCAATAATAAACAAGAGGCAATTGCTGATGTCAGGCTGATTGCTTCTGTTTTTTTTCTGCAGATATAAGATGTGCTGATTTCACTTCAAAGAGTTTTTGTTCTCACAGAGCGAAACAGCTGTGAGGAGAAAAATATGAGAAGAAACAAAAGTTTTACTGAAAAAGAAATAAATGGGCCCAATAAGTAAGTTATATATTTTCTTTTGTTTAAAATAATAAAATTGCCTGCATGTTGATGTTGAAGTGATAGTTCCATGGACAACATTAGTGTGAATACCACTTGTTTGTTAAGTTATCTTAAGGCTTGGAGTACTGTTGCAGGAACTGCTGTTTTCACACACACAAACTGCTGTTCTGTGATTTCTTCAGTTTGCAAGAATGAACATGGCAAAGTTTTTTATCAATAGGCTTGATGGACTGAATTTTTCATCATGTGGTTAACACTAAACATGTAATTTGCACTAAAATTATTTTTCCGCATTCTCCTGAAAAATCACACTATTGTGACACATAGGTCTGATGCATAACCCACTGTTATAACCGGAAATTAGAGATAATATTTAAATTTAGTTGAATGAGCGAAGCAGTGTGTATCTCTTCTACAATAGAGAGAAATTAATGCAAAAATGTTGCCCAGATAAGCAGGCATCAGTGTACTAAGAAATTCACAGATAAGGTTACAGAAACATTTAAATAAATGTATGTGATAATCATAACAATAAAGAAGTAGAAAATACTGTTTTGGAATCATGTGTTTGGAAAAGTAATTTAAAACAGGGTAATTAACATCAGCTCTTGTTTTGTAATTTTTCTTCTACAGCCACTCTGTTTAGAAAGAATATTGGAATAGACCTTTGTGGCTATTGTATTGGAGATGCTCAGTCCTTGCTCTCAAGACCTTCCTGTGAAAATAACAATAAATATAGTAAAACAATGAGGCTTTTTAGGTTTCAGAAGTGGTAGAATAAGTATCAGGTATATGAGAAAAAATGAAAATCTTTTTTTAAACTACAGATCTCATGCAGGTCCTGATCATTACCCACTTACTGAGATTACTAATGTATTTTGAAACTTCTTCTGCTAATGCTGCACCAATAAAACTGTATTAACATAAAACATTTCTTAAACTCTTTCTATATTACACTATTTCTTTCTTAAGCTTTTTACACAATTTCTCCCTCAAATTTTCAGTTGAGATATATGTCAAACTAAGCAATAACTCAGCTTAAAATTATTCTGCTTCACAGGGTGTTCTCTTGCTTGCAGGACGTTAGGTCTGAAACAAGGAATAAGATATAAAGATAAAGAAGATTTTTTTCTCTCCCTTTCCTGTTACTATTTTCCTCTACTTCTGATTGGGGGCTTTTCCTAATCCAAGCTCTTTTTTCTCTAAATTTCATTAGTAATTAGCTAGAAGAGATAAACTCTAGTTGTCTTAAATAATACTGAAGACAAAAGGAAAAGATCCAGAGACTGAAAGTGATCAAGACAGAGACGAAACATCCCTTCCATATCATTTAGGCATCCTGACTATCAGAGCAAACACCGGGCTTGAAGAAGTGTATAGTTCTTAAGTCTTCAAGGCTTTTATTTTTATCTTGGATTTTTTTTTTTAATTTCTCATTTGGGTATTTTTACATGGGGCTTTTGCTGTCTGATTGCTTCAATTTCAGGGAAGAGAGAAGAACAAAAATTATACCCCTTATTTTCTTAAATAAAAACAACTGAAAATCAGCCTTGTTACCTGTCCGATAACACTTTACTTCAAATTGCTGTTTCCTTAAAGGTTTCTGAAGTCTTTTGTCTTTCCTGCTTAAAAGATTCTAACATTTTCTGATGATTCTCCCTTTGATTTCTCAGTGTAGCATACAGATTAATCTTTTATTATTTTTTTTAATACTTATATTGCCATAGGCAATAACAGAAACATTGTTATACGTTATCCAAGAACAGATCTTAAGATTCAAACAAAGGGCATTGTCCATCTCTTTATCATTATCTTTATCATCTGTTGGAAAATGTCAGTTAGCATGATCTATCCAGTAATCTCTTTCCAGCTGTATATTAACTTCAGATCCTGTGCTATACTATATTTTAGGATTATGAGATTACTTGGAACAGATCACAGTCCTAATCTGATGAAAATGGTTTCTTTGTATTTATGGCATTCATCCAACAAGAAGCGTAAGTACGTAACTGTAAGAACTTGATTAGCCCCCTTACATTTAATAGGAATATTTTCAGATTTACCTTACTGAATGAGAGTCATATGGTACATAATAGCTGTGTCTATGCTATTTAAAGTAAAGAAGGCAAAAGCATCAACACTGGCATTTTATTATCCTTACTGCAAATTTTAGCACAATTCCAGCATGGGTTAACCTGGGTCAAACACTGCTTTCATGAAACAGCCTAGGCACAGTTCAGGGCTTGACATGGGCAGGAACCATTAGCACTGAACAGTTTGATAAGAGCCACCCCAGTCTGAAGGGCAATAAAGCATAGCTATATGACTGTGTCATTCTCACTCAGAGGCAGAGAATGTATTAGTAGTATACATATTACCACTGTCACTTTATGGAGGAATTAAAAGATGAAAGACAAATTTCAAATGCCATACCATCTGTCAAAAAAAAATTATTGTAACAGCTATATTGATTTTTACTTCAGTAAACTAAACACAGCAGTGGTTACTTATAACTTTACAATTGGCTATTGACTTTTTTTAAAAGAAAAATAAAAATAATTTAAAAGAAGAAAAAGTATGAGTTATGTGTCATTAATAACCATTTTCTATTTTAAAATTTTCATTTTTATGCTGCTTATCATTAATGATAGATTCATTTTTATGCTTTTGTAAAAGATTTATACGGTTTATGCTACAAGCCAGATCCTGAATTTTGGATATGTTTATGGGCTCCACTGATAAATAGGCTAAACATGTTGCTTTGCAAAGATTTATAAAGTAGCCACAAAAATCTACTTTGGGGCAATTTTTTCCACAAAATGGTTAACTATGACAGTAAGTTCTGCTTCTATACTGTAATATAGTTGTTTTACAAGTCACGTTCAAAAAAAAGAGGAAATTGTGGATGTGATATAATATTTCCAGTTAACTGCAAAGGGCCTTCTGTGCCTTTTTGTGTGGGAAAACAACTTCAATTAAAGAAAGCAACTG
>Ga0181612_118827_pt1 | contig 17610 bp, 14 predicted proteins | sample HoacroProtozoa21_FD_119630 | JGI IMG/M metagenome (GOLD analysis project Ga0181612, IMG submission 119630) | Hoatzin crop microbial communities from Cojedes, Venezuel. Combined Assembly of Gp0051906, Gp0051904, Gp0051908 | reverse complement strand
GGGCGCTGAGGCTCCACAATGGGGGCCGTTGTAGAAGAATGTGAAGTCTGGATAGGTGCGAGCCAAGTCCATCATGTCCACATATCTATGCCATATTGATTGAACCGTATGGTTTGTCGAGGCTATGACTAAATGAGAGGGGAAAATGGGGTAGGGGTTTACCAGAATGTGATATTTCCTTCCTTTGCGTCCTTCGAATTTTAGATTATTCTGCTCCGCCGGCCTATTCTTTTTGCACAAAAAACACGGCCTCGCCTTGAGAGACGCGGCATCCGTTTTGGCTGCAGAAGAGACTATTCTCTTGGGGTTATGCTGGAGTTTGACTCTCAATCCGCCCACTATCATATTCTTGGTTTCGACCGATTTTAACTCTCTAAAATTGGCTGATGCCAAGGGCCAAACCGAAAGCTGGTCTTGGACGAATTTCTGAATTTCGCTTTGCTGCTTCATTTAACTACGTTTTGAATTCATGGCTATTCTAGCCTCAAGTTCCCAAGTGCGGATTCTGTCTTTGTAGAGATTATTTGCGTTTACCTTGTCATTGCTGAGGTTCGCGTCGGAATTGCCTTCCCAGCGGCGGCAGCAATAGATTGGATCCCAGATTCTGGATATTCGGTATTCGCGGCATATTCTAAGCCCAACGGCGTAGTCCTCGCCATAGCTCACATTCGGGAAGCCTATACGGCATACTACCGGCACATAGAAGGCCCTCGGAGCGCCCAGACCATTGATTCGGAGGGCGTTATTTCGGCCGTTTTCGTCCGTCCATTCCTTATGATCAATTAGACCTGGAGGAATCGGATTCATATTGAAATCGGTCATATTATATGATCCAATCACCATGGCGGCGCCTTCTTCTTTGAATTTGTCTACCACCTTCTGGACCGTGTCAGGGCCGCTATAAACGTCGTCGCTATCAAGTTGGATGGCGTATAGACCGCATCGACTATCGTTAATCGCAATGTCCCAACATCCTCCGATTAGAAGGTCGTTTTGGGTGGGAATTATATGGATGAGTTTGGGATCCTTGATGCTGTCAAGTACCTCCGAAGTGCCGTCGGTCGAGTGGTTGTCCACCACGATTACATTGTATTCGAAATCTGTTTTCTGGTTGAGAGCGCTTTTGACCGCGTCGCCGATTGTGCGAACTCTGTTGAATACGGGGATTACGACCGATGCGGTGACGGGGAAGTTGCGTTTTGTTTCCGGAAGGGCCTTGAATTCGCTTGTGAGTAGGGCGTTAATCCTTTTGAGATAGTCGGTGCATATTTGCTCCATCTCGATTTGAACTTCTCTATTTCTCGGATTGACATAGTCGAATTGCTTGACGCCGGATGCCCTCGAATCGGAGATGACCTTGCTATACAAAAATTCGTTGATATGCACGATTTTATTCATTCTCAGCCTTAGGTCATAGAAGGCGCCATGCTGATATTCTTTGTCCATGCTGCCCACCGCTTCTCTGAATGATGAGGCTTTTACGAGTACCAAACCGCCGAAATCGAAGTCGTCTCGCAGAGCGCCTTTTTGGCATTCTATCAATCTGTGAGGCGTTTTTTGACTTATTTTGCCGTCTTCGTCAAGGGCTATGTCGTAGAAGTCCGAATATAGCATGTCGGCGTTTGTGTCGATTGCTATACGGATCATTCTATCTGTCATGAAGGACCCTTCTTTGCATGGGCTGTCGCCTACATTTAGAAGTATGTAGTCTCCGTTGAGATCTTTCGATATGGATTTGAGGTCCGATGTTTTTCTGACGGGGCAGTCGGTGGCGATTTGGATTATGTTCATTGTCTTTAATTTTTGTCCACCGGCGAGGGCTTAAAGCAGTTTCTCCGGCAGATGTTCGATTCTTGGAAATTCACTTTCAAAGTTCGGAGTAAAAACTGACTTTCCCAAATTATCTTTGATTTCTTTGATGGTCCACCATCGTCCATCCTCGACTTCGGGCTTGACCGGCTCGATTTCGCCGTCATAAATGCAGATAAATGGAATTACGATTTCTTTTTCCGTGGGGGAAGTGTAGGTATATGCTTCCAGGGGGATGGGGTTGAAATCAGATAGTTTGAGTTCTTCCCATGATTCGCGATAGAGCGCTTCCATTACGAATTCGCCGTATTCGATATGGCCGCCGACTGCTGTGTCCCATTTCAAGGGGAGTAGCTTTTTGTCTTTGCCGCGGCGCTGAAGGTAGAATTGTCCGTTTCGATTTATTATATGCAGATGCACCACGGGATGAATTTCCATGGATCCGCTATGGGCATATGAACGTGTCATCTGTCCGACTACAAGGCCGTTTTCTTCCACTACCGGTAGCATTTCTTGCGGCGTGTCGTCCGTAGGCGTGGGGCTGTCGGCTTTCGGCCTTGGCACTATAGGTGCGGTATATGGTGGGTAAATTAATTCCATTTATTTATAATTTATTGCCGGCAGGCAATGGCCTCACGAACCTTCGCCCTACGGGCTCATCCCTCCCAAACTGCGTTTGGGTCCCTCCCGTTCACATGGTCACGGGCGACCATGGGTTCTTAGAGGCATAGCCTGGCCGGCATAATATACAAAAAAGGATGACTGCAAAGTCTTGGACTTTTTAGTCACCCTTCTGCTCCCCAAGTAGGACTTGAACCTACGACCCCCTGATTAACAGTCAGGTGCTCTAACCAACTGAGCTATTGAGGAATATTTCCCATCATTTTCGATTGGGATTGCAAAGGTACAACAAAAACCGGTATCTCCAAATATTTTTAAAGATTTTTTTACATGTTTTTTTCGTCTCAGAACGCAATACCTTACCTCTTATGGGCTTAAATTAGATTTTTTTATTATCTTTGTGAAATGTGCGGAAAGGCTGTTGGGTATGGATGTCTCAATGTTTCTTTAAAATATGGATATAGACCTTCTGTCAAAAATGATTAAGGAACTCATCTTGGAAAAAGATGAGGTCGCATTGCCAGGCATCGGTACATTCGCTACCGAGATTGTGCCGGCATCTTTTTCGGACAAAGGCTACACCATCCATCCCCCGTACAGGAGGCTATATTTCCGTCAGCGCCAGAATAATACCGACACCGCTCTATTCGATTTTTATGCTTCCAGCAACAATATAGACGACAACAACGCCAGACGAATCGTTATGGATTTTCTGACGGAGATGAAGTCCGTGCTGGAGGATAAAAAGACTATAGTTTTCCCTGGCCTAGGCCGTCTGAGAGCCACCAAAGAGAATAATTTCTTCTTTGTGGCGGACGAAGATTTGGATATTTGGCCTGAAGGATTCGGCCTAGAACCGGTTTCCTTGAAAACTCATCAGGAGACTCCTGAAGAGGTTTCTGCTGCCGTTGCCGGACTTAAAGATATTATGGATATGCCTGCTGAGGAGGTCTCTGAGCCGGTGGATGTGCTTTCGGCCATAGTGCCTGAGACTTTGCAAACCGGTTCCATCGTGTCTCCGGTAGATATTTCGCAACTTGACCCTATTGCGGTTGAGGATGAAGCGCCTGCCATTGATGTGGTTTCTGATCCTAAGGAGGAATATGTCGAGCCGGTGGCAAATCCTAAGAAGGAGGACTACATAGAGCCAGTTGCGGATCCAAAGAAGGAGGAATATGTTGAGCCTTCAGCTGATCCCAAGAAGGAAGATTATGTGGAGCCTGAGGTTGCTCTGAAGAAGGAAACATATAGTGAACCCGCTTCTGAGGCGGCTTCTCAGCCAATTCCTGAGGTGCCCGCCGCTCAAAATGGTGGTCATTTCGAGGAGCCGGAGCTTCGAGTAAAGGAAGAACCTGTCGTTCCTGTGACTCCGGTAGAACCCCAAAAACCAGTAGAACCCGAGAAGCCAGTTGAGGAAGCAAAACCGGTAGAACCCGAAAAACCAATAGAGGATCCAAAACCAGCAGAGGAGGCAAAACCTGCGGAATCGGTCGAGGAATTAAAACCCACCGAACCAGAGCAACCAATCGAGGAAGCAAAGCCAGCCGAACAGGCCGAAGCGGCAAAACCCGCGACGGAAGAAACACCAATCGAAATTACATCAAAAGACCAGCCATCCAAGCTGAAAGTGCTTCAATGGATAGGCATAGGAATACTTATAGCCATCGCCGTAGCCATCTTGGCATTCATAATAATCGGCCATGTGGCACCACAACTAATCGACCCGCTACTATATTCACCAGACGAATTAGACGTAATCAACTATGGTAAATAATACATCCAGATCACCATGGTGGTGGATCCCAACGCTATATTTTGCGGAGGGACTGCCATATTTTATTGTGAACAATATCTCAGTAATGATGTTCACCAAAATGGGAGTCCCCAATGAGACCATGTCCCTATACACCAGCCTTCTGTACCTTCCGTGGGTAATCAAACCCTTCTGGAGCCCCTTCGTGGACATTATCAAGACAAAACGTTGGTGGATTATCCTCATGGAAATTATCATGAGCGTATCATTCATAGCATTGACACTCTCAATCCCTCATCCGGATGCCGCCACCATAGCTTCAAAAGGTACATCGGTAAGCATATTTACCATGGCCATAATAATGTTCTATATCACGGCCTTCGCATCCGCAACCCATGATATAGCAGCCGATGGATACTATATGATTGCCCTTCCGGAAGACCGCCAAACCTTCTTCGTGGGCATCAGAAGCACATTTTATAGGCTTTCGTCCGTATTCGGACAGGGCGTTTTGGTCGTAATCGCCGGAATGCTCGAAACCAAATATGGCGACATCCCCAATTCATGGCGAATCACCCTTTTGGTATCGTCCATAATTTTCCTTCTCATAACCCTCTACCACATATTCGCCATGCCGAAACCATCGGAAGACATCAATAGGGGAGAGGGCGCCACGCCAAAACAAATTTTATCGGAATTCGGACGAGCATTCGCCACCTTCTTCCAGAAGAAAAATATAGTCACTGCGCTTCTTTTCTTGCTGCTCTATCGCTTCGGAGAGGCATTGATGCTCAAACTCGTGGGACCTTTCTTCCTGGACCCCGTTGAAAATGGAGGTTTGGGTCTTTCAACGACCTCAGTGGGCATAATCAACGGCACTGTAGGCGTTATCGCCCTTCTTGTCGGAGGCATCGTGGGAGGAATTTGCGCCTCAAAATGGGGCCTCAAGAAATGCCTGTGGCCCATGGCCCTCGCCCTCACCCTGCCATGTTTCGTATATGTCTATATGAGCGCCGCGCAGCCGTCCAATTTATTTGTAATTAATGCTTGCGTAGCAGTAGAGCAGTTCGGTTATGGCTTCGGCTTCCAGGCCTATATGCTCTACATGATGTACTTCTCGGCTGGCGAATTCAAGACATCGCATTATGCCATCTGCACCGGCTTCATGGCGCTCAGCATGATGATTCCAGGCATGTTCGCCGGTTATCTGTGGCGTATGCTAGGAGGCTACAACGGCTTCTTCTGGCTAGTCATGGTATGCTGCCTTGTGACTGTACTCGTGACCTTCCTCGTTAAAGTTGATCCTGAATATGGTAAGAAAAATGATGCTAAAAATGACTGATATCCTAAGTGTCGGCTTGATAATGCTGATTGCTATGAATTCTTGTGGAGTGAAAAAGAATACACCGGTTCTAGAGCCGGAGAAAATTGATAAGGTTGAGGCTCTTCCCGTTCCTGTCGAGACGAAGGAGGCCCAGAATCGAAAAGGCGGCATAATGAAAAAAGATTATGGCGGCCATGAGGCTTTTGCCATGGATATGATGCAAACCGCCAATAAGCTGGCCGCAAAGGACGAAAATATAATCTTGTCGCCCCATAGCGCTGGCGTTGCTATGTCTATGGTTGTAGAGGGTGCGGAAGGGGAGACCGAGATGGAAATCAAACGAGCTTTTCGTTATTGGACATTTGCGAAAGATACTCTATATGCCGATGAAGACAATAAGGTCTATAGCGCCAACTCCGCTTGGATTCGTGAAGGCTTCTCAGTCAAAGATGACTATAAGGAGGATATCAGAAAGAAATATGACGCGGAGATAAATGTAAGGGACTTCGCCTCGCCTGCCACACCAAAAGAAATCAACCTTTGGTGCTCCCAGCATACGGAGGGCAAGATTCCGGCAATCATCGATAAAATGGATTCAGGTCTTGAAATGTTGCTTGTCAATGCCCTCTATTTTAAGTCTACATGGCAGTACAAATTCAACGCTAGGAATACTTCCAAGGATACTTTTCATGGCGCAAGCGGCAAGGAAAAGGTTGAATTCATGAACCGTAGCGCGAAATTCGGTTATGTTGATTGGGATGGCTATCAGGTGGCTTTGCTGCCTTATGTCGGCAACCGCTATGGCATGCTGGTGGTTCTTCCTCCCAAAGGCGTAGATATTGATACCCTAGTTGGAAAATTGGACTATAAGAATTTCCGTGCAGCTATTTCGGTTGCGAAACTCAATAATGATGTTGTAGACCTTAAAATGCCCAAGTTTAAATTGGAAACCACCAAAGTTCTTAATGAGGTGCTTGAAAATATGGGCATAAAGAAGGTCTTTACCTCAGATGCTGAATTGAAAGGTATTTCCGATGCCTCCTTGATGGTTAGCAAGGTGCTGCAAAAATGCTTTGTAGAGGTGGATGAGGAAGGTTCAGAGGCCGCAGCGGTGACTTCAGTGGGAGTTAGTCTCACTTCGGCTAGACCAATAATGAAAGAACCGATAAAAATGATTGTAGATCGTCCATTCTTGTTCGCAATCGTGGACACTCAGACTCTTTCCGTACTCTTTGAAGGAAAAATAGTAACACTCAAATGAGAAAATTTATATTGATATTTTTATGCTTGGTGCCGACACTTCTTTCGGCCCAGGTAAGACCAGGTGTGGAGATTTTGCGTCAGAGAAATTTCCGCGGCCTAAAGGGTAAAAAAGTTGGACTGGTAACCAATCCCAGTGGAGTCGATAGGAATCTCAAATCGACCATCGACATCCTATTCGAGGCCCCTGGAGTGGACTTAGTGGCCTTGTATGGACCGGAGCATGGCGTTCGTGGCGACGCCTATGCAGGCGACCATGTAAAGGATGCAAAAGATCCCAAACCCGGCCTGCCGGTCTATTCAATTTATGGCGAATATCGCGAGCCTTCGCAGAAAATGCTTGACGGCATCGACATCATGGTCTATGACATTCAAGACGTCGGCACACGTTCATATACCTTCATAAGCACCCTTGGCCTTGTCATGCGCGCATGCGCCAAAAAGGGCATCGAAGTCATGGTGCTGGATAGGCCGAATCCGCTCGGAGGCTTCAAAATCGAGGGATGCTACGTTGAGCCTGGATATTTCTCATTCGTGAGTGAATTCAAGATTCCATATGTCTATGGCTTGACCGTCGGCGAACTTGCGAAACTCATCAACACCGAAGGTCTCAACTGCGGACAGAAGGGCAACGAGGAACCTCTCAAATGCAAACTTACCATTATCCCTATGGAGGGTTGGACAAGGGACATGCTCTACAATGACACCGGTCTGCCATGGGTTCTTCCATCTCCGAATATCCCATATCCCGAATCCGCAATCGGCTATCCTTCTGCCGGCATTTGTGGCGAATATGGCTATCTCAACATCGGCATTGGCTACAATGTGCCTTTCCGTGCTTTCGGTGCCGAATGGATTGATGCTGACAAATTGGTCGAAAAACTCAATAGCTACAACCTCCCAGGAGTCGCTTTCCGTCCTTTCCATTTCAAACCTTTCTATGGTGGCAAGTCCGGAAAACTTCTGCATGGTGTCCAATTCCATTACACCGATTTTGAGGCCGCGCACATCACTCTGACGCAGTTTTGGGTGATGCAAGCGCTCAATGAATTGTATCCTGCACACAATCCTTACAAGGCTGGTGGAGTAAAACCTGGAATGCTTGATAAAGTTTGTGGTACGGATTATGTAAGAAAAGAGTTTGGAAAGAGAATGAAAGTCGAGGATATTGAGGCGTACTGGACTAAAGATGAGGACGACTTCCGATCTCTTGCCAGAAAATATTACATTTATGATTAATAACCCCTAAAACATGTCAAATATGAAAACCTTAGTAAATAGAACTCTAGCGGCCATGATGGTTGCGGCTATGGTTACTCTTTCAGGGGATTACGGGTTCGCCCAGAATAGAAGGAGTTCTTCATCGTCCTCTTCAAGGACTACATCTTCCTCTACCAGATCTTCAGGTTCTTCTAGCTCAAGGTCTTACGGAAGTTCTTCTTCACGTAGCGGTTCAAGCTATTCTTCTTCTTCAAGAAGGAGTTCGAGCGGTTCGCAGGTTAGAAATACTAGCAGTAACTCTCAGGTAAGAAATTCATCATCTTCTACTAGAAGAAGCTCCGGCACTGTTCAGAGTTCATCTTCCAGCAGATCAAACGGCGGATATTATTCAAGCGGTGCTTCTACGGCTAGGTCCACTTCTGGATCTACCAGAGTGACCGGCAATAATACAAGGTCAAGTTCATCTTCAGCTAGAACAACAAGTAGTTCTTCTACTTCGTCTAGGAGAGTTGCAGGTAGCGACAATTCCAACAGAAGGACGACCTCTACTGTCGATAACAATAGGCGCACAAGTTCGCGTACTATTCCTTCGACTTCGATTAGGTCTTCTTCAAGCAATGGCAATGGAGCTAGCTCTACTTCTACCAGAAGAAATTCCGGTACTGTTCGTCAGTCTGCTTCAACTTCCTCTTCTACGGGAGAAGCAAAGCGCACTGGCAATGTGACCAGAAGAGGCTTGTCTACTGTTGGAAACAACAACGCTAAAGGTGGCGAAAATCAGGCTGCGCCTAACGGAAACATGACGAATAATAATGAACGCGGAAATAACGGCACCGTTATCCGCAATGATGACAATCGTCTAAGCCGTACCGGAGCCGGACGTAGCGGAAACTACAATTACGAGAATAGTTGGAGAGTAGACGACCATCACAATGTGGTAAGGATACCTCCTAGAGAAAGAGATTTCGTGGGCTATGACAGGATGGGAGCTTTCTGGGGTCACGATCCTCACTACTATGGATATAGAGTTCACTCACTTCCTCCTCATTATCACAGAATGAGCTATTTCGGAATTGATTACTATCGCTACAACGGCATTTACTTCAGACTATGGAATGGTGTTTACATCGTGGTTAGACCTCCTGTAGGCATTATCCTCGATACCCCTATAGTTGACGTAGTTTTCAGCCCTGTACACTTCTCTTACTATTACGATGTTTATCGTACCTATCGTGGATTTGATTCCTACAGCAGGTACATTGACAATCAGAATAGGATTATCGCCAACAATAACGCGATTATCGCTCAGCAGAATGCTCAGATTGCATTGAATCAGAGTTCTTCCGATTCTTCATACGATCTCGCGAACCAGCTTGGCCTAGCTCAGAGCTATGCTTATGCAGATAAGGAGTATTTCTATCAGGACGGAGTTTTCTACATTGTGAATGCGAGCGGTCAGTACCAGACCATCACGGCACCTGCAGGTGCTTTGGTTGAGGAATTGCCTGACGATTTCGATACGATTACTCTCGGCAACGCTGAGTATTACAGAGTTGACGACACTGTATTTAGAGTTGTAGTGATTAGCGGACATCCTTACTTCGAGGTTCTCGGACAGATGTACGGGAACATGGCGAAGAGGTACAGCCAGTTTAGCTAGACTATAAGTTTGAATATTCTCTCCAAGGCTTCAGATGATCCTGATGTCAGTAATTCTACCGAAGTTCCCTCCGCTACTTTAGCGGGTTCGGACTTGCCCAGTGCGGCGTCCTCAGCGGTTTTGACCACTTTGGCTAGCACGGCGGTTGCTGAATGTTCATCCAGAAGTCCCTCTTGGACCATCACATAAATAAGATGACGAGCTACGGCGGGAGCGGGATCTATAAAACGGATTTCCGCTCCCGCTATTTTTTGCATTACGGGGAGTAGAAATGGGTAGTGTGTGCAGCCGAGTACGATGGTGTCTGCGCCGGCGTCCAGTAGGGGCTTGAGGCTGGCGCTGACGGTTTCGATGACTTCCGGTCCGTCGAGTTTTCCTGCTTCCACGAGCTCTACGAAGCCTTTTCCGACTGCTTCAACTATCTTGCAGTTGTCTTGGTAGTTGCCTTTCGTTTTGAGGTATTTTGATCCCTTGAGGGTACCGGCTGTGGCGAGTACTCCGATGACGCCGGTTCTGGTGCCGAGCGCAGCTGGCTTGACTGCCGGCTCCATGCCTATGAATTTGACTGGGAATTCTTCTCGCAGGGTTTTGATGGCTGCTGCCGTGGCGGTGTTGCAGGCCACAACTATGATGTCCGCTCCTTTGTCGAGGAGCGTTTGGGTGATGATTCTGCTGCGGTTCTGGATGTATTCCGGAGTTTTTTCGCCGTATGGGCAATGGGCGTTGTCCGAGAAGTAGACATACTTTTCGTTTGGTAATAGTGAGGCGATTTCTCTCAATACCGATAGTCCGCCTTCTCCCGAATCAAAAACTCCGATCATATTTAAGCGTGTTTATATATGCCGGCCATAAGCCATTACGCAAATATAGCGAATTATCCGCAATAAAAATACTCATTGACGAGAGAACGCATAAGTTCGGGATTCTTATGGGCCTCGCCATGGAGGTTGTCATCCTTGAAAGCCTTGAGGGCTGAGATGATGCCGTCGGTCATTCTGCGGGTGAATACGCCCTCGGCCTCGAAGATGTCGCGAACCTTTTCAAGGCAAGAGGCTGATTCTGCGCAATTCGTAGGCAGAGACTTGAGTGTGGCCAATTTGGCAGCATTTTCAGGTTTATGGATATTCATGTCCACATAGGTTTCGGAAGCAATCTTGAGGGCCTTTTCCTTATCCATTTCGAGACCATATCTGGCCGCCACGCAAAGACCGGCCATCAGCTGATAGATGTCCGCAGAGCAGTCTGGAGACCTCATTTCGAAGGTCTGCTTGCCAGATGTATCCCTGTCTTCAGACTTCTCCAAAGGATTTGTCTGGCAGCAAAGGTCCTTGCCGGAAGACCAGCCCAGAGGCACTCTCACAAGAGCTGAACGGTTGCAATCGCCCCAGCAAACATTTGTAGGAGCCTCCTGATGGGGCACCAGACGGAAGTATGAAGTTGGATTCTTGTTTCCGAAAGCTGTTATTGCAGGGGCCATCTCCATGAGCCCCGCTATGGCGCGAAGCGAAACCTCCGAAATCTTGCCATTCTCGAATGTGTGGTTCTGCCCATCTTTGAGCAGACGCATGTGAATGTGCATGCCCGATCCTGCCTCGCCGACGATGATTTTAGGGGCGAAAGTGACATCCAAATCGTAGCGATATGCCAAATTCCTGATGGCCCATTTCGCAAGTAGAAGCTGGTCTGCGGCCGTTTCTACCGGATTGGGCAGGAACTCGATTTCATTCTGCTCGTAGACCTTGCCGCCAAGGGTGAAATTGCCAACTTCGCAATGGCCGTATTTGATTTGTCCACCGATTTTGGCTATGCAATCCATGCACTCGCGGCGAAAATCATTGAGCTTTGCGAAAGGCTCCGACTCATGATAGCCCTTCTGGTCCCTTGCGGGGAAGAGGGGTGATTCGTCCGTTATGACATAATATTCCAGCTCTCCCATGGCCTCGAAACTCATGCCCGTACTCTTCTCGAAGGCCCTTTCCGCCCTCATCAAAGTCTCGTGCGGGGCACACTCGAACGGGTCTCCGGCCTTGTTGTAGAAGTCGCAGAGGAAGCACAAAGTTGGAATCTCCACGAACGGGTCCATGAAAGCCGTGCGGTATCTCGGAACCACATACAAGTCGCTATTGTCCGGCTCTATGAAAGAGGGAAAAAGGCTCGAACCATCGACTCTTTCGCCCTCGGTCAGAATCGTCTCGATATAGTCGAAATTATTGACCGTAAAGTTGAGCGTCTTGACTCTTCCATCCTCCGCGGGGTACATGAAATCTATCATTCGCACCTCGTTTTCTTCTATGAATCGCAAAATATCCGCCTTGGTGAAATCCTTCGGATCCTTCTCAAGAAACTTTACTACGCTATTGGGATTTAGCTGAATCTTTTTATTCATAACGTATTTCGGTTATTAGTTTTAAATATTGAAGTAAAGATAAGGAATATAATTACAAACTGCAAGAGATGCGGCATACAATTTAATATGGGGCTTGTTTTCGGCCCTCGGCATACCATATTTCAAGAAAATTCGCTATATTGCAAGATATTTGTGAAATATGGTAACTCAGGAACAGATAAAGGATTTGCATCAGAGGGTTTCAGTCCTCAAGGATTGTCTCAGCATAGAGTCGAAAAGGTCGCAGGTGGCTCAGCTTCAGAAGAAGACTGAGGCGGCAGATTTTTGGAATGATCCGAAGGCCGCTGAGACTTTTTTGAAGAATATGAATGGGGTGAAATCTTGGGTGACTGACTTCGATAAAGCCTCTTCTGCGGTGGATGATTTGGATGTGCTGTTCGAGTTTGCCGAGGTGGGGGACGATGCTGTTGAGACCGAGGAGACCAAGGAATTGGATGCCGCTTTCAAGGTGGCTACAGATGCTGTGGAGGCCCTTGAAATCCGCAATATGCTTGGCGAGGAGGGCGATAATCTTGGAGCCATATTGACAATAAATTCGGGCGCTGGCGGCACTGAATCCAATGATTGGAGCGCCATGCTTATGCGAATGTATATGCGTTGGGGCGAGCGAAACGGCATGAAAGTGACCGTCACGGACCAGCTGGAAGGGGATGAGGCCGGCATAAAATCGGCGACCATTCAGTTCGAGGGCGATTATGCCTATGGCTATCTGAAAGCCGAGAATGGTGTGCATCGTCTCGTCAGGATTTCGCCTTTCAATGCCCAGGGCAAGCGCCAGACGACCTTTTCGTCGGTTTTCGTGTATCCGCTCGTTGATGATACCATCCATATCGAAATCAATCCTGCGGACTTGGAATGGGATACCTTCCGTAGCGGAGGTCATGGCGGGCAAAACGTGAATAAGGTGGAGACGGGAGTGCGTGTTCGACATTTGCCAACCGGCATCATGGTCGAAAATACGGAGACTCGTTCGCAATTCGACAATAGGGAAAATGCCCTCAGAATATTGAAATCAAGGCTATATGATATAGAACTCAAGAAGCGTCAGGAGAAGCAGGCGGAGTTGGAGGGGCAGAAGAAGAAAATCGAATGGGGTTCGCAGATTCGTTCATATGTGCTGCATCCATATAAACTTGTCAAAGATTTGCGTACAGGCTATTCTACGGCCGATACGCAGGGTGTTTTGGATGGCGATTTGAATGAATTTATGAAGGCTTTCTTGATGCGAAAAGATGCTTCCGATGAGGTCGAAGATATTGATTAAAATTTGAAATTTATGGCTAAGACTATAGAAAAGGTTTTCAGAGTTGCCGCCAGTTGCGTTTATGTGGCTGGTTGCATTTTGGTGGCTGCCGCTATGACTACCGCTTGCTCTCCGAAGGTCGTTAAGAATGATGGTGACAAGTCTGATTCGAAGGATGTTTCCGATGAGACCAAGTCGGATGGGGAGTCCGAAGATGATGACTCGTCGCATTCGGGGGCCACTTATCGTCCTCATGTGATGGATCGCATTCCGGAGGATTCGCTGGTGTTTATTCCTGGCCCTGGTCGTCCCAGACCTCCAAAGGTGGGGACTAATCCGGAGGATGGGCTTTTCGCTCCCAAGACTCTGATTGTCAGCTATGACACCGAAATCGGCAAGGAACCTTTGCTGAAGGCCATAGAGGATTATGGTGCGGAGGTTATCTATGACTATAGAATCATAAATGCCATTGCGCTCAAGATTCCGGAGGAGAAGGATATTCATGAGGCGATGAAATATTTTGGCGAGGTGGAAGGTGTAATCCATGTCAATCGTGACCGCATTTATCAGTTGATGGACACCGCCGGACCGCAGGTAATGTAAATACATAATTAAAATAACTATAACAAAATGGCTTATAAGTACGCTAAAATGTTCCAGTTGGGTCCCGACACAACGGAATATTACAAACTCACCAGTGAGGGTGTTTCGGTCGGGGAGTTTGAAGGACATCCTATTCTGAAAGTGGCTCCAGAGGCGCTTACTGCCCTCGCTCATGCCGCATTTAGGGACGTTAACTTCTTGCTTCGTCCCGAACACAATGCCCAAGTGGCAAAGATTCTCTCCGATCCGGAGGCTTCCGACAATGATAAATATGTTGCGCTGAGGTTCTTGCGCAATGCTGAGGTTGCCGCTAAGGGTAAACTTCCTTTCTGCCAGGACACCGGTACTGCCATTATTCATGGCGAGAAAGGTCAGCAGGTTTGGACTGGTTTCGATGATGCCGAGGCTCTTTCCGCAGGTGTGTATAAGACCTACACCGAGGAGAATCTTCGCTATAGCCAGAATGCCCCTCTGGATATGTACAAAGAGGTTAATACCAAGTGTAATCTTCCCGCTCAGATTGATATTGAGGCTGAAGAGGGCATGGAATATAAGTTCCTTTGCGTGGTTAAGGGTGGTGGTTCCGCCAACAAGACTTATCTCTATCAGATGACTAAGGCTGTGCTGAATCCCGATACTTTGGTGCCTTTCCTCGTTGAGAAGATGAAGACTCTAGGCACTGCGGCTTGCCCTCCTTACCATATCGCTTTTGTGATTGGTGGTACTTCCGCTGAGAAGAATTTGCTTACCGTGAAGCTCGCTTCCACTCATTATTATGATGCCCTTCCTACCACCGGTGATGAGTCCGGTAGGGCTTTCAGGGATGTAGAACTTGAGAAGAAGGTTTATGAGGAGGCTTGCAAGATTGGTCTTGGCGCTCAGTTTGGTGGCAAATATTTCGCTCATGATGTGAGAATCGTGCGTTTGCCTCGTCATGGCGCAAGCTGCCCGATTGGTCTTGGTGTGAGCTGCTCTGCTGACCGTAATATCAAGGCGAAAATCAATAAGGATGGCGTTTGGATTGAGAAGCTTGACGATAATCCGACAAGGCTTATTCCTGAGGAGTTGCGTAAGCCTGGTGAGGGTGGCGGCGTGAAGATTGATTTGGACCGTCCTATGAGCGAGGTTTGTGCTGAGCTTACCAAGTATCCCGTTTCAACTCGTCTGAGCCTTTCTGGTACCATTATCGTGGCTCGTGATATCGCTCATGCTAGACTTAAAGAGCGTCTTGATAGGGGAGACGACCTTCCTCAGTATTTCAAGGACCATCCTGTATTCTATGCTGGTCCGGCCAAGACTCCGGAAGGCATGGCTTGCGGTTCCATGGGTCCTACAACTGCGAATCGTATGGATCCGTATGTTGACCTTTTCCAGGACCATGGCGGTAGCATGGTGATGATCGCTAAGGGTAATCGTACTCAGGTTGTTACTGATGCTTGCAAGAAGCATGGTGGTTTCTATCTTGGTTCTATCGGTGGTCCCGCTGCCGTTCTTTCTTACGAGAGCATCAAGAGCATCGAGTGCGTTGAGTATCCTGACCTTGGCATGGAGGCTATTTGGAAGATTCGCGTTGAAGATTTCCCTGCCTTCATTCTCGTTGATGACAAGGGCAATGATTTCTTTAAGCAGTTAGGGCTTTAATTAAATGCCGGCTGGCATAATAAAAAAATAAAAGGGATTAGCATTTTGCTAGTCCCTTTTTTATGAGTTATTTGTACAGAGGCGATGGATAGATGCCCTTGTCGGCAAGCTCTTTAAATTTCTCGACAACGGCCGGACGGTCCTCTTTGTAGGTCACGCCAAACCAGCGGGAAGGAGTGGAAAGCACCTCGCAGGCACCTGCTCCGCTCTTGATTATGCTATCCACGGCAAAAGGAATATAATACTCCTTCTTCAACTCTTTGCCATTGGTTGCCAAGAAATCCTTGAAAATATCATAGCTCTTGTCGAAATAGTCGGGAGTAAATCCCCACATATTCATGGAGCAAAGAGCCTTACCATCGAGTTCGACATGGTTTTCGCCATTGACCGAATTGTCGCCATAGACCTTACCATCGGCCTCCTTGGCAATATTCAGATGCTCCGCGATATCCGTGAGATGATGTTCTTTGTCATAGAAGCAAATGCCTCTTGAAACGCCTCCGGACTCTGAAAGGGTGTTGTCGAGTTCGAAGCCGACGATGCTATATTCGCCCTTTGAATTCTCATGCGCCCTTAGCCAATCGCCAATGATTTTGAAAGAATCCTTTCCATAAAAATCGTCGCCATTAATAACTGCGAAAGGCTCCTTGATAACATCCTTTGCCATCAATACGGCATGAGCTGTTCCCCAAGGTTTCTGGCGTTCCGGATTAACCTCATAGCCTGCGGGAATCTTATCAAGCTCCTGAGTTACGAAAACGAACTCAAGCGGCTCTCCGTCAACGCATTTGACATCTTTGTATTTGGCCTTTACGGTCTCTTCCATCTGTTCTTTGAAATATTCGCGAACGATGTAAACGACCTTTCCGAAGCCCGCATGAACGGCATCATAAATAGAATAATCTATAATGGTTTCGCCCGAAGGACCGAGTCCGTCCATCTGCTTGAGACCGCCATAACGGCTTCCCATTCCGGCTGCAAGAACTAATAATGTTGGTTTCATGATATAATTTTTTAGTGTTTAATCGGATAATCTCCCAAATTTAGTTATTTTTGTGAGAAAGACGGCAATATTATTTTCGAAATGGGCAAAATTAAAGAAATATGGAATGGTGAGCACAAGTCGTTCGTGCGCTATGCGTTCTGGGCGACCATTGTTTTTCTCATCTATATCGCATTTTTGAGCAAAGATAGCCTTGTCAGATGGGCAAAGGCTGGCATTGAAATACGACAGCAGGAAAAACAAATAGAGATGTACCAGACCGAAATCGACAAGATGGACGCTCAGATCAAGATGTTGTCGAACGACAGAGATACCCTCGAGTCTTTCGCGAGGGAGAATTTCGGCTTCGCCAAACCTGGCGACGATGTCTATGTAGAAGAAAAATAAACACACATAATTATGATGCTAAATCACGCTTACTGTTCTGACAAATATCAGTACACCATGGGCAAATCCTTCTTCGATTGCGGCAAGAAGGACAAAATCGCTATTTTCAATATGTTCTACCGCAAGGCTCCCGAGAATAATAACTGGGCGGTCGTAAGCGGCACGGAGGAGGTTATCGAGATGGTGCAGGCCCTCGGTAATATGCCGGCGGATTTCTTTGAGAAGTTCCTTCCAGGGGAAGAATATGCCGATTTCAGGAAATATCTTTCGACCATGAAGTTTACGGGCAATGTTTATGCTATGCGCGAGGGTGAGATTGTGTTCCCGAATCAGCCGATTATTATTGTTGAGGGTCCGCTTATCGAGGCGCAAGTACTTGAGACTCCGATGCTTTGCATCATGAATCATCAGATGGCTGTGGCGACAAAGGCTTCGAGGGTTTGCAGGGCTACGAATCATCCCGTGAGCGAGTTTGGTTCGCGTAGGGCGCATGGTCCGTGGGCGGCGACTTATGGTGCGAAGGCTGCCATCATTGCCGGTTGCGCGAGTACTTCCAATATTTTGACTGGTGTCATGAATGATGTGGCTTCGACTGGTACTATGGCTCATAGTTTTGTGACTTCTTATGGTAGTTCGGTTGAGGGTGAGCATAAGGCTTTCTGCGATTATATCAAGACG
>Ga0181612_102073_pt1 | contig 17610 bp, 8 predicted proteins | sample HoacroProtozoa21_FD_119630 | JGI IMG/M metagenome (GOLD analysis project Ga0181612, IMG submission 119630) | Hoatzin crop microbial communities from Cojedes, Venezuel. Combined Assembly of Gp0051906, Gp0051904, Gp0051908 | reverse complement strand
TAGCACTGAGTCTGAAAATAAATTCTAATTATTAGAGACGTACACAGGCACAAGGACACAGTTGTTTTTGGAGTAAGATCTGCAACATCAGTGTTTGCTGCTTATACTATCTGGGACAACCTGTAGCTTTTCATAACCACACTGGAGTTTGACGTAATTCACCTTAAGAATCTTCTTTCCCATGCTTCTTCACCCCAAAATTTATCTTCCCTTAATTATACGGCATCTATGCTTTAGGAAGAGTCTTAAAACTGCTCTGCAGTTAGAATTAAAAGCCTCAGAAGTAGTTCTTGCATACTTTATGCCAGGTATAAACTTAAAATGAATTCTTCTGGAATACATACTAATTTAATAAGCAACAGCTTCTGGGAACTCTGTGTGTATTTTTAAGCTGTTGAGTACTTACAGATATAATAACGGATGACAAGAACCATCATTCAGCACTTCAGGGAAAAGAGGAACTACTGTGACTCCAGTTCAGTCACTTACGGATTGCAACAAATGAACATTCATTTATTAAATCACAGAAAGTCAGATATGCTGTATCTACAGTAGAACATTTTAGATGGGAAAACACAATGGAAGTGAACAAAGCTCATCTCTGTTCCCAAATGTGCTTCTTTAAAAATAAGTGACTTGCAACCAGTTTATTCCAATTTGTCAGACTGGACTTCATACAAAACTTTTAAGAACTAAGGCCATGCTGTTTTAAGTTTCTCTTTAAAAAGTTACTTTAACAAAGGCAAACAAACCTAACTAATAGATTAAAGATGTTCTTTAAGATAGCCACTAGTCACAAATTTAGAGTGCATCCTCCAATACACTTAAACTTCTGTAGCAGTGCAATAATCCATTTTAAGACAGGCAAACTGAAAAGCCATTTGAGGACAGCATCTGGATTGTTGTCAGTTCATCAATTCTAAGAAACAAACAGCGTAGCTTAGTAACCCTTATACACTACAGTTCCGACAACTATGCCCACCGAAGGCCTGCAAACAAATTTAAGGCACACATCCCAAACCTGTAACCCCAACTTCATCCCAAAGAGTTCCTGTTGGTTGTACAGTGTCTTTTCTACCATCTCTGCTAAAGTGGACATGGAAGAAAGTCTTCCTAACACAAACAGTTAAGAAATTCATGTCTGTCTGCACAGTCTCTGAACAAACACAGACTACAGTGTCTGCTAGGACACCTGCACAATTTTAGTTAGTGTAGCATTTATGTTTAATTTGTTAGCTACTAGGCATAAGGACCAGTAATTGCTCATCAAGTCTACTGCAGGACCTATATGCACCCTGATCCAAGAGACACCTAAGACAGTAGGTTATCTACCACTTGAAGAAAAATCCAATTCAGGTTACTCCATATTTTCTGCAAGGTGACAACACAGACCTGCAGTTCCCTCCTATTACTTCAAGTCCAATAAACCAGCATCCGTTTCCTCTGTTGACAGATCAATTAGAGAAAATATCTTCCAGGAGCTTTATTTCAGAAGGCCACGAGGCAGACTGAATAGTCTATATAACAAATACAGCAAAACTCTACAAACAGCCTAAGGAGCCAGAATAAAATGTAATAGTATAAACCACTATTGCACTGTCTTTGGGTTATACTAAGCCACCCAGGTTGTCTTTAATGGGTTCAAAACTACTGAAAATACCAAATGATTTTGGAAATGGTTCAATGCTACTTCTTCTCAGGGAACTCTTGCAATGAGAAGAGGCAAATGTATTCCCCCACTTCCCCTGAACTGCAATACCAATCTACCAATTCCTACAACAAAGAGTTATCTTCTCTCAGACCCACACAAAGCTACTTTCTAAGTAACAAAGTTGTTATAGCATTAACTACAACTATTTTGTAATGGAAGACCTGTAGAAAGTGGTTCAAAATTAGATATCAGCACAGGGGAGAAACCTATCACCTGGTTATTTATGCTACTCTATTCAAAGATATTTGCCTGGACACACAAATGTCATTGGCACTTTGCCTAGAATTCCATACCCAGATATGTATCCTAGTATGAAGTGCTCTGTCACTTCCCTACATGGCCATCTTTTTGCAAACACCATGTCAAAGGCCATCGCAGTACTCTTACACTTGAGGCACAGGCATGCAGACAGTCTCTCTCACCTCCAGCTCTTGACACTAACGCTGGTACATGGTGTATTGCTCTTCTCTACTTGCTCGGTAGCTTTTCTGAGTTTGATTACAATGAAAATTTCATCAATGTCTAGCTACAAGTTAGAATTAATTGTTTCAGTATCAGAGTTTGTATTACAATGAAGCACTTCTGTATTAAACAGCCACATAACCGACACTTAGTTACCTTCACCTGAAGCTGCAGTTGATTATATTTCACAATGTAAGAAAAACACAGAGAGTACTTATGACTAGCTGGAGACTGTTTGACCCATCAGCTTAAGTGTAGCATTTTAACCAGCATGAGCTTCTACAGCCAACAAGCTAGACCAATTTTCAAAGGACAGACATAGAAGTTGGATAATTTGTTTCTCTACATCTGAATACTAGCTTGCAAGTTTATCCTTTAAAAAAAAAAAAATCAGTGCTACACTTGTTGGACTATCACTGTTCTACAGATTTTAAATTAATGCAATAGTAACCCTATGAAAAATAGGGCAACAAGTTTGTTAAACACATCCTGGTGTTATAGGTACACTAGTTAGCAGTTTATTTCCAACTCATTTCTCTCCTTCAGACACAGGCCCTTTAAAGAGATGTCTCTAGGCACAAGTAATTGATTTTATTGAAACTGACAATACACAGCAAGCCCACAAAACTCCCAGGTGTTTCACACACAACTTTAGCTCTTTTTTGATAAGATGCAAATGCAAACTCTGCCTCTTCTGAAATAGCAAAGAATCAAACAGAAAATTCTCAGTGCTCCAGACACCTGGCAGTGCAGCAAAATCCAGCATTTTTCCTTAGTGAGATACTCCAAACCAGTACAAAACACATAGTCATCAACTTGCAATTCTACCAATACTGCTTTAAAGCACCAAAAAACACAACCTCAATGTATTTCCATGATATAAACTGCTTCCAGAACTACCATCCTATTGCTGACATTTAAAAACAGGATAAAGATTTGGACTAGGCATCTACTGCAGAATCTGTAATTTATACCGTTCGGTTTGCCTCAAAAGGACACAAAAAATGTTAGCTGCTGAAACAAAATCTCATTGCTGAATTCAGATTTGACTGTACACTGCAGTAATAGTGAGTCAGAGCAGCAGAGTAAGTGACAAGGTATCGTAATTCACCCTTTATTTCAGCTGTCAGCACTTTGTATTTGTACTTGTTCTTCACCAACTGACGCTAAGAGGAAACTAGCTTCAGCCTTCCTGAGATCCACACTCCCGTGGAATTACCCTAGCCAGGGCTGCTGTAGCTGAATCATCCTATGCACAAAACGGAGCTTTAAGACAGGGCTCTGCGAATGTTGAAGTTTCTCAGGAATGAAAGCTGGGCAGACAGCCAACACCAACTTCATTTTGAGCGCATACTCTCTCTGCCTGCTAATTAAAATAGGAGGATAATCAAGTTTAAGCATATATATTTGTCTCCTACTGAGACCGCTACCACTTCTAAAAGCAAAGTGACACTAGTGAAAAGAAGAAATTCGATGTACACCCTAAATCGTTCCCAAAGGAACAATCACTCAGTTAACAGTTGATAATGACCTACAAAATATGAGCACACAATTACTCCTGACACATAACAAGAACCACCTAGTTTTATCTGGGAAGGAATCAGAAACATTAAAGTCATTGACAAGTCCAGGTTAGAGAAAAAGTTATCGGTGCGGCATTATCGCCAAAATGAAGGAGTGTTAGCTGTAAGTATATGATACTTCCATTTTTGCACTCCTTCCAAACAAAGATGCACCTTTTAGGGCAAACCGAAGTTATTAGAAAGCTCAATGCAAAAGTCTCATCTTTTACAACAAGACACGTACTTCAGACACTTACACTGGATAAATAGGAAGCTCTACTTTGTATAGTTATTATCTATTTGTGGTCTCCTATACAGCAATAGGCAAAAGAAGCAATAAAGAATTATGAAAGATTAGGAAGAAAAATAATGTCACACGCCAGTCATACTAGCTGAGACGACAGAGGAAGACATTTGTAAAGAGAAGTTGAAAGGACTGCTGGTGTAAGTCTAAGAGTTGGAAAAAACCTTCAGATGAAATTAGCTTTACCTAACAGAGCGTGACCGAAAAAAATATCCCTGTGTTCCAGAACCCGAGGAAACTGTACACGTTTAAAAGCAAGGAAAAGAGTATTTTGTGATAGAAAACAGACAAGTTAAGACACTCTGGAACCAGACTTTAGAAAATAAAATTTCAGAGTCGTGTCAAGTGTTAAAACCTGTACTCCAATTAAGACAGTTTGCTTTTAGACCTACCAATTAAACTAAGTGGCAATTTGAAAAACAATCCCCTCAGTGCAAATGCACATTTAAGGTAATTACAGATGAACAGAAGCAAGATTGTTCGTAAGTGAAGTATATACTTAGGAGTCTTTGAAAACTCCCCCCAGGGCCCCAAATCATTAAGACAAGGCCCCCACAACATTTTTACAGCAATATGCTAATACATGTACATACCACATAAAGGAGCCTTACCTGCAACTTCTACAATATCACCTGGGACAATGTCTCTTGCTTTAATCCTCTGTACACTTTTTCGGTCTTGTCGATATACTTTGCCCATTTCTGGTTCATATTCTTTAAGAGCTTCAATAGCATTTTCAGCATTTCTTTCCTAAAAGACAGCAAAAATCTGTAATTTTGAAGCCCTCAAGGAAAAATACGTATATCAGATCCAATTTTTCAAATGCATTATCATGAATACTACTGACTCAGCTCAATTAAATTTATTCATACAGAAAATTACATGACCCTTCCCCTTATGAGGCTGCTGACTGGAAATCATTACACCACAATTCAGATATTAGCAGGCATTTAGAACCTAGAAGTTGTTTATTCAAACTCGCAGCATTTCCCATCAAGAATATCCACTGTGTCTTGTTACAGGGAGGCCACACAGAGTTCTCTGTAACATATGCATACTTTCTGACACACAAAAAAGCACTAAGTAGAATTAAGACTCACGGATATCATCTTGTCTCAGCTGTACCTTACCAGCAGAGCAGCTTAGACTGAGACTGGAGTAGCCTAGCACTACTGAATTTCACTCACTGATAGAAATCAAGTGTCAAGTTAAAACTAAGTTCAAACAGCGCATTACCAACTTTGATTCAGCAAATCACGTCACACTACAGTGAAATTAAAGCACACAGACTAGAAACTTCCCAAGAGTCTCTAACCGTTTACAGTCTTAGATGAATCCCCACACATGACAACCTTATTTCCACTAACATTGGCACAATAGCTTTCCTATTTCAAGCGCAGTTCTCTCAGCTAAACACTACCAGAGGTTGGTATCAACACAGTGATGCCACCTAGATAAAGGACAACATAAAAAAACAACAGCTTATCTGTACTCTAGCTCTTGACGAAATAACTTATTTTCCAGCCTATAGACAAGTACAAACATAATATAGTCTGGTTTTTTTAAACAGATAATGGTAAGGGTGCACATAGTTTTTTAGAATGTCTTCCCTTCAAATATATACCAGAATTTCCAGATAATAAAAACTTTCCTCCTGCATGTATCGAAGCAGAAACCTAATCTTCACAAATTCAAAGGCTGAGGTAGTAGGTACTTCCACACAACAATGCAGCTGAAAGCCAGCATTACCAAAACTACCTTGAAGGACTAATGCTTACTTTGCACAGCTCAGTGCCAGGCAGTGCACAGATACCAGCACGGACCCATAAACCTATAATTAATACTAACCTCATATTCCACCAGGTAAATTAATTCTGGTCCTCAGCGCAGTAATGCTGATACTGCTTTTCTTTGGATTAACTAAGAGTTAACATTAGGCAAAACCTTAAAGGTATAAAAGAAAGTCCCACAAATGGAAGGGTAGTTAAACGAGAAGTAACCAAGAGCCAGCTTAGTGTGTTAAGCTCTATCTTTTTGTTCCCTGTTTGCCTGAAGCTACGGTAGTTAGACTATCTTGCCAACTACTGAACGACTAGCAGATGGCACTTCGGGAAAAGGGCACGTGAGAGGATAGGTTGAGGAGGGCAGAATTAAGGCAATGACTCAGTTGCTCACGTCTACGTCTACTACCTGTAGAAACAGATACATTTATGGGTGGAGACTCTGTACTGTGACTTATTTTCCATGTCCATTAAAACAAGGGAATGAGTCATTTAATCTGTACAGCAATTCTGTTTCACAATTCAGTTCACTGTACGCAGGTATTATTTGCCTCATGTCTGAAAAAACAGGTCATTTCCTACAACAGGGTATACAACTACACAAGAAAATCCTCAAACTATACAGATAGCTCTAACTTACTTTTCATACTTACAGTTACTACATGCAGGATTCTAACTCAAAGTTTCAAGTTAAAGATTAATTCTTGCACAATTTGTTTATGAAGATTTGAATATAGAATTTCACTTAAGGGTCAATGCTATCATCCCTTGATTGACATTATCTCTTCCCTCCATACCAGCTCTAGTAGTTGCACGGCAAGCTGGGTATCACTAAAAAATGATTTTTTTAGAGGGTTAGTCTTCAGCCAGCTTACTTGGGCTACCACAAAGCAGAGCACAGGAATATGCAGCAATGCCTCCAAATGGCACTTCTGGTGGCTTCCAGTGTAGGGGGTCCTCTCTAACATGTTTTAACCTGATAATAGGGCTCCTCCTCCTCCTCTTAATTTCTGTTATTTTGGATGTTTAGTTGATGGTTTTTCTGTTTCGTGTGCTGTTTTTGTTGGTTTTGGTTTTTTTTTAAAGCATGAAACCTAACTTGCTAAGATAGGAAATAATTATGTCACATGAACACCACTCCTTTAAAAAAAGACCATGAATATTTATTAACTGGAGCAAACAAGAACAACCTTACAAAGAACTTAAATTACCCTAAAAATCCTAGAGTACTTTTTATCTGCAGAAAAACAATTGTAATAAAACATGCCCTGTCTGAACTGATCAAATTAGTAAACCAAAGTTATATAAACAATTTTGTTTTGGCATCTCAAGAAGTGTTAAAACGTTATTGCCAGTATGATTTATAAAAAGCCATCTAATTAATCTCATAGCTGATAACGTGGTATTTAGATGTTTTCAGAGGAAACTTCTGCCTTTTGACAGACGTGCAGTCTTTAGATGTACACTTAATAAGTACTATAGTAATTGAACAGGAAGAATTAATACTGTATTAAATGTACTAAACCATAGCATTTGTCTCAACAGGAAACAGACAAAAAACTCTGTTCCATCCTTTGTTCCTTAGTTGCGACAAAATCCCTTTTTTTGCAAGCTGATCCAACTGATTACTTCTTAGCTTTGCAACATTTGATTTATTTCCTGAATTCCGGCCCTCACTCTGGACTGCCCACTTCATGTGTTCACCAGTGTGTGGCCAAATACACTGATGGGCACTTTGCCTTTTTGGCAGCACTTCTGAAGCTTTCATTTTACCTTGAAGTCAACGCTTTCTGTCCAGAAGTTTTATGGTATCTAAAATTAGCAACACATATTACTTGCATTGTAGGAAGCACCTGACACTACACTGTACAGCCCTTCCTCCTAAACAAAAAAACCCAAAACAATTGTGATTTGATGTAAAAATATCTGCGTACCTGCCACACTCCCACAATTGCATTGGCTACTAATATAAGTAAGATTACAAAAGGCTCTACAAATGCTGTGATTGTTTCTTCACCTTCTTCAAACCAGGCCAGGACCTGCAAGTGAAACACAATGATTTCAATTTCAATGATTTACACAGACACCTTGCAAACTTATGACCCAGTAAGCTTCAACTTGAGGTTCAACTGCTTAAACTTCAGCAATTTTTTAAACCCCTCACTCTCCTAAGGTGTAGTTTTGTAGTTCATGAATGAGTGGGCAATATGCAATGGAAAAAAGAGGAAAAGAATCTTTACTGAAGTAGTACAAAGATCATTTCCAAGGCTGCCCTTCTTTTAAAGGAATAAGCTCTTTATTTGGGAAGCATATTGCTACTTTTGCTTCACAAATGAAAGCAGAAGTTGTGACAACAGCTATGGCAGTGAAAAGTTTCAAAAAATTTTTCATCACTAAAACAGGATCCAGTAGTTTGACTACTTAGAACACTAAAACTTTGCCAGCATTTGAATTTTGACCCAGTTCATCATTCTTTACCAATACCTTAGACACACAAATGAAAACATCTTCAGAAGTTTTTGGTGAGTAGAAATAAAAAGTAAGGATCTACTTATTTAAATACAAGTTGTTGTCTTACTGAAGCATCTAAGTGAACTGTATAGTTACATCTGAAATTGAATTCTAAGCCCAGCAGCTGATAAAACTCAAATTAAAACTCGATTTTTAAAAGTAAATCAACTTGAGGACTTGTGTAAAAGGCTCCACACAGATTTTATTTTAATCCATTTGCTTTAGAATTACACTCTAGTTTCGGCTTCTGCCATTCACTTGACTTGAATGGGTACATGTCAGGGCCTCTGCAGAGTTCTGTAGTCATTGAAAAGTCAAGCTAACATGACCAGAGAGGAAGAGCTTTTCCGTCAACATGTTGAGCAACAGGAAGCCTGGAAAGTGACAGTAAATAGGAACAAAGTGTTGAGATAATTAGGGCTGGTAGTCAGGCAACAGCACTCTGAATCACTAGAAGACTGCAGCGAGCAGACCGTTACTAAAGCAAGCGCCATAATTCCACCAACAGCTGCTCAGAGCTATTGCTCAATTGTGAAACACTCCAGGATGTTAAAAGGAAGGAGCAGCAGCATGAAAGCCTCAAGCAGAAAACAGACTGTCAAGGAAATTCAATGCAACAACAAATTTTATTACAAAAGGATAAATCTGTAAAGATTCCGGTTATGATTAATAAGATTCAAACATTTCAACCTGCAACATAACGTTTTGAGGGTCTGTGTAATCCTTCTGGAGAAGGGATTTAGTTAGGATCTCTTACGCTCTCTGCATCTCGCTATTTCTTCCCTCCTCCCACACCACTAATCTCCAACCCCCAGCAACAGCTTCTGCCATCTGACCTGCTAGAGCAGTCATGCAGTCCACACTGTAGTCTCCACTCCATGCATTACCCCTTGTATCACACACAGCTTTTGCCCTGCACCAGCACTGTTGCCTCCAGTGGAGCTACAGAAGTGGCCAATGGTACATTGCCAGTTTTCTTAGCATATACAAAGTCAGATGCTGCCATCAGAAAAGCTTCTTAGTATCTGCTTCTGCCCTCCCTTTCTTTATTGGAATGCTGCAGAGCCCATTTTGCTTTCAACAAAGCAAGCACATACAATTATTTTGCCATGTTCTTAACAGCGCACGCACCTACAAGGTTAACTGGAATAAAACATCTGCTTTACACAATATTAAACCACAGTCTTTTCCGATTGAAGACCACAAGTGTTGTGCAGTAACACTGAGAAAGCCTGCAACTTTAAGAGGTAAGGAAAGCAGCTACAAGGACAGCAAGACCCAAGTATGTCAAGGAGAACGAACACTGAAGTTTTCAAGGGATCTTTCCTTCACTAAGTCGTCATTTCAAAAAGAGCAGATGAACTCGGATTTGAGATCCTGACAGCACAGATTTGATGTCTCAGATCTGCACTGTTGTTTTTTTGGCAAAGTTATCAATCTGTGACCAGACTAAAATGAAGTAGTCAGTCAATCCTGGAAGTCAGCAACACACATTTCTACCCCAAAACGTTCCCGCATGATTACTAAGAGTAGAACAGATCTAAGCTCTAGTTCTAGAATACTTCTGTAGACATAGACATCTAAATGACAGAATACACTGTGAATTCTTGGTTTTGCTGTAGCAGACTACAACTGTACCAACACTCCATTTAGGACCCTTGTGATACACAACACATATCACTGTAACAGATCAGGTTTATTATTTGATAGTAGCCTGAAGCAAAAACAAAACACACAGCAAAAAACCACCCAGAAAATAGAACAAAGAATACAAGTATTTAACTAGACATTTTTAGAAATAACAGATCATATGCTGAAGCCTAGTGGAAACTAGATGATTCTTGTCCAAGACATTGAGTCCTTGTCAAAAAGTTTCCACTAGCACACTGTTAAGACCCTGGAGAGGTTTACAATGAGAGATCTTTTATTTGACTGCTACTCAAAAGGGCCTGACCATATTTCAGCCCTATAATCACTTTAAGACTCACATGTAGAACAGCTTAATTTCCAGGTCATTGATCTCTAATGCACTGTTCAGGCAGTATGGTCAATAAGCAAAGTTACCATGTATTTAAGAAGCTTAAAAGAGCAGGGGGGAACAAAAAAAGATAATTGCTCAAGAGAAATGCAAGTCGGAAAACATAAGGGAAACTAATAGCAAGACATAAAAGTCCCATATCAACAGCTAACGTCAGCAGCTTAAAGGACAACTTTAATTCAGCATGTTTGCTTTAGGGCTGCTAGAGCTATGGCTTTGCAGAAGCCTGTTTTAATCAAAGCCTAATGGTGGACCTGCAGGACACTAAGCCAAAAAATACATAGTGACAGGCAAACAGCATTTAGTTTTCACGGTTATTTGTAGAAAGAGGGCAGAGGTACCAGGCAGAAGTCAGCCAGCAATGAAGTAACTACTGACGAGAACAGCAAGACAGAAGTGTCCTTACAGCTTTTTGCTTTTCTACAAGTATCTCTACTGTAAGCTAAGTTACAGAGACAAGTTGCCTCAGGTGACTATTCATCTAAGTAACCAAACCAGAATTAGAGTAAAGAATGGAAGTTTCAAGACAGAATTCTGTTGCCCAGCAGGCTGTACCCACTTACCACTAACAGAAGAAAAGCAAATAGTTTGTTGTCAGCAACCTAATCAGGTTTTTTTGTTTGTTTTTCATTTTGACAATGGAAACTTAGAAGCAAGCTGGAAGAGTAAGATTTCATCCTAACAAAAGAAGCCCTGGACTAATTAAAGCAGGTCACTATGGACTGCTTTTAAGAGAGCTTTCTTCTCACAGGATACTGTGAATTACAATTTAATATATTTTGGACAGAGTACTTAGACCTTTAAAAACCCTCCTTTAGTGACTTCTCTCTTCAATATAAAACAGCTTAAAATTAAGCAGATGCAAAACAGTTTAGTGGTCCTGATACTTGTTCCACATCAGTTAAACTGAACACCAGGAAACACGAAAGAAAAACCTCCCAATATTAGTTCCATTATTCAGTAGAGATTTTTTTTTATTTGCTACCCCCAAGGAGAGACGGTGGAAAAAAATTGGATCTTGATCACACACCGAAGTACAAACTTAAGAATTCTACTGGGTTAGCAGATTGTAAGCACCCATCAAATATGCTAGTCCGTGTTTCTGAAAAAAAAAAAGCCCCACATTCCTCAGTTTCTCCTCCTTATTGCTACACTAAACAATGAGTGTGCTACATATCTTTTAATTTCTACAAAGTAAAATGGAATAACAATTACTTCTCACAGTTTTATCACCCCTACCCATCAGCTGGTATCTCAGGTGCTATTGAGTAATCCGAGTTTAGCTAAAAGCATGCCAGTGTAATGTTCTACAGCAATCCTTATCTTGTACCGCATACTCACTGCTACTGACCTTAACAGGTAGCTTTTGGGGTGATTTCAGGGCAAAGCCTGCAACATTTTTATCGGCACATTTTACTTCCTCCAAAAGTAGCTTTGCTCACCTTTTAACACAGATTAGGCTGTACTCACACTAATTTATAGGCAATAATAATCTCTGGACTAAATCACAACATATTGTTTTAATCCAAACATGGATATCCCGTAGTAGGAAACATTCCCAGAACATTCACTTCTAAGTCAGTTTAGGAATCACAGGAATAATTGGAGGGAGGGGGGGAAAAAAAACAAAAAGAAAAAAAAGGAATGCTCTCAGGATGCCGTAACTATCTTTTTAAATTTTTGGTAGAGTTTATAGTCCACGCTGCATCTTGTAGAAAAAAATATCACTGTAAGCATGATGTAAAGATAAGATTGGATGGTTATGCATACATCACAGTTTAAAGCACACATGCTTCACCAAAGAATTAATCTGCATCAGATGTGCAATTGACATCTTGCAACTTGTCAAAGTCATTTATACAGCAAAGGAACCTGTTCTTGTATGTAAATACTGTAGATCTGAGCACATGCTACATAGGTAACAAGAATAAAAGCCGTAGTTCATGGAAAATTAAACATCCTCTCACTTGCACCTGAAGAGTCAGGCTACAAAGGCCCTTGAACTGCTGAGATACCTCTACAGGTTTATTTCTGCATAGGCTTCACAGATTCGATACAATGTCAAGACAAGGTCCAAGCCTGTATGTAGATCCATTTACCCACCATCAGAAGTTATTTATATTGTTTCTTTTCAAAAGCCATACTTATGGCCAATAAAAATACTAGGAAACAACAGTGTAAGAATTTAAGCTGTTACTAACCAGGCACATCTGTAACACCAGTTCCAACTTGGAATGTAGGACAGAGTATCTACAGCCAACAAACAGACAGCATATGACCCCTACAATCAGCTAGGGTGACACAGATTCAGCTGTTAGTCTGATTTATTTTACTGACACATACCTGACAGGAGGTGTGGGAGTAGAGGACACAAAAGGCACTCTGAACACAGAAGTTTATATCGCATGTAAGTGGGGATGTTTCTGCACAAAAATCTAATGCAGATCTCAATGTTCAGGATGGCTGTTTCTGTGCAGTCAGTCATAACAGTAAGAATATAATATGATTTATGATTACAATTACCAGAAAAGCTTCCATGACAAAACAATAACCTATATACCTCAAGATCCCCTCTCCCAAACCTGAATCTTCAGGGTGGGGTTTTTTTTGTTTGTTTTGTTTTTTTTTAAATTGACCATGTACAGCTGGTAAAGAACATTCACTGCCCTAATAGCACTTATGCCTTTCCTGAAAGCACACACGAATCTGCTGCCACTAGCACAAAGTACATGCTCCGTTTGTTCATCACAAAAAACAAAATCAAATTAGAATCAGTTTTTGGTGACACTAAAAAAGATACCACCCTTAAAAAAATTAAGTCAGTGCTATATATTCATGCCCAACTCCAACACTCAGCCCTTCCACTATCAGCTCAAAGACTTGAGGGCTTTTGGGGTCATTTGTCCTCAAGACCTTGGTAAACCACCTTTTCCCATCCCTTGTCATTCAAAGGAAACTACTTATTTGAGCATCTTGATGAAAATTCCCTCTGGGACATACAGCAGGCCTAGAAGTCTTCAGCCAGAAGTTCTTTCAAACAGGAGCCATTATCCAACCTTACTTCTCTTGGTATGCTATAGTGTCCTACTTTCTACCCAAGTGTAACAGTTTACAGTCTGTCAAATAATAAATCATAGTAAAAAGCAGTCACTGAAGTGAGAATCAGCACTTCACTAAGCTCCACAGTACGTTTCTGCGGGATCTGACACTGTCCCCAAGAAAGCCAGAAGTCTTGACTCAAAGAGCAGCTCTCAACAGTATTACTCAATATCCAAAACCAATGCAAATTTAACTGACTCCATTTTAAGTCTAATTATCCATTTCAAGATCAGTAAGGTACTGGGAGTTTCGCATGTCTTGCAACAGTATGAACGGCAAAACTGAATTTCTAAGGCTTGTAAAAGATAGCAGAATAAACACACTGAAGTTAAGCTCTAGCCTTAAATTGTTCTATAGCAAGAATGACTTCACACAATTTATAATCTCAGCATTATGTACGATTTCAGTTTTAATGTAACATTTTCAAGTGTTCCCATGGAACAACTACTGTCCACAAGCCTAACACAGCTACACACTCAAACATTTTCAGGAACACCAGAAATTAAGTGATGTTAATTACATTCAATTTTTGGAGCAATACAGTCTTTATACCAACATACCCAACAGTTCTTTACAGCTACTACAAAACTCTCTAACATGCTTTCATCAAGAAAAAGTGTTAAGAAAAACAGACAACAGATAATCACCACCTGAGCAGGGAAAAAACCAGAAACAAACACGAAAGGGAAGTGCTTTTAAATACCAGAATTTTAATCTATGTAGATTTTTCTTTTACATTTCATTAAAAAGAGAAAATCTTTACTATTAACATAAAGTTTGGTGGGTAGCCATAGCTCCTAAATAGGAGACAGAAATGGCAGAGCAGTAGCCCAAGGTCATATACCTTGCCAGTTGCACAGAAGCAGAGAACTCTGATCTATCCCACACTCCGTTAGACTACAGCCTCCACTCAATTAGATAGGAAAATTAAGCATACTGAAAAAAGAAACCGAATACAGTTACTAACCAAGTTTTCAAAGCGTGCTTGGCAGTGTGTGTTATAATGGTCTCTGTCAGTCTGGTATCATACTTACTTGGATAAAGCTTAAAGTTTGATGAATTTGATTTTTCCCTTACTTGGTTACAGTAAAAACAAATAATGTACCTTGGCATGAAAGGCTAACAAACTTCTGTACTGTCATTTCTCTCATGAGATGAGAGAAACACTCCTGACTTTTTAGGAACAAGAAAACACATCCCTTTCTTACCCTCTGTAAGAGGAAAATGGAAAAGAAGTGGGGAAAAAAAGCTTTTGAATGACTTTTTTATTCAGTTTTCTGTAGCCAGCCTGATTTCCTCCCCAGGAAACAGAACAGTAAAGCACATCTATCTCCATGGTCAAGCTCAATGCCGCAAATCACTGCTCAGCTGGTAACGATACATGCATACCAAAACCCAAAGCACTCTGAAAGGTGTCAGCCTGGGTGTAGCAAAAGCCTCTCTTGGTGACGGATCAGCCACACTGCCTATACTGCAGCAGCCACAACAGGGCAACCCTTCCTCAAACATAACAGCTTCAGAGGACATTCTCCTCTGCCCATCCTCATTAGCTTGCCCTTAGCTAACGAGTCACCACAATTTCCACTCCCCTCAAGAGCTGCAGCTTAATTATAACTCTAGAGCAAAGTCTACTATAAACTTCTACCTAAACAATTTAATATTCTGCACACTTGTTTCTGTTGTCCAGCTCCCCAAGACATACAGCCTTCATCTTCCTTCTGTACTTAGCCTTTGCTCCATTTTCCAGTTTTTCAGCAAACACATACTCTTTACACATTACATAAAGACTGCCTAAATGTGCTTTTTTTAAAAAGAAAAAGTTAAAAGTGTTCTTGTTCTTTTAATCCTGTATGCAAAGCAAGATGTCCATTTAATGACTAGACTATCCAAAGGTCAGTTACCAAATTTGGTCAGCAATGGTGCCATCACTGCTGTCATCATTCTTGTCACTGTCAAAAGCAACAACTGTCACCTTGCTATTATCAGGAAGGGAAGGCAACTGGAATATTCGCCATGTAAATTCTATTTACAGTCTGCATTGCATCCAAAAATGTCTTCCAATGGTTATACATTGAGCTTGATAACGATTAACTCAAAGGCAAGAAGAATGTCCAGTTAAACGCTTACTCAAGGTTAGTTTTCAATGCCAACAAAAGCATTGGGAAATCCCACCTCAAATAAGCAAACTGGGCTGAATGAGAAGCACTTTTTGAAATTCCTGTCTAGTGTAGTTACATACTTATGACTCATGCAACAAAAGATTCCCTGAAATTTTGTCTTCCAGCATACAAAAACCTCTTCACAAGGCTTCACTAATTTAACAGATAACAATTTACTTTGCATCTAATACTTCTACATTTTGAGAAAGAGAGTAACTTCAGTATGTACAGTTCCTACACATCGGAACATATGCCATTCTGCAATACAGAAGCCAAGGAAATAAAAAAATTCATACTTACAAAAGATATGCAAGCTGCCAGCAACAAAATTCTAACTAGTAAGTCTTCAAATTGTTCAATCACAAGCTCGAGTAAGGTTTTTCCTGCAATTTGTAACAAAGCTATTTAGTCATGCACATTAAAAAAATTATGAATTATCAACAAGATAATTAAGAGAAGATTTCATGAACACGCTTACCTTCTTCAGCCGGTAACTCTGTCAGTGGATGATTTTTCCAGGAAGCATGTCAAAGAAAAGAAATCATTGAAGAAACACATTAGACCATTACAATGCATCCATCAGATAATGTTCATGAATTGTACACACAACTGGGTAGGATTTGACAGACATACTGAAAGCCCCAGTAAGTTCGCTCTTTTCATTAGAGCGTCTGGAAAGGCTCGATAGTTTTGCATTTTAAGACATGTACAGGTTAGCCAGAATGTGCTAAGGGTTATAATTCAGCCAAGTCATCACTCCAGCCAGCTGTGGGACTTCGGCTGTAACTGCACACAAAGGGTCAAAGGCTCAAAATGCTTTTCAAATGCTTTCTGACAAAGGTTTTCCTCCCCATTCACTTAAAAAACCCCAAACCACCAAACTCGGTTCAAAATATTCCAAATTCTTTCCTCCATTTTAAGGACATTTTCTTATTTCTGCTCTCCCTTTTATCTCCCCGCAACTAGATGTAGTAATTCAAGAGGCACAAAAGCACTGTTGAAGCTAAAAAAAGCTCCACCGTATAATCTTCTCGTTTTTACACAACAGCATGGGAGTGGAGAAAGGACTAGGAAGGCCAAGCAATAAGGATTAAAAAAAAAAAGAAACACCTTATCGGCTGAATTCTGTGCCCCGACTCGAGAGAAGAATGTAAAATAAGGGACAGAAAGGCACTGAAAAGCAGGGAAAAATGAAGGTCAAGACGGACAAAATAAAAAAAAAACAAAACCCACAGCGCTTCATTTTCAGAATGGAAGATTTCCCACCGTTAAGGTGAGAGGAAAGGGAGGTGACACCCTCCTTCCCACAGCAGCCCTGCGAGCCCGGGGTATGAAAGAAACCCACGAGGTGGAGTTCAAGTCAGCCATCTTCTCTCCCTCGCTCCTATTCCGGGTCCTGTTAAGAGATGCCGGCTTCGCAAATACACACACGTTAGGCCTTGAAAAACAGGACCCCGAGAAGGATGAGCGAAAAAGGGGTGGAAAAGGGAGCGGGGTGGGGGGGGAGGAAGGCGACGAGCGGCAGCGACAGCATCCCCGCGGCGGAGCTCGGCGGGCCCCTTCACCTACCGTTGGAGCCCCATTTCTCCTTCAGCTTCTTGACTTGCTCCAGGCTGAGCCCGGTGCTTTCGTTGACGCCGAAATAAGCCAAAACTTCCTCCACAGTCTTTGTGTGCGCGTTCTCCATGGCTGGGGCAGGGAGCAGCAAATGGTGCCTCGCCTTTTCTTCTTCTTCCTCCTCCTCCTCAGCGGCGGCGAGCCCCCTCCTCAGCCCACCGCCCCCGTGCTATCACCATAGACCCCCTCTCGCGACAGAGAGCGGCCCCCGAGCCCACCTCAGAGCCTCACTCAGGCCCGGGGCGGGGAGGAGGAAAAAAAAAAAAAAAAAAACTTAAAAAAAAAAAAATAAAAAAATAAAAATAAATTAATATATGCACATTAATTTTAAATTATCGTCTGCTGTATTTCTATTATTTTATCATT
>Ga0181612_108217_pt1 | contig 17611 bp, 5 predicted proteins | sample HoacroProtozoa21_FD_119630 | JGI IMG/M metagenome (GOLD analysis project Ga0181612, IMG submission 119630) | Hoatzin crop microbial communities from Cojedes, Venezuel. Combined Assembly of Gp0051906, Gp0051904, Gp0051908 | reverse complement strand
GTTTAATGGTGTTTGGAGATAAAAGTGGTAAAGAAAATTGATGCATTCAAAATAGTTTGAGATCCAGTACCTGGAGTTTGAAAGCATAAAGATTTGGTATAAAATCATTCCTGGCCACTAAGTATATGGATCTACAGAACAAGGCATTGATTTTACCAAAACCGCTAGATCAATGTGTTGGAACAAACTATATTTCCAAGGGAATAAAAAGAAAGTGCATATAATGTACTGAGCAGGTTAGGAATAGTTGATCATGATCTTCTTTATATTCAGTCTTGTGACACAAAAAAGTAATTAAATGTTCCTACGAACAAGAGATTAAGACTTCACAGGCTTAAGCATGTTTTAAGGAAATAATGTCAGTATAAGTAGACATTGCTCAAACTATATGATGCTCAAAACCATTGTTGCACATTTGGCAAGTTTCAAACTGAGATTCAAGCAGAGGGTATCAAGAAAATACAAATTTTTCATGAGTATTGATTATATCTATAAGGGCCAATAACTCATCTACTTCAGTACTTAATCTATAAATTTGGCAAATTAATATAATATAATGCATCACTGAAGAGAACAGGAAAATTATGTCACATCTACGTACTACATAATCCTTGTTCATTGTCCTGCAAAACCCAGACTGGCTAAGGTAGAAGAGTATAGGACCACACAAGATCATTATTTCTCAGCTAAACTGTAACATATACACAGTGCAATGTATGCTCGGATTTTGGTGCTATATGTGTGGGGTTCTTTTTTTGTTTTTAAATGTATTGATTCATAGTGAGGGAGGAAGCAAATACAGAGATCTGGATTGAGAAGAATTAGACATAGTATGGGGAAGTGACTGACGTTAGAGTTTCAGAAAATAATTCACCAAAGAGAAGGTCAGCTCTTTGTAACATGAATTGTTTTCCTACAAAATGGAAGGTTTCAAGTTTTTTTACTTAAAAAAAGTAGAAGCAGCAAATACCACTCTGTAAGAGAAGTGTAGCTTTAAAATAATGTGTTAGCTCCTTTCACTTTAATAACATCCTTGACATATAAGCTGCTCATATTCTTCAAAAACATTAAGATATATCTGAGGATATTTAAAGCTCAACTTAACACAAAAGAAGAATCCATTATTTTTCAGAAAAAGTACAAATAATTTGACATGATGCCTTATAAATGTTGAATTGCCAAGGATTTTTCTTTTGAAATATTTAAATTATTTTTGTCACATCTTCTTGTAAAAGCATATCTTTATGTTCCCAGCTACTTTTTCAGTATGGCCCGTAGATTCTTTTTGAATGACAGCATTTGAAGTAACTTTCAAATGGACTTCAATGACCTAATGAAGTAGAATTTAACCCAGCTGATGGTTCTAAAGCTATAACTTTATTTGACCAGGAGTCTAATAGTTAGTATTAGCTCACAATCTTCCAAATAAGTGAGAATATAATATTGTTACTAATGCCTTGATTTCAAAGATGTGCTGATTGTATACACAAGCAATAAGAATGCACCCTTTAAAACAGCAAACAGCATTTCTGGACACAGATGCTTTTGACTCCGGTGCACTTATGACTGAAAAGGGTATTGTGATTGTGCTTTTTCAGCTGCCCAAATGTATAGTACTGGCTGTGCAGAGCACAATGCAAACAAAAACTTTGTGCAAATCATTGCCATCCTGCAAAGTCATGAAGAAGAAGTCAGTGTTTCTTAAAATAGTGCCATGTTCTTTATCCTTTATTGAGGATACATCGTGTCTTTCAGACAGTAAGGCTGTTAAATATCAGTCAGTACCATATGCATTACTTATTAAAATGAGAAAACAATCTAAAAATTTTCTTAAAAAATCTTAAATTAAATCAAAAGTTTGGAAATACCTACACCTTTAAAAAAACCTAACCTCATGAGTTCTTAAGGAGCAGCTTGGATGAAACAGATTGTAGATTGGAGCTGGCCCACTGTCTGAATCAGATCAGAATGCACCCCATGAAATAAAATCTCTCTCATGGCTTTCATTTTGGCCTTTTCAGGCTGCCATATGCTTTTTCAGTCTATACCCAAGCACATCAATGTGGCATTTAAGAGCCAAAAACATTTCTCCTGCTTTCTCTGTTTTTACACTGTGAAAGGGCTACACTGGAGTATCATCTTGTGGGAAATAGCAGTGAAAGGAGTAGTGTGGTGTGCTAAAAATATAGCAAAAAAAAAAAAAAAGACAGAGTATAAGCCAGAAAACTAATTTGCTGAGCCTATCATGGATCCTGCCAAATTATGTAGAATTTCTAAATCCTATATGGTGAGGGGGAAGAAGAATAGAAGGGGTAATTACTCTTTAAATCTCAGTTCTTACAAGTCATCGTGGGAAGCCTATTCTCAGAGGACCAATTCCCATTCTGACAAAAGATCATTTAATTTGTGATCAGGCCAAAGGTAACATATAAAACTGCAGATCTAGTACTGACATTTTTACGTTGATGTTTCATATGCTCAGACAAACTGTCTCTTGTATCATGAAAGCCAGTCACACAGAGGAACACAAACTGTTGGATAGGGTCATATATACAGTACACTCATCCTTCTTTTTTACTCTTAAAATAGAGTCTGGATGCTATTCTGGCAAACAAGTATTAATTAAGTAATTCAGGCTTTGCTACTGTTCAGAAACATATTTAGTATACTGCTAGTCATATACCATGTAAAATGAGCTAATGCACTTAGACGTGAAATGTAGTAATTCATTTTCATAACTTATATAGTTTGGGCTATATTTCTGGGATCAACATCTGAAAACTGTTACAAAATATGGCCTGTTGCAAAACTGCAGTACTAAACCTGTTTTGTGATGCTCTGAAGGTTGCTTTTCTTTAAGCAAGATAAAACAATAATGCAGCTGTTATACAGTAGAAGGATAAAGGTCTGCAGTTAAATATTCTTTTTGTTTTACGTAGAGCAAAATGATACAAAAGAACACAAATACCTGACACTGATTGTGATAGCTAGCCTCTAGAACTGTTTCTCAACCAGCAGCAGAAAATTAGAATACATGTTGCAGACCGCTTACAATCCTGTTGAGAGGATGGGCTAGGTGAACGACCTTCAAAGACTTCCCATGTGTAAGTTCTCTAATTGTTAATTTGTACTTTTCATCTTCTGTTTAGGACTGCAAACACAACACAGGTGGTTCATATTGTGATAGATGTCTTCCTGGCTTCTATGGGGATCCTACTAAAGGGACTGCTGAAGACTGTCAGTTGTGTGCTTGCCCCCTAAATATACCTTCTAACAAGTAAGATGTATATTTATTGCATATTACACTTTTTCATTTAGTAAGTTGCATAACTTTTTAATCTATACTTTTGCATGTAGACTTGAGATTTTTTTGTTAGAATCAAGGAATATATTCTACAATCTAAACTTTTATTCTTTTTTTTACAATTGTACAGAGTGCTTAGCTTCACAGAGAGGCAAAGATCAAGACAAAAGCTAGATGAAACTAGGCTAGAAAAAATAACAGAATCTGGATGACTGCCCTTTGAATCAATAACTAGCATTTGCTTTTCTGCCCTTAAGAATAATTGTGTCTAGTTTTAAAGCTTAATTTACAGATTTGACATGTGGGGTTTTTTGATAATTGAATTTAAAATCAATTTCTGTTGATCAGATAAAATAGTGATTTCTTAGGCTTTTAATTTTCCTTTTCTTCCAGTCAACATTCAGTGACAACATTGATTTATTTGGAGTCTGAATTCAGCCTTAGATCTTACAAATGAAAATATATTGTTAGCATATCTCAGAATAATCACTATAAATTTTTTTTATTAAATAAAAATAATAGCAAAAAATTAATCAAAACTCTGATTTAAGGACAAATATTTCCTTCATTACAAAAGCTTGTCTGCACTACTTGCTACCTACGATTTAACAGACCAAGTGACTTTGGACATGTTTTCATTGGTTTTGTTGCAGTCAGTATCTAGAAAATAATGGTATCACAATCATTTGACAGAATGTAGTTAAGAGAACTGTTCTGAATCTTGTCTGGTTAGCTTTTCTTGTGCATGTAAAAAAAAGGAAATTATGTGCATCAGTTTGAATTAGCACATTTGGTTTATGCCATTCAGTATGGCTTCAGGGAGAAGTAACGCTTGCCCGAATTCCAGGCACAAACTGGATGTGGCTGCCTTCTGAAAAGAATAACTGCTAGTCCATATAAGCATTTCAGAAGGATTGTAGGATTGTATTGGGAGACTGTAAACTATGCACAGAAGCTGCCCCTCCCCAGGCTCTTCACATGGCTTAAAGGTTTTAAGTGGCTATAGAGCTAATAAATCCACTGGAGTATTTATTTTTTCTCCCTTTAGCCCTGCATCTGCTATTTCACCCCATTTATCCCAAAACAGAAGTCAGATTCTGTCAATGAAATGCACTTTACAATTAAAGAGTTGTTCTCAAGTTATACAGGGCACAATGTGTGGCTGCCACCCGCACAGAGAGAGAGCTCTGCAAGGTATAAGCAAAGGGGAGAACATCACCTGAATGGCAGTGTGCCAACATAAGGCACAGATGAACCAGATTTTGCTCTTAAGTAGTTCAGGCTAATGCTGTTGCCTACAGTGGCATTGTGTCCTATTAAAGTTGCACTGATCAGGGCAGGAGTAACCTAAGCACTTATCAGCAGAAATTCTGGGGGACTGTAGAATGGGAACCCGCCTTCCTGTTATCACAGCTCTTCAGTTGGTTTTATTAGATATACGTGGGTTTACTATGTCTGCTGCTCAGGCATGATTCCTCTGATATCATCATTGCTTTCACATACTTAGTATTTTCTTCATAGTTAATTAATTCTCTTTCTCTTCTTTGAGAACACTGTACTGACAAAGCAGGAAAAACACTATCACATTTGTATCTTGTGCAGATGTGCAACAAATCAAGTCAAATAGATGGAATTTAGGTTTTTATTGGCAAAATGCCTGGAGACCTCTATTACGTATTTGTCAGAGTTCTAGATGCTTTACTTTCCTTCTTTGAAACTGAACAAGAGAGTCCTCCTTTTAGCATTTAGTCTTCTTGATAAATATAGCTACAAAACAAACACAGAATATAAATGTTCTCGAACTGTGAAACTGTGGGTGTCCTGAACCCTACAAAGTTCAGCCCTGCGTTAGAATTGTGCAATGCCTTCCTGTTTCTAAAATGGACAAAATCAAAACTATGAACAACATCCTCAGGCTTTGTAGAACTCATTGTAAGGTTCAAGCTCTCAGCACTTCACAGTTCTAGACTAATTATTAAATTTGTTTATGAGCAAAAAATGTAGGCTGTTAAAGATTTTGTGTGTTACCTGTTAAAATACTCATTTTCCTTTCTTAGTTGGCAGTGAGTTTGGTATGCTAGGGATAATATATGTAAACAATTCAGATTCCTTCACATGAGAAATAAAGAAATTTCTGCCAAGCTTATGTCACTGTACAGGTGTAATATATGTCATGTTATTTCAGAATAACCTAACAAGTGGCTACTTTATGTATAAATGATTATAAATAGCTGTCTATAGATTTTAATTCCCGTAGCTTTTTATATCTAACATGGCATGATAGGGCATCTGTAAGTCTCTAAGCTTATTGCTACATTCCATACAGAATGTTGTTCATGTAATGGACCTCTGAGATACGTTTCTATAAAGAAATTAGTTTTGTCTTTTATAGCAGTGTCTTATTTCTTTATGGTGTTTCTAATGGTTCTTATCACTGTTTTCACAGCACCTGAGTCTCTTTCTTTGCAGTGCCACATAATGTGGAGGAGAACTGTTCTATCCATTTTAGAAATGTGGTGGTCATGGTGGTGTTCTATAGTTAACTTAAGCTGATTTAACTGCTGCTCATTTCCTCTCCTGTTGCCTAATGGCAGCAGTTTCCATATGCAATCGTAGAAGCCAATGATAAAACTGCCTTCTGAAGCACGACAGGGAGAAGTGACTTGCCATATGTCAGAAAAGAATGCTTGGCCAAATCAGGAAACTAAAATTAAGTTGTCTAAGCTTGTTTTCTAGATCCTGGGCTATATTTTCCTCTATTTGCGTGTATCTCCATAGTTGTACTTACATGATGCAAATGAGATCAATACCCATATTATAAATGGCATGTGTAACGCACACTTCTTCGTCTTAGCTCTTCTCATTAATGCATCACTCTTACAAACTGTTCTAACATTCGAAGTCTTTAAGGATTTTTGAATAAACTGATTTTTTTTTACCTTAAAAATTATCAGGCGTACTACTAGATAATTCTTTCTACCAAATGTAGATGTCTGGGATAATTACTGCTTTTCTCCTGAAGCAGAAATAAATTTAATATGGGTAATGAAGACTTTGACAGGAATGTTTTGTCACTGGAAATGGGAGATAGAAGATGTCTCCCTCAGCCTGGGAAGGTCACAAGTAAACTCATAGTATGTGAACTAGGAATTCAAGTTGGTCTCAGAATTTTAATTTTTTCTTTGAGAATTAAATAAAATCACAAGCTTATTCCCAAGAGATGCTTTCTATAACATACTTGTAAGCCCTTAGGAAGCCCTGTCTCCCAACATAGACGTATCACATATATACCCATACTGTGTATTTATACTTGTCCCATGTCCTGACTGATATTAAGGTTGTTACCTTACGTGAAAACTGAAAAGAGTGATGATCAGGGATTAAGATTTTTTGAAGCTTGTTTTGACAGATCAATACACACTGTTCATTAGTATTTATCACTAGTGAATAATGAGATTCTAAATAATCAGGAAAGTAAGCTGATCTTTTCTCACTCTGCTATCACGTATTTTCTTTATAGTATGCAGATGGGAATTTCTCAATATATTAATGTTTAGTGTTGACATGTGGACTGACTATTAAATCAGAGAAGGGATCAAAGGATGCTAGGCCTAAGCTGAACCCTTAAAACATGGAAATTCTGCTAGTCATTATTATTGCTTAGTAATACTAAGTACTTTATTATTAATACCTTTAAAATTTATGCAGTTAAATTCAGAGCTCTTGATGGAACTGTGGTACAGTCAATGTTGTGCAATGCTATAATGAGCTGTGGTAGCATCTCCAAAAAGTTTCTCACGTAGCTCTTAGAAAGAGTGAGGTTGGGACTGACAAACAGGATTTTATTTAAAATAAGTCAGGTGCTGCTGATTAAATTGAATGATAATGTGTGCCTCAGTTGAAAATTGCTTTCATTGCTATTTAAAAATAGAATGAACAGTTATTGTTTCTTCGCCTGGTTCCTCGTGCATTCGTGAAACTATTACTAACTGAATGACAATTCAAAATAACACAGACATAATACTTATGGGAAAGAGGAAAACCCCAATACCTCTGTTTACTGGATCTGACCTTCCCACATTTTTGTTACTGATCTCTTATGTCGGGGGGATAACTTACCCTGTGACAGACAGGGTATTTATGAATGGAAATAATCTATAACAGAAACAGAATAAAGAGTAACTGAGGTCAGATCATAGGATGGATGGTTCCTGAGAAGTGGGGTCCAGTCACCAGCAGGTGATCACGTTACATGATCCTAATTATGCTTTTCTGTCTTTACTGTGCCTATTATTTTCCAGAAACTTTCATCATATATTCTGCTTTAGTTTATCCGAGGTCGGATTATGTCTGTTATTATTGTAGCAAGAACTTTTACCTTGAATATACCTTCCTTTTAATGTCTTTATTACAGCAATTATATTCCTTCTGAACTACTGTTTTCCTATGTTACAAAAGATTAGTTCAGTGTCTTCTTTTCAGATAGGTGGTTTGTTTATCTTTTGTGAGTAGTCATCCTGCTATGCACCTGCTCCCACTCTTTTTTTTTTTTTAAGTTTTTCTATTTTTCTGTTTGGTTGACCAGAATTGTTTACCATTATTTAGATGAGTCCTCGTGCTTCTGTCATTCTGGAATGATTATTAGAGACAGAGACATACGAGCACTTCTGCTGTGCGTTGTCTTTTAGTGTGTCAGGAGGTTTCCTCACAAAAGTGTGTTAAGGGAGAAAAATTACAGAAAGCAAAATACTAAACAGTGGAAGAGCACAGTTCAGAGTTACACACGGACATAGAGAGCTGGAGCTTGCAAATGCCTATGGTATCCTTATTTATTAAAAAACTCAGCTAAAAATAATTAGAGCTTAGCAAAGAGATAAAGCTTTCTGTTCTGCAAGCTATTCTGAAACTCCAGCATGCCCGTCTGGCCTGCTGCTTGAGGTCATTGGCACTCGGTTTACTCAAATACACTCTCTGGGAAGCTGCACCAGAGATTTCCCCTTTTGCCCCTCCCCTTGCTTGTTCGCTGGGTTCCTTTCACAGACGATTATACACAAAGTTAACTGAGCTTTCAAAGCAGTTGTCCTTCAGAAAGATTTATTATAGGGGCCACATCATGGCATAGATTGTTTGCCAGGCGCCTGGGGGCACAAACAAACAGCTGTACATTCCTGCCTTTTTAATGGTATCCAGACCACTCGGTGGCAGGCTCAAGTCCCGTAATAACAGGCTATTGGGATGCTGCCATCCGTTACTCTATATTCAGTGTCGCAGAAATAGCAGAGTCATTCCAAATTCAATTTGCTGGAGTCAAACTTAAGCCCCATGTGCTAGACTAGAATCACTTTTCCTGGGCACTGTTCTGCAAATTAACGACTTCTGAAGTGAGAAGAGAGCTATGCAGCTAACTATCTTTTCTTTATGTTTCTTCCTTGCCCCTCTTCTTACCCAATATCAACAACACAGCTTTAGCCCAACATGCCATTTTGACCGAAGTCGTGGAGTAATATGCGATGAATGCCCAGCTGGGTACATGGGACCACGCTGTGAAAGGTAAGCAAGCACCATGCTTTTAACCAGATGAGGTCTGGAACAGAAGTATTGATCCTGTGGAACTGTTCTACCTTTTTATTACTTTTCCTTCTCATCCCCATTCCTGTGTTTTGAAACTTACTGAAGAAATTCCTGTGCATCTTCCTCTGATACTGCGTCTATACACTTGTGCTTGTTTTATTACTTTACCATAAAGTGCAGAGCTTCCGAGAAGCATTTGCTTAAAAGTAAGAGTCTTTTTTTAAAATGGTTCTTCTAGTTTTTCTGTCACTCTTCTGAGATTTTTATAATTATATTGTCTCTTTTTTCATTTGAATGTTTAGAGCATGGTGAATCAAATATGCAATAAATTACTGATTCCTCTTTTAGAAAAGTTAGTATGCAGTGAGATACAGCTCTTCTAAGAAGTTATTTGTTGATTTTTAATTATTTTTAAAAAGAATACTTTACATTTTTTCTGCTTCTAGTTTCCCATTGCAGTCTTTATTTAGCAAGTAGAACAAGCTAGGTTTTAATGACAAAAAAAGATAATTCTTCTTTGTCAAATACACGGAAAATCTCAATATGTATTTCCTGCACATATTAATACCTATACAAAAGACAAATTAAAAAAATGTGTCTAGTCTGTCTTCAGCTGTGACAGGTCTGAGTGACATGTTAGTACTGAGAGAGAATGTTCTCTCCCCTTCTTATACCCTGTTATTCTGAAAGGATTACATGGAGAATTTAAATGAAACGGAAGGTTGGTGTGAGTGCTGGTGCTAAGCTCCCGGGAACCCCTTTGCACAGGCGGTGACTCCGCAGTGACAAGGAACATCATCACTGTGTCTGCATGCCTTCGGTCCCTTGGGATTTCACATGGATGGAACTGCTTTTAAGAGCAGTTAGTGTGCCAGGGGACCTCTGCTCGTTGTTTGGAGGTCATGATGAATCAGCATGGGCTTTGGCTCCAAGATCCCAGTCCCCTGTGGCCCTGCAAGTGACACCTTTTTAAGAGAGGCTGGGGGAGCCACATAACTGTCTAACACCTGGCTAGACAGTTATGGGGCAAGAAAATATGGCACTTCTGTTTCTTAGTAGGGTTTTGCCATTTGGCATTTCCGCGAGCTGCTTGCAGCATTTTCCAATGTAAACCCTAAAAAAAGGTAAGGCTTCTGAATGAAGACTTACAATATTCAGACAGGGATGAGGAAAAGTAGGAAAGAACCAAGAGAAAGATCCAACCAGAAAAGCAGGCACCTGACCATATGCTGTGAATTGCTCTCTAGTCCTGTCGTTCCAATTTACATTTACAACTACTTCCTTTTAAATCCCCTGTTGTGCTATATCTATCCTAAAGTGAGAGTGCAGGCTGTCACCTGTTTCCAACCATCATCACTGAGTCTGCTCCCGCTGCGTGCTATTTCTGCCTGTCTTTTCCTGTCTATCTTGGAAGTCATCACCTTCTTTCGGCTTGTGGGCTGTGAAGTTAATGACGGCAGGAATAAATTAGAAGAGCACTTCGGTGGCAGTTTGTCAATGCAGGGTCATTGACAGCTTCCATTAGCAACAAGTGCTATTTCTGAGTGGAGCACAGGCTGTGGATGGAGTAGGACAGGATCTGAATAAGTGGCAGGCTTGCATTTTAGCCTGATTTCCTAAGGAAATGAGGCTAGTGTGATCTTTTTGTGCACGTCTTTCTGGCTGCCCGCAAAGACATTTGAACTTGTAGGTCAATTTCAACCAAATTTGACAGAAGGGTAAGAGGTCTCAAAGGTAATCACTTTTCCTGAAGGTTTCGTGGAATGAAGTGGCTGAACAGAGGTGAATAGATCAGGACATGTCGTAACTAAGGGGGAGAACACTGTGTGAACTCACACCTGATTAAAAAGCAGAGAATACATGAGAGAGAGACAGAGAGCACAAGAGGGACAGAGAAAGATTATTAAATGGTCTGCCTGTAAGAAAACTTTCACAGGGCAAGAAAAAAGTGCTGCTGTAGCCTGAGGGATTACTCCCTGGTGAATAGCAATATCCTGCACCAAATAATCAGCCCTTAGCCTTGTAACCATGAGATATAAATCTATTGGAAATTAGGCAATTAATTCCAGTGCTCGTAGAACTATTTACTTTTAATTGTAACAAGTTGCTTGGAAATGCCCGCAGCTGTCAATAATAGTGAACAGGAGAAAGTGTGTTGCCTTTTGCTATTAATAGTGATTGTATAATTGCTAAAAGAGTCTACATGAAATTCTTTTTCATTTTAGCAACTGCAAAGTGACAAGTGATATGAACCACATGATTCATTAACTGAACAGTCCTAAATTATCATGAAGTACCAAATATCATGAAGTGACCATAGACAGTACTCTACTTATTTAGCCTCCAATATAATCCTCTACCCCTTAGGGAAATAAGATCTTTTCTTTATTTATATATGTATTTTTATACCTGAATTGTGTAATGTCAAAAAAATTGCTACTTCCCTCACTTGAACTTTTCAGGAAAATGTTGCCAAAATTGCTCGGTGTTCTTTGGGGTCTAACTCATAACACCATCAAAATAATTGCAGTTATAAACTGTGTTGGGATTTCCCACGTATCGGTAATTGTAGAGGAAGCCCAGCTTCCTTCTCCATTTAATCCTTTTCCCCAGCAAAATAGACATACGTTCTTCCTTTGCTCACTGCTAACTTTCCCAAGGGGTGTGAGGTAGGACAGACCCTCTCCAAACTCCATAGAAGGGGTGCATGAGAATGACAAAAAGCTGTCCCTTGAGCCCAGCACATTCACCAGAAGATGATATGCATTTTCCAACTACACAGTCTTGATACAGATAAAAGCACACAGTTTTAGGGGAAATAAAGAAAATGGATGAGAGTCTAACTTCTCCTGGAGCACTGCTTCATTTATGACAATGGTTCCAGTGACCTTTTCCTCCTAGAAGGAGAGATGAGAGGTCAGCGTAACTTAAGTGGGAGGAGAAGGGTGAGCTGTGTCATGTCTTTCCTTCCGTTCCCCCTCCTTGTTGTTGAGGTCTAGCCCAGAGTGTCACCAGTCACAGTCCCTTGTGAATCCCTTGGTTTCAACCTCCTGCTCCTTCTAGCCAGTAGAATCCTCCCACTAGCACCAGGAGTACAAGTCTGTATTGCAGTGCTAATGGGAGAAGGGTCAAACATACGGGACATTTGATACAACAACTGTGTTATGCAGGATTGCTTACAGCTTGCAAAGGTAGGCACTCTGACTTTAGAAAAATGCAAGATTTATAGCTGGTCGTACAACAATGACAGCTGTGTTGTGCACCCAAGTTAAGGTTTTTACCTACATGTTCACAAGCCATTTCTCCACAGGGCTTGTACACAGGTTGAATGCACATAATTTTCAAAGCAACTGTAAAAATAGTATTTCCACACTTTAAAGTGTTTGGATTTGCAACCTAAATTAACTCTGTCTCAAGGGGTTTTATCCAGTAAATATAAAGAAATGTATAAAATAGGCCTGTGTTTGCAAGCACATGTGTATATACACAGCACCATACAGGCTGCTATGACAAAAATTAACTACGTTCCAGCCAGATCCAGTATTTATATAGTAGCCCTGTATTTGCCACCAGTTATGCCAAATAAAAGCAAACGGTGTCAGTCACAGACACACTTGCATTTGAGGGTGAAGGTGAGTATAGAGGAAGAAAAGAAAATATGGAAACAATCTTCCTTTGCTATTTTTACTCCTGTTTTTGTTTATTTTTTAATCTCAGAGGTGTTCTGTTGTACTTATCTAAATAAAGTAAGTACTGCTATGTATTTTGTGTAATACAAAAGTGTAATCTTCCACGCCACATACATTATTGGGGTTTTTTTGATATGAACCTTGCCAAACATGTAATGCTTTGAATCTGAGAAGAGTAGCTGAAGGAGAAATGTCCTTAGGGCAGTAAAGACGGAATTAGTGAGAGTGGATTTTTTTATCTTCCCCTGCAACTTCAGGAGAAGTGAGAGAAAAAGTGGAAGAGTTTACACGTAGATACGTGCACACAGTTTTCTTTTAAGCTTAACTGATTTACCCCTACTTTCAGGATCATCTTAAATCTGGATTCTAGATTATGTATGTGTATAAGTAGAACAGAGCTATGTGATGGTAGTGGGTTTTTCTAATATTAATTAGCAAAGTCTAAACTGATGAGAATACAAAGAGTTATCAAGCTCTCCTGCTATTAATAGAAGGAAATGATTAGCAGTGCATTTCTCACAAATCACTGGAGTATTTTTTCTGTGAACTGCTTGGTGAGTTTCTGCAAATGCGATCAGATACAGAACTAACCCCTACATGAGAGTGAAACAGGAAAGCTAATGCAGATTAAGTGAAATCAGATAGATTAGTAGTACCAAAAGATACAGATTTATGACAAATACGCCATTAGTCAGTGAGAAGGATCTCAGCAAAGCATGGATGAACTTCACACATCATCTGTTTTAGGTGAAATAACTGCATAAATTATTCAGTTATTCTTCGTCTTTGATAAAACATGACTATTAATTGTTACATGTATTAAGAGACATTCCTGGCCTTTGTAATGGAGAAATCATAGCTGAAAAAAAGCCAACTTGTTTTGATGAAAGTAAGCTAAAAATCAATCATTTGTGGTTGCTGAGATATCCTCCATCCAAGGAAAAAATATCCATTTATTTGCAGGGAAGACAAGGAGGTATGGTACTGGTTACATTTGTAACAGGTTCTGAAAATAAAATGCCTAAATTATTCTAATGACAAGATTTTGATATATTGTTGCTGTGAGGAGGTAATTGTAAGAAATGGCAATGCTAAAGGAGTAGAACACACTGGGCTAGATTGTGAAAATTTTACTCATGTTCTTGAGTGCTTACATAAAACAAAAGCACTGGTACACAAAACCCTTGATTGACCATAGCATCCAGTACTATTACAAAGCAGAGATTATATTTATGTACATTATAACTGCATTCAGACCGACTTTAAAACAGTAGGAAACATTAATTTGTGCAATGTGTTGTATGTACTTTCTGTTTTCTTTATACTAATTGCAGTTCATCTGAGATGCATGTGAATAACTTCATTAGCTGCTACTGGGAAGTTTTTCTTCTTTTTCTTCACTATCTACAAATTGCTGTTACTGTGAAGTGTAAGCAAAGGTAATGGAAAGGGAAAGCAGACCAGAATATAAATAGGAAATAGGCTGTGAGACAAGCAGAAATTTGCTTTAAATACACACTCATGGTAGGTCAGATTGACTAACCTGTTTTACATGATACTCACAGGAAAATGCCAGTGGGCAACGTGGAAAAGAAGGTGATATTTTTAAATATCTCTGTTAAAATATGAAAGGTATAGTACACACCAGCATAGTTCCTGTGATAATGAGCAATCTTTATGTTACCTGCCTATATGCAGATATTAGCAATCCATTAATTAAACAAATCTGACTGTACAGTAGATCGGGGGAAGGCTAAGTCAGGGGAGGGTCTTGTTAGGTAAAAAATTTTATGTCTGTATTGCTTTCTAAACCTGTTTTGCTAAACTAAACAAGTTTTTAAGGTAGAGGGGAAAAAAATCATCAGGCTTGCTGGTAAATGAGTACAGAACATCTAGACATGATGTGCTGAAATAGAAAGCCTATCTAACATGGACCTGAATTCCTCTAGCGTGCCAATAGACAGTTTTCTTGTTATGCTTTGTCTCGTCTTCAGTGCCAGTGACAAGATTTTTCTCCCACTGAAATCTAATTACTAGCAGAGCTGGCAGGATTTCAGCTGGTACTGTATCTACAGTGTTGTTAAAAAGGCGAAGGAGGGAGAGAGAGAAAAGACGCTTAAGAAATACTTGAAAGAAGAGCAAACTATTTTTGATGATTAGTGAGGCAACAAAATGAAATATTTCTAATAAGACAATTATTTAAGGGTTGTAACTCGTGATGTCTTTTACCTTAGGTGTGCAGAAGGCTATTTTGGACAACCTCTAACACCCGGGGGATCATGCCAGCCATGCCAGTGCAATGACAACCTTGACTTCTCCATTCCTGGCAGCTGTGACAGCTTGTCTGGTGCTTGCCTGATATGTAAGCCAGGTACAACAGGCCAATATTGTGAGAGGTGTGCTGATGGATATTTTGGTGATGCTCTTGATGCAAGGAACTGTCAACGTAAGTCATGAACTTTTACTGCTCCTGACAGTATTGATCTATACCCTTCCTGAGAGGAAGACTGTGCCTCTGTGTATGTGAACAGGAGGATGATATGGTGTACTTACGCCTCTAATAATAGTAGTGGTTTACTTGCATGTGCATCTGGAAAGGGAGGCTTCAAAATAAATAGAAAGAAGAACCTATTCAAAAACTTCCCGCTGTAGTTGAAGCAGTAATGAAGCAGATATGGAAAAAACCTGGGAGAGCAGAGCATTACATGGATACAAAAGGTTATACTAAATGTCAGATCTACAAAAATACATACAAACAAATGAAAATGGAAATGATTCACTAAAAATGCTATAAGTCATCCAGGAAATCCCATTAACTAGTGAGATTGGTGCTGAAAGCAGGGAGTGATATTGCAGTTACTGCAGGGTCCAACTCTGGCAACACTTGTGACCTCCTTCTCACCTACATGACCTCAGTCAGAGCTGGGAGGTCCTGCCTCTTACAGGGCAAGATTCTCCTGCCTCCTGCAAAGCAGCCTACAATCTCCTGGCAAATTTTCTAAGGTGCTCTGAAGGAAGATACCTGGCACTGCAGGAAGCTACCACTTCTCAGGTGAGTGGTGGCATGTTGTTTAAGTATCAGCAAAAAATGTTTGCAAAAAATTATGGAGAGCAGATGGAAGATTTGGTAGGAACAGGAGCTTTTGCTTCTGTAGGAGGCAGTGGCTCTTTCTGAGCCATTGCTGGCACAATTCAGAATGCAGCTATTAGGCAGAACAAGTGCTTTTAACTTAAAAACAGTATTCGCTTACCCTTCCGCCCCATACAGAGGAATGGAATACAACAGGTTATAAACTGTCATGAAAAAGCAGAGCGTTTTATTACACTGTCACAAGGATTTAATGCTTTTTGATTCACAGAATCACAGAATGGGAGGGGTTGGAAGGGACCTCGTGGATCATCTAGTCCAACCAAAGTTTATTCACTGTAATAAACTCCATTGAGTACAAAGGTGTTAAATCAGGATAAAATTATTCAAATAAAAGAGCTGGGCCATTTTCTGACTGCTTTGTGTGTAGGAACACAGGGACCACTTCTGCAGTATGAGTGGCAAGCACAGAAGCGTGAGCCACTGGCATCCGTTTCCAGGATTTGCTCTATTTTTGTCTTGCAGTTTGACGGTGAGAATACTAAGTTCTGCTGGCCCACCTAAGAGTGCATGCGAGCCAGTGAGATGCAGAACATCACCAGGTTTCTCAGCTAAGGCTAATAAACACTGATATATCTAAAATCATAGGTAACCATGAAGACATATACCTGTGTAAATACTTTCTGTATCTACTTTGTATAATGCTGGACAAAAGCTGGACAATCACATATACTCTCTGCATGAGTTAACAGTTCGTGATGAATGGTATCATGAGTTAGGGTTTTAAGCATGTAATGTAATGTGAAAAGAAGAATATTTCAAAAATCATAGCTTCCTGCTACTGCTTGTCACCATTCCTGAGGCATCGATAAGACTGTTGCTTTGAACATTTCTACAGTATTGGCAGCTGCATGAGAAAGAGGTGTAATATGAGGACAGTTCAGAAAAAGTACAATTAAAAAAAAGTATTAAATACATATTTAATGTAGAATTACAAGCTTTGCTTTTGTTGTTAGTATCACTGACAAGGAGAGCCCCCTAATGTATTCATAGCCTTCTGCTCACGGTTACCTTGTATTCATCTACTCTCCGTCTTTCACGTGGGTTTTCTTTTTTGCATGTAATTTTTTATTTCCTTTGCAGACTTCCATGAAGTTTGCCCTGCAGCTACAATATCAGAGGGACTGTGCCTTTACTTTGTTGTTTTCAATTTCGTTCCTTATTAAAAAGCCAAATCCAAGAGTATTGCAACGCATGAATTTTGCTTTCAAATTATTGTTTGAAATGTTTCTTGCTTCTTTCTCAGTACAGTGCTGTTGTCATGTGCATTAACCATTTCAAATGACAGTACAACTTTATATCACTGTAGCATCTCAGAATTTCTTGGTGCATCTGTACAAAACCATAAATCTAAGAACAACGAGCAAATGTCCTGGGCTTATTTGATTTGATTCTAGTAGACTGGTTTTTGGTGCAAAACAGCACAGCGTGCTAAAGCAAATACCTGGAGGTTATGCTAATGGTAGTAGAGCTCAATGACATGAGATGAATTAAAGCAAATATTCAAGTGTGCCCATGTGCCAGTGCATAGGTACTACTGTTGGAGGACAAGAAGTGTGTAGATTGATTATAAATGCACACTCAGAAATATTTATACAAATCTAGAGAGAATGAAGGGTCTTGACCACTGTCATTTTGGGAGAAAGTAAGACACATTTCTCTGAGAAGCTGTATCGTATTGTAGCAACTATTTGGATGTTTAAATTGGCAGAACTCAGAGGGTTGTCATCAGCGGCGCTGAGTCTAGTTGGAGGCTGGTGACAAGTGGTGTCCCTCAGGGGTCAGTACTGGGCCCAGTCTTGTTTAACTTCTTCATCAACGACCTGGATGAAGAGTTGGAATGTACCCTCAGCAAGTTTGCTGACGACACCAAACTGGGAGGTGTGGTAGATACACCAG
>Ga0181612_159650_pt1 | contig 17612 bp, 14 predicted proteins | sample HoacroProtozoa21_FD_119630 | JGI IMG/M metagenome (GOLD analysis project Ga0181612, IMG submission 119630) | Hoatzin crop microbial communities from Cojedes, Venezuel. Combined Assembly of Gp0051906, Gp0051904, Gp0051908 | reverse complement strand
GCCATTTCCTCTCATCCTGTGACTAGTTACTTGGGAGAAGAGACCAACACTCACCTCACTACAACCTGCTTCCAGGTAGTTGTAGAGGGCAATATGGTCTCCCCTCAGCTTCCTCTTCTCCAGATTAAACAATCCCAGTTCCCTCAGCCGCTCCTTGTAAGATTTGTTCCCTAGACCCTTCACCAGCTCCGTTGCCCCTCTCTGGGCATGCTCCAGAAGTGGGAAAGCATCACCGGCACCGATTCTCCTGTGTCTGGCAGAGTAACCCTGGTCCATCTGGCTTAGTCAGAATCCTTCCTGCACTTTGCAGAGACTTGGAAGGGGAGATGTAGACCTGCTACTGAGAGTATGAGGCAAACCTATCCGGTGTTGTGGTCAATTTCATTAAAAATTTAATTTGTACAGAACCATATGTTCCTGCTTGAGCTTGACAGATCCTTGACCTAGGCTGCAGCACAGGGAACACACGGGAATGCTGAAAACTTCCATGATTGCTAAGGGGTTCCCAGAAGACCAGAGGAGTGCAGATGGAAGGCTGGAGCATGATGAATTTTCTGGGGGAAGCTATAGGACCCAAGCTCCTCCAGTCCTGTGTTTTACCCTGCTGACCGAGGTGAACATGCAGTCCCACCAGCAGCTTGAGATCTCCAGAGGGGGCAGTGGGAGCACATAGTGATGGCTACCTCAGACTGGGACTGCTCGGACTGCACCAGTCCTGCTGGCACCTGCAGCTTCTGCCCAGCTGGCTTGGCTCTTTCCAGCTCTTCCAGGCCAAACTCCAGTCCCTGGCTGGAGAGGGGTCCCAGCTGCAGGCAGCTGCTCAGAGTAGCACCTCTGTGCAACTTAAGCTGCCCTCTCCCCTGGTGCTTCAGCCTGTCAAAGCCTGACATGGTAGGGGAGAAATGAGAAGGAACATTACTTGGAATTTCAAAGCCCAAAAGCTGCAGCATTGTCCTCTCTCATAGCTTCATACCTGCAGTTTCAAAGTTCTCCTGATGCTCGTAAATGGATCTTGTGTTCCTGGGAGGCAAGGAAGGCTTACAGGCTCATCTCCACTGTATAGTGGCACAGAGCTGGCAGGATATATGCTCAGGGTGGTATGAAGAGCCACAGGCAGGGCTGAAAACTGGGTAACTTTCTGTTATTTTTCCTCCCACTCCAGCCTTTAAAAGCCCCAGTTTCCTCAGGAGCAACATGTGAGCTTAAGGTGGGGAAAAAATACAACTGGTGGTGTATCTGCTGGGATTTTCCTACCAACCTTCCTTTCCTCATGAAAGGATTTAGGGCTTTGAGAGTCTTGTTCCCCTGCAGTGCAGCCTGGATGGTGCACTTGCCTGGCCTTGCTGCCCTACAGAGTCAGGGAGGGGACGCAGGGAGCATGCTCAACCTGCAGCTCCTGACCCGAAGCCTGTATCTCATCTCCATCACCCTGATATCAGGGCATACCCAATTAGAAGCAACAGTCACCTTTGGCCTTTTTTTTGTTTGAAAAGCCTCATTATGTTGGATTTTTGCTCTTTTAGATTCTCTTCACTTCCTGGGTTTAGTGTGTCCATGCTGTGGAGGCTGGAGGGGTCACCGTATGACGTGCTGCAGTGCTCAGCAGGGATGGGGCAGACCTACTGCACTGTGCGAGACTAAATGCTTTGCTACAATGGGGGCAAGTAAGTAAATTGCACATCAAAGCATTTCTGCTTTCTGCAAGTGTCCTACATAAGAGGCGCTTCTACAACAAGGTGTGCGTAAGCCAGCACACTGCCGTCCATCCTTTCTCCCCTACATGAAGAGACCTTCTAAGCAGGATCACAGCCAGAAAAGCAGTTCTGCTCAGTGATGAACACAGCGGCTGTTGCTCAGTGAAAAACCTCAGCTAAAGGCAGGAAGCTGAGTAGCAGTGTTTATCAGTAGTTTACTCCATAATCCTGTTGTGGTTACTTGGATGAGCAGTCCTGATCGATGCTGGTGTGGCCTCCACTTGCAAGTCCATGAGAATGGTATATTCTTGGACAAAGAGTAGTAAAACATTCCTAGAGCAGAGCTGGCTCTGGGTTATCAGACTCAGAGGAGCCATGGGCAGAACTAAGATGTGTCCCCCCCTGTCACCACCCAGTTATGGTGACAGGACACAGAGCACACAGCCTCACACAGAGACAGGTAGCCCATGCTCCAGCTGTGCCATAATGCTCTGCAATGTCCCAGCAGACCCAGGGACCACCAGCACAGCCCAGATAGCCAGCAGGGACATATGCAAGGAGCAATCTCAGATTGTCAGTCTCTTATTATAGTTGGGAAGAATTCACAGGGGTCATCCCCAAACCCTTGCTGCAGGCTTCTTCATCTTAGGCAGTGTGAGATGTTCCTCTGCTCTGGCCCAGTCAATGCCTAAAGGTGTCTTTGTTCACTTGCAGATGGAGCATGTCATTTTCTGTGATTTAGTATGATTAAGAAATGCTAGACTGTGGTCTGCAGTGAGTGTGTTAACACACAATGCCTCAAGGCATTCCTATGAAGAGATGTAGGCACATGGACTCAGACACCTATTTTTTCAGCCAGCAAATGGTGAGAGAACAGTTCATGGGCTATGGTTCAAACAGGATCTGAAATATTGTCCTAGCAAAGAGTTTTCCAGAAAAAAAGAGATGTCTGGAGACTGGAAGCAAGGGAAGAGCTTCAGCCAGGCGTACTGTGATGCGTGTGCCCAAAGAAATAAGCACTGCTGTGACTTTGCACTATAGCAGCAGCCACCTCCTCTTCTTTGAGCTCTTGCGGATTAGAGAAGTGGAGCCTCACACGCTTTGCTACACAATTTTGCAATAAGGGAAGGGGAATTGCGTTCTCCAGGCACCTTGACAAGGGTATTCCCAGTAAAGGCATCACTCAGGGGATTCTCACAGCTCCAAGAAGGGTTTACCTTAACATCATGATTTGCTGCTGACCAGACCCAAGTTGCTGTCTCTCTCTGCTCCAGTCCAGACCTGTTCAGTTGTTCAAATGATAGATGACTGCTCTGTAGGTGTGTCCAGGCAAGTGTTCAGTGGCTTCAATTCCTGGCTCTGTTTCCTGTCTTTGCGTTTGCCAGGATGTTATTCTGGACTTCCAGGGAGACTGGAGACCCTTCAGAGGGTCATGGGATGGCTGGGAGCAGTGACAGAAGCAGGACCAGTCAAAAGCATGTGTTCTTGCATTTATGTAAAAGGTTTGGGGATCAGTCAGGTTGGGGCTGTGGAGATTCAGACTTTTTCAGTCATCTATTTGTGAAGGGCTGATTTCCGGATGTTTGATACCATGGTATTTGTCAGCTGCAGACCTTGAGCAAAGTCTTCTTGTTCCCAAGCAGTATGGTGGAAACCAAATGGAGCCCTCCTGGAGCCTAATGCATCCCTGTGATATGGCACCACCCATGAGATGGAGTTCCTGGACACAGCCCAGTGGAGCTGAGCATCCATCACTAGCACCAGTGTCCTGTCCTGTTCAGCCAGGACAGATGGCTTTTCCTGTCTTCAGTGTCTGTGTAGGTTTTCCAGCAGCTCGCAGACGTGGGCTGTCCTAGAGCCCAGCCACTGGGCATCTGGTATCTCAGCTAATGTAAGGTTTTCACACTCCCCACATCTGCCTCTGCCCCACACAGGAAGAAACTGCCCCAGAAGATGTCCAGGACAGCCCTCCCAGATCAGAACGGTCATGCCCTGGGTCTCTTCTGTTGTGGAGAAGACGGTGCCAGGACCCTTGGCTCAAGCTTGGGCAATGCTTTGGGACAGGACAGGTTCTTTGCTCTGCTCCATACTTGGTCACGAATCTAATTCATTCAGGCTCAGCTAAGCCTCACAGCTCACCTTCTTTAAAATGCCAGGGAGCAACCCTCAGCTGGGAATGCCCCCATGAGGTTTACCCCCTTTTACCATGTGTTTAATTACGTGCTAAAGCAGAGAGACATATCGTTGCTCCCAGGGAGCCTCCAGGCCGTACAGGGGATGGTGAGATCCCAGTTTCTCCTGCTGGGAAACCAAGGGCTTGGACTGTTCACAAGTAGCTGACGGCATTTCCACTCCTGCCTGCTCAGCCAGACCTGCCCAGGACATACGGGAGGTAGCTCACAAAGCAGCAGCACCCTAGGAAATGACTCTGTCTGTCCCCATACCCACAGCTCCTTTTCTTTTGTTGCCAGTTTCAGGGCTCTCCATCTTCATCCTCAGAATCCATTAGCATGAACGGCTTCATGCTTCCCTCTAGTGGTCCCAGCTCCCCCTCCAGAATCACTGCTGTCTCCCAAAACTCCCAATCCTGCCGCACACTGTGACCATCTCCCTGTCCCACCCATGTCCCCAGTGCTCTGGCAAGAGAAGTCATACGAGCAGAGATATTCTGGACTAGACTGGCCTTGAGGATGGGTCATAGCATGATGGCTGCTTGGGAAAGAACAGCCTGGCTCCATGCTAGTCCTCAGCTATGGACACAGGAGCTGTGATACACCATGATTTGTGAGTGGGTCTTTCTTCACCTTGCAGGGCTTTCTTGCCTCTGGGGTGTTTGAAGGTCCTTGTACATTAGCAGGGTGCCACAGACCTTACTTCAGAACGAAATCCTGAGGTTTCATGTTTCAAATTTTCTATCTCTCAGGGGAATATTTTTCTCCTTGTTCACTTGAAAAATTTTGCAGTCTTTTCCAAAATGCCGACTCAGGGTCTGTACTGGGTCCCCAGATGCTGTCTTCTGCTTGGGGACTGACCCAGGAAGGTTCCTGTTTTCCTGTTTTAGGATTGCCCAGTTGAGCCAATTCTCTCAAGCCAAAGCCTTGGCTGAGCAAGTCCAGCTTTTTTAAGTTAAGAGGGTAACTGTTCTATACTGTCTGGGATGATGAGCTCAGGGCTTTAGTGGCACAGTAGGTGTTGACTTAAAGAAATCTCCCTATCTTCTAGAGAGCTGTTTGGGCTGTTAGCTTCATTGCCAGGATGCACTGAAGATATATGGAATGGACCCCACTGCAGAGGGATATATCCAGCTTCAGAAGTAAAGAGTGATAAAATGAGAACAGGACACACCGCTGCTCCAAAAAAAGCACATCAGTGGGCTTGCTGAAATGTGAAAGACAAAGAAAATCATATCTCTGTCAGACTGATGACTTTGTTGTCCCACATCAACAGTGTGATCTTACCAGCTGTCTCCGTGGAGGAAGTTAATCCCATTCCTGCAGGTGTAGTGCAGGGAAAACAGCCTGGCAGCTCCTGAGTGCACAGCCAGGGAGGATCAGGTCAGGTTTACTGTCACAATGTGCCCTTACAAGTGCACAGCGTAGGTGTCAACGAAGTTCTGACTTTCTCTTCCAATAGGCCAGTCGATCTCTTACCGAGTTGTCTCAGTAAAAAGAAGTATTCCAGGCAAAATGGGAGAAGTCCCAGTTTCTGGCACATGCAGTTAGTTCTCCTTTAGTCCCATAAGTGCTGTTCAGTCCAGCCCAGCTACACAGTTAGATTGAGGCAACTGGTGGCTAATGCTCTGCCGCTTGGCTCTTGCAGAGCTCACTTCGCACAGGAGCAGAGATAAGGTCATATGAAAGGGGCCACACCCCCCAAAATCCTGTTCACGTCACAGGATAATTTTAGTATGGAAGTTATCTTGTGCACTTACATCCTGCTGAGGAGTTGGGTCCTGGGAGATACCATTCATTTCTCCATCACCATCATGATAAAAAACAAGTGAGAAAATGCGGCGCTTGGCCTGGGAATTTCTTAGCAAGGCCGATCACGCCTGATAATTAACATTGAGAGCACTGAGCTCACCCACTTCTCTTCATCTCAGCATTGTCCTTGTCTTGCTGCTTTACTTTTTGGCAGTGGCCCAGCCAGCACATGAGAGATATTGAACTGACCTTACAGCAAGGCAATAAAGCACACGCAGAGAATCAACACCCATCGCAAACCAACAGACCCACAGAAGTCAGACAAAAGACTCTTGTCAACTTTGTTGACCTCCACATCCATCCAGAGCTCTGAAAGAGAAAGCATGCCAGAGGAGGTGAGGTCAGACCCCTGGGCAGGACTGCAGCCACCACTTGGTGTTGGCTCTTTGGATGGTATGAAAGTGCTTGGGTGTTTATGGAAGTTTGTGAAGTCTGACCTCTGCTTATGAACCTGAATAATGACAAAGTACATTTGACTATCTCCAGCCTTGACTTTCTGTCTCTGCAGAAAGAAACTTCCATATTACAGTTGTGCCCCTACATTTATATCCGCTATTCAAATCAACACAGTTTAGTAATGTGCATTGAGTACCATTAATTTCCCCAGCATGAGAAGCAACAGTATTCAAAAGCCTGGTGGGTTTTTACTTTAAAAGAAATGAGCAAAGTAAGAAGAAACAACAACCAAAGCTCTAAGAAAACAACAGTAATGTTTGCACAGGACAGCAGTGCGTGTGCGTGTCTCGGCTGTCACTGTAGCAGCTGCCAGCATAGACTCCAGGATGTCCAGGACAGGAAGCGTGGCTATGGTAGCACTTCGGTGCCACGCAGTGGGAAGGAGCAGGACACATAGAGTGATGGTCTGACCCAGTACAAACCCTCAAGCATCAGCTCTGTCACGCTCTGTGTGGCTGCCTGTCGGCTAACATTGTCAGTCACGCTGTTACCAAGCGCTTACTCTGTCCTCCGATGCCAGATACCTTCTGCAGCAGGAGAATTCCCTTTGATCTCGTTCCAGTCTAATGGGATGGCGTGCCTCAGCCAGGCCCTCCTGCAGATGGAGAGTCTCCTCTGAGGCCTGTCATATCAATAGCTGTTGCTGTGTAATCTGCTCCATGGAGTGCACGGCTGTGCCTGACCCACCAGGCCTGGTGCCCCTCTGCTTAGGTCACTCTTTGCTGGCCTTCTTTCATTCATGTCCTGCCATACACTTTTACACAAATCTTCTCTGCCCTGCCTTCAGGTTTTCAACCTCTCGGCCTTCAAATTGCTTTCCTGACTTTCAGTGGACTTAGATATGTACTTTCATTCTTATCTCTGTAATCTCACTTCAGCACTTTGTTTTGCCTTACTTTCACTTCCCGATGGAGGATCCAAACTTAGCCTGCTGTCAGCTCGCAGGTGCTCAAAAATGAGGAACCAGAACACCTGAGTCTTAATTTGTTTTCCCATATGATCCCAGCGCATGAACCCCCTGGAAGAGGGCAGAGGTGGATCTGGCATGTGAAGGCTGTGTAGGAATGCAAGATTGGCAACTTGTTCTTCAGTCCAAACTAGTACAGAGAATCTGACCTCCCATGTGACTTATGGGCCACTGACCCTTCACTGACACTGGTGATAGTCAGGAGTCACTGTCAGGACATGTTCTGTGCTGGAAACACAGAACAGCTGAAAAGCTGGGAGTTCAAACCTCGCTACGATAATTGCAGTGTGCAGCCCAAAATGACAGGTAGGAGGTGAAACACGAGCCCAGGACCTCCTCTCCGACATACCACCTGCACCAGTGCAGCTCCTGAGATGTCAGAGACAGTGCTCTGACATCCTGGTGTCAGTGTTAAAGAGGGATCCATGTTACTGGGTGCTCACACCAGCCTGAACATCCCTGTGACACCAACAAAGCATTTCAAAGTATCTGGCCTAGCACACCGTTTGTCTGGTGTCAAATCTGGAAGCATCTGATCTGTTTGTCTAATGAGCTGGTGATTACTGGTCCAGATGGTAGAGGTCAGAGCTGGGTTAGAACTCTACCGGAGTCACTTATGTGAGCAGCACTTCATGTGATCGCTTGACAGGGGCCAAGGAAATTTGCATCTGCTGGACTTGAGCCCTGCAGGTTATGCTGTAAATAACTGAGAGCGTCCGGGAATGTGGGAACAGTCAAATTCCTTCCTGAAGACAGGACATTTCTCCAGTGCTAACCCCCAACCGTGGGTTGCTCCTCTTTCAGCCTGGAGCAGCTTTTAGCTCCTTGACTTGCTCCTAGTTCTTCCCACTAACAGAGCTCAGTATGGCCAAGTGCGTTGGCTCCTGTACCTTGTGTCAGGGGCATCAGCCATAAAATTAGCGCTGGTGTAACTATCCGGTGGCTCTAGTAGCAGCCTCCAGTTGTGTCCCCTGAAAACATTTCATGGGACAAGATTCACAGAGGGATGTCCCACTCCAGGTTGTGAAGATAATATCCATGCAATGAGAAAACCAGCCTGAGCGTCCATCTCACTACAGAGACAGAGGTGATGCGTATGGCTTACGAGGACACTTGTTGTTCCTGACATCATTTCTTGGAGGATCCATGGTGTGAAGAACCCAAGAGCTCCATCTCCTGTTGGTGTGCCTACTCCATTTGCACCTGGGAGAGAGGAGAGGACACGAGCAAAGACTGATGCCTTGCTCTGGGAGGGCTTCTGACAGTGTCCTTTGGCCAGGAAAGATGAACAGAGCCATGCCAGCCAGAAGGCAGTCTCTCCCTGATGATGTCCTCTTGCATTTCCTGCCTTTGCTGTTCTCTCCAACTCACGAAAAGCACCAGAGGTTTATTTTTTCACCTCAGACAAAGACTATAATAATTCAGTTCTTAAATGATCTGGATCCTTCCTGGCGTATTTTTATCCTTTAGAAATATTTCAGTACCTCACAGATTATTGTTATTGGCCCTTCTAAAGGTATTTTGGGAGCCTTAGTATTGCTTTTGTATCTGAGAAAGGAAAAAGCCAACATGCTACTGCCAGTTATAGACACAAAGCCAAATACAGGCTGCGTGAGCAAGAGCAGATAAGCAGCTGCTTCACTCCGCAAGAAACGCTATCCTCTACCAGCCAATGATGTCCCACAAGCAGCCTGCGGAACTGCAGGACTGGGTCTTGCATCAGATCGAGGTGGCACGAGGTGGCATTCAGTCTCAGGTGGGATGGAGGAACCATGGGCCTCCTCATACCTTTCCTGTCTGTAGCACATCACCCATGTGCTGGGCTCGTTCCCAAGATTGAGAAATTTGCTGGGATTTCTAAGACTCACTGAAAACATGGACAGACACTGTCAAATCCTCTAAGTACCTGATTGTTTCAAAGATTTTGAGGCCAGGAGGCACCAATGGAGGGTTTAGGTAACCCACACTCAGAATATCCTCCAGGGACTCTTGCTGAACACAGTCATTTGCTTTTGACTTAAGAAAGTCTTCAGGAAAAGAACCCTGCTTGTAACTTCTTTTTTATTATTTTATGGATCAATTCACTGCAACTTTACCAGAAAAAAATAGCTTATGTTCATGTGTAAGATGTGTATGCTATTGTCCTATTAAAAAACCATTGTCATGTTGTTATTGTTATATTGTCATTTCATAAAATGACTGAAACCATGAAGGTTTTATGGGAAATGCCTAATCTTGGATACTGGGGATTATTAAATGAAAAGGACTTGCAGCACCATTTTATGTTATTTTTATTTATTCAGCCACTCAGACCTTTCCTCTCTAAGCTCACAATAGCAGATATTATTTCACAGCATTATCACAGCTGAGAGCACCAGTGGTTACACAGATGCTACTTTTGTACCATTTGTGTCTTCTTGTTTTGCATTTATGTGGGCCAAGACAAAAAATTCTGCATTCTTGGCCCTTCCTTGTGGAGCAGAGGGTCACACCACTGGTTCCAGTGGCTCCCAGTGAGAAACCTGGAGGGATACAGGAACAAAGCCATTTCATCCCTGTTGAAGAAGGACAAATGCAAAATGAGACAGGAACTAACAATAAAGGTCAGGGTTAGAATACAATGATCTGGTAGCAAAAGACCTGGCTTGATTGGGGTGACCAGCTTGCTGGCAAGAAGGTGACCAGCACAATGAGCCGAGGCTCAGGACCTCTGCTTCAAGGAGAATGTGAAGCAGTTAGAGAGCACGCAGAAGACAGCAACAAGAATGATCAGAAGCCTGGAAACACATCCTCCAAAGAAAGACAGGAAGCGGTGGCATGTAGCTTCGAGAGAGGAAGGCATGGTATGGGTCTGCAAGGATGTAAAGGATTGCTACAGAAAAGAGAATGATGTGTTCTTCATACCTGGGGTGGATAAGGCAGGAAGAAATGAACTTAAGCTGCACAAGAGAGATTCGTGGTAGCACCTGGAAAGCCCATCTGGCAGGTTGGATAAGGAAGCACTGGTATAGATTGCCTGGGGAAGAAGTGGAGTTTCCATCACTGGGAGTCTTCGAAGTTAAGGAAATTTCTCACTGGGATTTCCTGCACTGGTAACTACATTTGTCACGGCTCTCTGGCCCAGAATGAATCAACTGCCTTCCCACAGAAGTGCGCCAGAAGCAGGACCTGACTGAGGTACCATCCACCAGCCAGAACAGGGACTACTGCTGGAAAGGAAGAGCACAAAGTCCTCCTTTGCTCTCTGGCCAGCAAGCCAAGAGAAGTCAAATGGAATAAGCATAAGAACAGAGCTGGGTTGTGGGCAGAAGCACTGCGAAGAAAATCCACAGAATAAAAGATGGCAAAAAGACTCCCTGCCTCCAGGCTGGGCAAAACAAGAGTGCAAAGAGCACATCATTGAAGCTCGGCTGCACGATATTCGCACCTCCTCCAAATGGGCAGATGTAGAATGGGCAGTTCCCTCCTTGCTGCTTCCCTCAAAGGCAGTAGATACAAGCCCACCACTTGCTGTCCTAGGTATCTCTTCCAGAACCATCAGGCCAAAAATGAGCAAGTGTCTGTGGCATGTGATTTTTTTCATGTAACGAAAGACAGAAGTGAAGTGCTTACAGCCCATGCCAGTCACAAAAATGCCTTAAGTATTTGTCTATTTGCAAGAACATGCAGTGAAATCGTCCTAACTCACTGCAGCCTGGAGATTACAAAAGGGCCAGACTCCTCCCTCTTTCGCAAACATCGGAGCAGGTTGACTGCAATGGCAGATCTGGAGGGAGCCTCAGAAACCCTGGAAGAGACCAAGGCACTGCCTTCGCCAGCCTGGGTTTGTGGGAATCCCGGAATGCCCTCTAGTGGCCTTGCTCCCAAAACGTCCCTCCAGCTCCGGGCACCAAGCTGCAGGGTGGCTTGGGAAAGAGGAATGATTTTCCAGAGCTGTTGAGGACACACAGCTGGGGCTGAAGTTAACGGGAGGTGCATCTGCTTAGTTCTGTTTAAAGTCCCCTTCCTTCACAAAGGGACTTAATACCACTCATGTTTGCATGGTTCACTGTGTTTGGTACCCAGCTGGGCTTCTGCTTCCTCTTCTTCCTCCCGTCTCTCATGGTGGTTTGGCTGTGGTGGCTCTGAGGAGCTTCAACTAGCTGTGGCCAAAGAGGGGTCCTGGAGGGCTGGGAGCAGTGAGGGGACCATCTGCAGCAGCAGCAGGAAAAGGGAACTATTTTGCAGCCCTGCAACCTCTCCTCTCCTCCCGGCATTTACTGAAGTTTGACTCGGGTTAGTCATCTTCCCACTGCAGGAGACTGCTGCCGTCTCACAGCCATTCCCCCCAGCTCCCCGGCGATGTAACTGTGTAATGTGAAAGCAGCTGCACTCAGACTAGAGGACAACTGTCTAATAGCGAGATTACAATTAGTTCTGCTAAAGGGAAGCAATTACACTTTCGGATCTAAACGGAGTACAAAAAGGCAAAGCACTTACAGACAATGGGAGAGGGCACACACTTCCCGAGGGCTTCTCTGTGCTGCATGACCTGGCGGCATCCGTGGGCTGAATGCGTTGGGCTGAACACCCCCGCCCTGCAGACATGTCGGGGGAATCACCTCCTTTGCAGAAGGGCTTTCCCAGCCCCTGGACTCACAGCCCGCTCTGGCTCCATGCACTCCAGCCCCAGACAGACACCTCTGCCTTCCCATCACGGATGCCCAGCGCAGCTCCTCCACTGGTACCCACACAGCTGTAACTCCTGCACAGCCAAATGTACCCCCCTCCCCTGACACCTGCTGCAGAGACGTGGGCAAGCATCGCTGGCAAGGAGGCAATGGTCCCCTGGGAGGAAAGGGTTAAATGATACAATTCGCCTTTTCACTCAGAATAGATTTTGCTTTCCTCTGCCTGCAATACTGTTTATCAGCAATTGCAGACTTTAAAATCCATACTTTACTAGTGCAGCATAACCTGCCAGTTATAATTGGTTGAATTATACCTCATCCCTGATGCAACTCTTGATGACTCTCCGCCTCAGCCAGAAAACTGATAGGAGACGAGTTTATAGCTCTCTTGGAAAACACAATTATAAATTGCATCCCTGCCACGAGCCCTGGAAAAGGTTAACTGTTTCACTGCAGCTCTTGAGGCAAGTGGGTTTCACAGCCATTTCTTTCCCCATTTAGGAAGGGAAAAGGAAAGAGAGAAATCACTGCCCGAGAAGTTCAGAGAGATCCATTAAAAACTAATGGAGAGGAAAAGAGGGATGTACTGGCCTTATTCCTATTTACACCAGGGCTCCCTGTGCAGTTTCAACACACAGGAACGAGATCAAGTGTCTATAGGCAGGAAAGCTGCACATCAAGGAAAGCTGTCAGAAGGTCCACGAGGTTTGGCCATCATGTGCTCTACAGATTTGCATGGATCACGTTATTCTACAATCCCAGCACTGCTGAAGCCACTCTGGTCGCAAATCCTGTGCTGGGATGGCTGGCCTGCTCAGACCTGGTCTTTACACTATTCCCCTGCAGCTCTACAGAGCTAGAATTGGGAAGGAAATATCACCAGGATTGAACCCCCAGTGCAGACAGAATGACTCAGAAGGCGCAGCATCTCTCATACATGGCCCAAAAGACCATGGGCCTTGGAGTATTGTGATGAGGACCAGACACAATGAATTAACCTCAGCATACCAGCCCAGCATGGATAAACCACTGCTCAGAGCACCTGGGTCACAGTGCTTACAGGCACTTCTTCACAACTATAAGAGAGGTCTCAGCGTCTATTACTCTGCTGCCCAGGGCTTGTCTTTGAGGTGCAACAGGACCAGCTAACAGTAGACCTGCTTCGGCCGCACCTAACACAAAGGCATCCTGATCTGCACTTGAACTGTGCCCAGCCACTGCAACGGGTTAAGTCCTGCACCAAGGTCAGCCAAGCCAATCGCTAATCCTTGCATCCCTGAGGGCTGCCTGGGTTTTGTGCCTCCTCTTGAGCAATATAACAGAGAACAGAGGGCGCAAGCCCCAGGAAGCTACAGCTGAACACTGAGAGACATTCAGCCACGGGCATTTCAAAACAGCCTCTCTTGCCTTCAAAGACGGCATTAGGTCCCTTTCAAAAATAGCAAAGAAAAATTATGTCTTGACTTCACTTGAGTCATTTGAAACGGAACTAGAAGCACCTGCCTGCCCTGGTCACCTCCTCTGCTCCAGGAAGCACAGCTCTTTCACAGAAGACCACCAGAAAATCCCAACAAATGCACTCGACCTTCTGGTAAATAAGTGGAATCTTTAATAAAGCACTTTAGGAATTAATCTAATTTGTGCTGTGGGGTGTATGGGCCCACTTCAGCAAGAAATCCTTCCTAGGACACAGTTTCGAATTTTCTCTGCAAATGGCCCATAATTAAGCCCAAGATGGAGCTACCCTTGTATCCTGGGAAATGCTGCATACTTCTCCCACTAATCCCCACAATGGTCTCACTGAGCCTGTACTGGCACTTGCAAAACCTTGATGAATCCAAGCAGCTTGAGAGCAAAGCTCTGAAAAACCTTCTTCTGGTCTCTGGCTACCTCGGCAGCATGTTAGATAACACTTTCTGAAGGTAGGAGCTGACAACCCAGAGTCCATAGTATGCAGAACAGCCTGGGCTCCCGGAACACGGGGAGGGCCAGCCTGATGGCATGGACACACCAGAGGCCATGGAGACTCACCAGGTGCAGGGGTGGCTGTGCATGTAGAATTTCTGTATGAGTGCTGGGTCACCAGCCAAAGCAATCGGACCGGTGCCCCTGGGTATGTCCTCAGGAGAAGATATTGTCAATTATGGCCATACCCTAAACATTGCTTCCCAACACTGCCCACTTCCAACACAGCCTCCTCCATCCATAGCCACGGCTGCCTCTTTGCTTCTGAACTGCAGTGTGGATCTGCACCCCAGGCAGAGGACACATGGTGCAGTGCCTTGTTGTGTCTGTTGCCCACCAAGGTGCATGAACAAGGATAGCTGATTGCGCAGTCAAGCGTCTTTCTCATTCCGGTTTTTGCCTTGGAGCTTTCATCAGGGAAAACTGCATTTAGTTTTCATCCCAGGGAAAAAATATTTCAGGCTTTTTCCTGAGCCTCTCTAACCTTGACTCCCCCAGAGCATGGTCCTGCCAGGTTGCGATGGGATGAGTCAGCAGAAGTCTAGAGGTCACCCACCTGGGCCACGCAGCCTTGTGGCATGGCCCATCCTCCTTGTACCTTCTTGCCTCTCCTCTCAGCTCCTGCTGACTCAGGGCACAGAAGCAGCTTGGAGCCAATCAACTCCTGTCTCCTCTTTTCAAATCCTCTGAAATATGGGCCCAGAAATATTTACAGTCTCTCTGTCTGTCCCTGACCTTCAGCTTTTATTTGCGTACGTAAATTTTGTTCTATTCCAGAGCTACAAGTTTCATATCAGGGCAGTTCAATCTTTATGAGGATAAAGTGTTTGCAGTGCTCTTAAGCTGCTTAACGTAAGCATGTGTGTGAAAGATTAACAGCTTTATAAGTTGGAGCAGTTAAGTGACAATATAAAGAGAAAGGAAGAGGGAAAACATCATCAATCTAAAGCAGCACTAGGAATATTTGAGATGAATTACTGAAGGGAACTGGCTGCCAAGCCCAGCAGTGCTTCAGTAAGATGCACCAATGTCCAGTTGCAGGAGCCCTCTCAGGGGAAAGGTAGAGACAGAGCAGCTTGGAAGGATCATCTTGTCTATAGCTCCCAAACTTAGAAGAGAAAGGAAACTCTAATTACCCCCTGATATTTATGACCACCATTTGGTGTTCTGTTCAAAGCAGACATCTGAGTGGAGGAAGGAAGAGGCAGACTCAGCACAGCTATATATATGCTTCTTCAAGCCACTGTCAAGCCCTCGGAGATCAAAGTGATCCCACAGCCTGTGGTGCACCACAGGGCTCAGTACCTGGCTCCCTCCCTCCCCATTGAAAGCATGTGCTGGGGACACTCACCCTTCTTGCTGCTGAGGAAAAGTTTGCAGGTGATTATAGCAGGTCTGGTGGACACAAAGAGCATCTCCTCAAAGAGCCAGTGCTCTTCTGAAGGTATGAGATGGCAAAAGAGTAGTAAGAAATGTCTGAAGACAAACTAGATATCACAGGGTGGTTTTGATTTGTCTGTCAGCCACTGCACCTGCACAATGCTCTGAGAACGTCTCCCAAGATATCAGTTGCAAAGCACAGGGTTATGCAAGGACAAAGACTTTCAATGACCTCTAACAAACCAGCTAATGTCTGTGTCCTTGATTTTACTTACATGTAGTTAAAGGATAATTCTGCCTGTCTTCCAAGACAGGTGGCTGGCTCCTAATGAATGGCTGCAAAATGTTCTGAGATCCTCTGATGAAGCATCGCTGGAAGAGCAAAATATGACGATGCGAATGGAAATTGGCTGTTTGGCTCCAGATTTTAATTGCATACAACAAGTGAGCCACACATCGGAGCTTAGCCTGCGAAACAGGAAGCATGAGGCATTGGGAGAAGCAGAGAATGGCACTGGACGTCAGCGAACAAATGCTGTAGCTGTTCTTTGCCAAAATCAGACATGATAAATTCGTCAGTCAGAGGAGAAGGCTTCATCGAGGTTGCACTGGGAGAGCTCCTAGATCAGCACCTGTGGTCAGATTCACTGTGAGATTATTCCCTGTTTGCTGGACTATGGATTACAAAACAATGTTTCCGTACCTGCTAAACTGTTGACATTCAGCCCCTGAATTTGTCAGGGAATTTTTTCCACTTGTTAGAGCCTGGTAGGAGGCCTGGCCTTCCTGGACTTTGCCCTGGTGCCTGGGGTTTTCACTAAGCATCTGCTCTGCTCAAAACATGTTGTACGTGAGTTGTGCCTCACTTTCTGTGATAATCCATCTGAATTATCTAAAGGCGAGTGACAGTTATGTGCTGCCTGGAAAGTTGGGTTTGAATAATAACATCCTCTGAAACACCATTACTAGAGTTGGGGAATGTCTGTGGATGGAGTAGGTCTCTCTTTGAAAATGCCTGTTCCTCCAGAGAAGTGTTGCTTTGGGCAAATTTCGTCACTGGATAAAGAGATCGAACCATAGCATTTCAGGGAGGTCAGCGGACTCCACTTCAGAGCTGCTGGAATTTCCTTTTATGTTGAAGCACAGAATTGCAGTAGGGCCAAAACATCTAGATAACATCAAAATGTAGTATTTCATTTATCCTGATATGGGACCTTTTCCTGTGTTTTTGTTTTCTTTTCAATTCACACTAAAAGAAATCCATGCCAAAGGAATAGGAAACCTGACTTCAAAGCAAATCCTGGTCAGATCGCAGGAGAAATGCCTCAGGTTTACAGGCACGGTTATAGGGCTCCGCAGTGATGACAAAGAGGTCACCAGGGCAAAGCAGCGGAGTTGGAGGTTAACAAGCTTCATAAATGTATTTTGGTGCTGGGCATGCTCCTCTGCCCCTAGATGAAGTCCAGGCTGTTTTCCAGGGAGAGTAAAACCCCCACTCTTCGCGTCAAGGGAAACCTGTGCTATGCAAACAATAAAGATTACCAGGAAAGATAACTTTACAGGCTGTTGTTTTTACATCTCAGCAGGCACATATATGAGCCCGAAGAGTTGCCTTAGAGATGGGAGAAGCCTGTGGATGGGGCTGTAAATTAATGTGCCTTGCATTGAGCACTGGGCCCGAGTCAGCTCCCCGCTACGCAGGCAGAAATCTATCTGTTCAACTTGTGCATTTATTACTAAGGCAACCATCACCATGGTGCCAAGGCATATGCCTATCTCAGTTTCAGTCTAGTTACTCTAGATTTGTGGCCATGTGACTGACAGCCAAATTTGGTGTTATATATTCGAGAAAAAAAAAATTATCCGGGATGTGTACTTGAGCCGATGGGAGATTTTCACTTTAATGGTTGCTCCTCCTCTCACCCGAGAAAAGGCAGTTTTTAAAATATAAAGTTTTCTTTGGGAAAATGCATTGGTTTCAGCGATGTGTGTAGGGACCAGGAGGGAGGCCATACAGCCATGTGCATCCAAAGCTCTCCTGAGACAGGCCACTTCACCCATGTCCCTTTTCTGCCTGATCTGTTCCAGATCTGAAAAAGAAGAGAATTCAAACCTTTTTGTACAGGAATGAATCCTACTTTTCAGACAGCTCTCACAATCATGGTAACAACTCAGTGCTGTAAGTTATGCTAATATATCTCTGATGGCCAGCTCCATGAGAAAGACAACCTAAAGCTTCCAGCATCCAAGTGCTTCATTTTGCAATATTGATGTTGCTCATTCAATAAGGTCTCCCTTTTCCTGCCACATATGCACTCTGCTTCCTTCTGAGCTTCTCTTCCACTGCGTGTAAGAAGCAGAGACAGCATGCTACCTGTATCTCAAAGCAAAGATCAAGAGGTGACAGTCTTGACCTTAATGTTTCTGAATATATATTTGATGCTCAGGTCAAGTAAATATTTCACAGTAGAGCACTCTGCAATACATCCAGCCCATG
>Ga0181612_129245_pt1 | contig 17612 bp, 7 predicted proteins | sample HoacroProtozoa21_FD_119630 | JGI IMG/M metagenome (GOLD analysis project Ga0181612, IMG submission 119630) | Hoatzin crop microbial communities from Cojedes, Venezuel. Combined Assembly of Gp0051906, Gp0051904, Gp0051908 | reverse complement strand
CTTTTTTTTTTGTAAAAAAAAAAAAAAAAAAATGGGAAATTTTGGGGGATTGGGGCAGGGGGGGGGGTTAAATTTGCTTTTTACCCCCTTTCCCGAAATTTCTTTCAGCCTTTTTTGCTAAAAAAAAATATAGAAAAATGGACAGAACAAATTGAACATCCTTGTGCCATGAAGAAATTTCTGGAGCGTATTAAAAGGAGAAAGTTTTGATCCATCATAACAAATGAGTCTGTAAACCTTTTAATGTTACGAGAACAGCTTTATCAAATACTGACAAGTCATAGAAATTGTTTGGAGAAAGCGAAGTTTGTGTAAGTCTCGTGTATAAGATGAATTTGCCTTTTCTGGAATTGTGTGGTGCACATGAAGAGACTTTAAAAAAAAAAACTTTTTACTTTTGGGAAGTGTTTTGTTGATTTTGCTCTCTTTTGACTTTGTAATTAACTCCAAGGGTCCCTGGATGCATCTTGGGACCTGGAGAGCAATGTTTACATTCACTTGCATTTTCAGAATTGAATCCTCGTGAGGTGAGGAAAGAAAATAAACTGTGCTTTACTGTAAAAAAAAAAACAAACAAAAAAACCAAGAGCAGAAGTTGCTATAATGGATGATTATTTTTATTAAATAAAAGAGCATTTACAGATCAAGTGTGAAAACCCTCTGGATAATCTGTTAGCTGTTTTATTGTATTTTTTTTTTTCCAGTTGTTCACGGATCCTCCGGCAGCTTTGGTCTTGACATTTCTTAAAGAACACGTTGGGAAAAGCACTCGTGTTTTCTGAAAGGCGTTGTTACCCCAGGTAGGGAACAATGGCTCGCTTCATTGCGCAGTGGCATAGTAACAAATGAGTCCTTGATATTTCTTGTTTTTTTTTTTTTCCCCTCCCCCTTTCATGCCACAGTAAGAGCATTCACGTGTTTCTTCAAGAAAAGAGCTTAGGGTTTCGGGGTGTGATTTGCTCCCTCGAAATGCAGCCTGGTGCTGTTGCTGGGGACGCCTGGCTGGTGCAGCATTTACAGCTGTTGAGTTGAGAAGGTTTTTTAATAATTAGGTTGCAGATGGGGTTTGAAATGATTAGGCTGGAAGGCAATATTTCTTGATATATGCAGGAGTGTCCAGCTGAGTCAGGCTTTGTTTCCAGCCCCCGAGAGCCAGCCGGCTGGGCTCGCTTGCCCTTACACCTGCGCTGCCGAGACCTCCCTGTGGGAGGGTGGTGGGGGATCGTTCTCCCACCCAGCAAAGTGCTGCTGCCCTGTGGCTACCTGCCTCCCCGAGGACACTGGGCTCTGCTCCCCATCGGCTTCACCTGGGCTCCTGCTTTGCCACGAGTGCCAGGTAGCTCTAAAGGTGGGGGGGACACACGAGGTGCCGATCCCGCGGGTGCTTTGTGTGCTTGGTTTTGCCCAAGGGCACAGGCAATGGTTTGGGAGCTCTGGCTCCTGGTCTTCCCACTCTTGGGGTGCCTGGAGTCACCCTGGTTCCCTGCTCTGCTTCTTGTTTGGTGAGAAAACGAGTGACCCCCCAGTGCTGGAGCTTCTGGTCTCACGGCCCCACTTTGTGAATGCCACCGGGGTCACGGTTGGAGGGGAAGGTGGGCCAGGGCCGACGAGCAGCATCAGTTCTGGGTGTAGGGCACCCGATGATGGCCCAGAGTTGAACATCTTGGTCACCTTGTGGTGGCCTTTGCAGGCCAGGAGAGCTTGTTCTGGGCAGAGTGTCCTGCTGTCCATCCTCTGGTCTCAGCTGGCCCTGTTGGCCTTGGAAGATTTTACAAAGCAGACCCCGTGGGAGATGTAGGGGATGGTGCCTGGGGCAGGAGCTAATCCAGCAGCCATCCATCACACTAGCCCCATTCCTCTGGCTGTCTGATGTCCCTGTGGCCAAATCTCTAGTACAGACAGTAGAGTATTTTGGTGGATTTGGGGCTGGGGGACTGGGGCTTTGGTGGGATTTCAGCTGGTGAAGCTTTGCACAGCTGAAATGCCTGATTGCTCCCAATTTTCACAGAACCACAGAATGTTCACGGTTGGAAGGGACCTCTGTGGGTCATCTGGCCCAACCCCCCTGCCAAAGCAGGGTCACCTAGAGCAGGCTGCACAGGACCTTGTCCAGGTGGGTCTTGAATATCTCCAGAGAAGGAGATAGCTTCTTCCTTGGCATTCTCTTGGAAGTCACCAGTCTCAGGTCAGACAGTGTCAGTTTGCTCAGTGAGATTTCTTTGTTCTGCCCTTGGTCTGTCTTTTCCCCTCTGATCCTCATACAAATTACATGCAAAATCAGTATTGTAGGTGTCTGGTCCCAACTTCATATAAATCAGGTTATACTCTGACAACGAGAAACTTGTGTGTATTTGCTCTGTTATTTAATACACAGGCCGAGACTGCCAGCAGTCTTGTAGTTCCTTCAGTTCTGTGGCTCAGCATCTCTAAGTGTTCTTAAGATGGTTCATCCTTCATTTCTAGAAATAGCGGATGGGATAGCCTAGCTTATATACCTTCTGTCTAACAATATAGGACTTTCAGGATTGGAAGAAGAGAATGGTTAGAGTCCTCTTCTCACTGTCATGTCTCAAGTGTGGGTACAACAGCTATAGCTTTCTTAGGGTCTTGGAATCAGCCACAAAATGTGCAAAAGGCAGTACATGAGGGTGCACTGAATTTGTATAACATACGGATTTTCTGTTTATTTTAAATCTTATCACCTATTTTATACTAAGATTGTGGGGTAGACAGCATAGGAGTTTTACATTCATAGAAATAATTCCAAATGTGTTTCTTTTAAGACTCATTTTAGCAAAAATGGGCCTACATGACTCTTAATTTTTATGGAACTATGGAAGTGGTTTGGCTATGGTTTTTTATTAGAATATGTTCTTCCAGATTTTTCCCCGTAGTTATTTGGTAAACTGAAGGGAGGTGAGACTAGGAGTAGGTTCTGAACATGGGTCTGTTCCTATGTTGATTTGTACCATTGCAGAAAACGAATAGCTCTGACTATTTATACGAACTTGACAAGTTTCTCTGGAGAAGTGTCAGTTTATAGTGATGAGAACAGTGTGCTGTTTAGTAACTTTTTAATTCTCTAGACATGTAAATTCACAAAATGTCTAGTCTACACTTTGTCAGGTAGTTTAAGGTGATACTGAACCTGAAGACAGTGTACTGCTTTAGGCAAAATCCAAGTTTCTAGGTTGAATTAGAAAAAAACCCAAAACTTTCTGTGTTGAAAGCAATGGAAAGAAAAATACTAATTCATTTCTTTCTGTAACTGGGAAGCAGTAAAGTAACAGAAGTCAACCAGCAGGTTTTTTTTAAGATTGTTTCCAAAACTGTAGTTGTTCTTTATGAGCTGGCATGGAAAAAACTGTGTGCTGTTATTACTTGAGCTGTGGTGCAAACATGTTTCAAGGAAAATGTCCTCCGATTAGTGTATTAAGTTTCCCCTAATTACTGTTACTGGTATAATTCTGCTAGAAATAAACTGCAGCATAGCTGTGTGAATTTCAACATGACCATCATGTGGCCTTTGCTTTCCTACCTGCAGTTTGAGGTTAGGATTAAGTACTTTGTCAGTCATTCTGTAGTCACATCTGCCAAGTGAAGGGCAGATCACAGTAGCTGAAGCTGGCTTTGTCTTTGGATATGTAATCTGTATTATAATTAGTTTACAGCTTATATCTAAAGTTGAACTTAAAATACTGTGTGAGGAGGTTATTTTAAATGCATTCTAGTAATGTAGTCTGTAATGTTTGATTATGGATATTGCTTTCTTGATACTAACAAGTATGTGAAATTAACTGTTGCTGTTTTATGTGTTTAGACGTGCTCATGAACGGCCTCCTCCGCATCCTCACAGAATGCATCCCAATTATGGTCATGGGCATCACATTCATGTGCCTCAGACGATGTCTTCCCATCCTCGGCAAGCTCCAGAGAGATCTGCCTGGTTAGTATCCAGATACTATTTTAGTTCCTCGGGACTCAGGGCAAAAGACGATAATGTGCTGATCACAGTGCTTGTAATGCTGGCTGTGATTTTAGAAAGTGCTACATGCACCTGTAGTTTAAAATTTGTAGATGTTGATATGGCTTAAAAATACTGCTTTGAGTACTTAGTATCTTAAATATATTTCTCGAGGGTTTTATCAATTGCTTTTAAAATGTAATTGAGCATTACTGACTCTAGGTAGTTATTTCAAGAATTGGTTTTTAAAATAAGCAAGTAAAATATTGCTGAAGACATTTATATTTATGTTCTTTGTAAAATAGAGGTTTGAATTTTAGTTATAAACTAATTTATTGTCTTTCCTCTTTTTCTGAACTTACTTAAAATTGCATCAGGCCCACTCACGAAGGTTACATTTAAGTTCTGCAATATATTTATTATTAAAAAAAAATACTTTTGACCATTAGGGAAAAGGTGCATGTATGATGGTGGCTGTTCCCACAGCATGAGCTGACTCCACACTGATAATACTCCTGGGCACAATACATGTGGAGTTGTCTCTGCTGCTTTATCATACTAAAACTTCACAGCTTATTTAAATACAACTTTTAGTTATTGTAGGATTAAGATGATTCTTTAGCAAAGCTTAAATAAGTTTAAAAAAATTCTTAATGTAGAACTGTTACAGTAGCTGTGCTGTGTTGTATACTTTCCAAATCAGTGGAATTCTGTCTGGGAGTCAAGATGTACATTTACCATAATGCCACTTTCATTCATGTGACAGGGAACTGGGAATCGAAGCTGGTGTGACTGCAGCTACTTACCCTCCAGGGCCGTTGCATCCTCACTTGGCCCACTACCATGCACCTCCTCGACTTCATCACTTACAAATAGGAGCTCTTCCTCTGATGGTAAGGAGATAGCTTATGAAAAATGATGCTTATTGGTCATTGTAATTATTTAGTTTGTCAGGAAAATTATTGTAAGGTTTACTGCATTTAATTGGACATGTGTACATGGCTGCGAAAGTTAGTGGTTCAACTGAAGAAGAAAATGCTCCGGTGTTTTTGTCTGTTGCTCCCACATAGGGAGGTAGAACAGGCTCATGTCTAATAAGAGAAAACAGTTTAGGAGACTAACATTTCTAACTTCAGCTCTTGTAAAATGAAACATACTTGAATTAAATTGTCACTTGCATTGCAATGCATTGACCCTCTGCATCTGATTTTTAGAGTTCACATTCTTCTTTAACGAGTTTTGGATTGTTAAAGGGTACCAACTTTCCACCCAGTGCATGAGGATTAGCACTGGTGCTTTATTTTGAAGGTGTGTATGTAGCACAGCTAAAATTCCATCTAGAAATCTGGTTGTTTTCAAATAATATTTGGTGTTCATCAGCCTAATTCTGTGTCATTAAGTGTATCATTTTATAGCATGCAGTGTTACAAGCAACAGAAGGTGTGAGAGCAAACTAGTCTGTTGTTGCATGTGACTTTTTTTAATCTAGAGGAAAATCAGCATAACTCTGACTTTTACAGAGCATTATAATTGAAAGAATGTTTGTAGGTTTACTTAAAATATTCTTAATTTTGTTTAATGAAAATTCGCAGAGACGTAAATTTAGTTTAATGGAGTATGTTTAGTGTTTCTATGTGGTGTTCTGTGTGGCTAACCCATATAATTTAACGCTCTTAAAGCTAGATAAGCTAATCAAAATTGTCAGCACATCTGTAAGGGAATGCTAAAATTTTAAGTCTTGTCCATCCAAAATTCCTCTTATTAGTAGCCAGAATTGACATCTAGGGATTGAACTGTACATTTAAAACTAGTAGTGTAATAGCTGTCTCTTTATAGTCTGGTCTTACGTCGCTTGTTCCTTGCTATTTAACTAACAGGCATCATAATAATCCTGAAGTACTTCCCTGATATATCACGACTGATACTTCATTGACGCACAGCTTGCATACTTACCACAGACTTTCTGGAGCAATCTGTAGAATTTGGCATTTCAGTGTAGTCAGCAGGATTCTTACTGCATAACTAACTCCTGTGCATCGTCTATTCAAATTAAGATTTTCTGCATTCTTCTTCAGTTAGGTGTCTAAGTGGATGAAAAGTCGCTTGCCTCTCTCACATTCATTTCGTGTGTTGTACTGTAACAGATAACATCAAGTGCTTTAGATTTGCAAAGAGAAAAGGCCCTCCTAGTAGTTCAGGGAACTGCAATTGCATTAAGAGGCAGCAAGTTAAAGATATGCCTAGTTTATGTCATTTTTTTTATCAGGGCTTTATTTCCACTATTACTATGGAGTTTCTAGAAACTTCAGAGTTCAGCTGATCCGTATATTACAGTGTGATGAGAAACTTTTAACTGCATTTTAATTTTCATAGAGGTATTCCTACAACTGAAATGTTACACAAGCAAATAGTTGTGACCATACTGTTTATCTTCGTTTTAACGGTAGAATGGAAGAAAGCTGTGATATTCAGAAGTATTTCCTGAATGTGTGATAAAATACTTTAGGGAGTCTTGCTTTTCTGTTCAGTAACTGCTGTTGCTAATTGATAGAAGTGTCGGATGCAATAGGGTTCTTTAACTCTTACAGAAACTTATGTCTGTGTGTGTTTGTGTAGGGATATCTAATCCTCATAACAGTAATTCACGAATCTCTGGTTGAAATGGAGTTGGAAGTTGTTTGTGTGTTAAGTTTTTGTACGCACTGTACCGACAGCATGTTTTACAATGTGTAGACTGCTGTAAGCAGTACTTCCTCAGATGTTTGGGATCTGTTTTGAATTTTGCTGTGATCAGATTGAGTGTTACGACTTTGAAGTGGTGTTCTGAGTCTCAGACTAATTTGAAGTATATTCAGATTACACACACTAGAACATAAAGGCAGGTTAGAGCACTGGTAGAAGTTACATATACAATGAGTTCAAGGCATTACAAATGCCTGTTGATGATTATACCCCTTCTATGGCAATAATGAAAGCCAAAGTTTTCTTTGTTTGCATGTATGTGAGAGTACAGCAGATCTGTCTGCAAAATTGACCTTGAGTATAGAACAAGTAGTCAGTGAAGTTTTTCACCTAACAAACTTAAGTGGATATTAAACAAAAGTGCCATTTTAGTTTTCATTAAAGAGCAATAGATTAATTGCAGCTGTCACCTGGGTTTTTTCACTGTAACTTTAGGAATAGGGGCAGGGGAGGAGAGCCTGAACTGTGATTAGAGTCCCTCTGCCAAGTGGCTCATGTTATGAGGAGTGCTTTCGTCTTTCAGTAAGTACACAGGGTACTAAATAGGGTACTAAATAGCTATATACAAGGCTCATTAGTTGTGTTCTTGATGCGGATGTCATCAAATGGTGATGTTCTCTATTCTTTATTCGGGGGGGCAAGAGTCTTTACAAGTAACTCATGCAGTAGCTCAACTGAAAAAATCCATTTGTCTTGAATTCACTTTCTGAAATACCATGCTGCCCAGTAGGCAATGTGTGTTTTTTCTGTCTGTTCTGGAGTACTAAAACCCCTTCCCACTACTGCCAGAACATAAAGGGCATAATGGATTATTTGGGCTTTAATGACACTAGCACTCTGATATGTCAATTTCAGGTTGTAATTGGATGCAGACAACCAATTCTTCATCCAGTGAGTGCTGGAATGTAGACTGCAGTTTTAATCCTCAGGGAGACAAAACAATAAAGATTTGTTGGGAAATATAAGTAGCTTTGACAGTCTGAATGGAGGGTGGGGGAAACAAAATCTTTTCTATTAGCTTGTTGAAGAACTTTCACCTGTGTAAATGTTGCTTCAGGAGGAATCTTAGATTAAAAGCAACTAAAAACAGCCTCCTGCTTATCTATGTAGACAAGGATTAGGCTGCTTTGCTACTTGATTTAGCACAATTACTTTAAGTGTGACCTTGGCTTAGAGTAGTTTGTGTTCCCATCTTTGTTGCTTTAGTGCTGTGTATGTGTTGAGGAAAGATCTTCTGTCAAAGTGATGTTTATGATGGATTCCGTTCTGGACAACTATCCATTCTGTGAACTTCAGCAGCATTTTTAGGAAGAATCAACTGAGGATCAGTGCATGGCATAACTGATGAAACATCAGACAAACAAGACACAGGAGAGAGAGGCGTTATATGTTGTTCTAATGCCAGTGCTTGTTGTTAGATGCCACTTCAATTTCTGTTTACTCTGAGTGACTTTGGCTGCTCTTTTGACACTGTTGATGAGAAACTTTCTGACTCAGAGTACCCAGCACCAGTGATCACATCTGAGTGGACAAGATGGGAATTTCTGTAATTTAATAAGCTGAGGTGGACGTTAAAAGGAGTGTGACTTTTTCATAATGAGCGAGATACCAGCCGTAGTTCTGACTAACCAAACTGTACTTACAGCTGTAACAAGCAGAATTCCTTTTCTTCTGTTGCTTCAGGAGAGAAAAGGCATACTGGTTTGTAGTGAAATGCAGGAGGGGATAAGTCCGAAAAGAAACCTCCAGAAGATGTTTCTAAATTTGGCCTGGGGACACCCTGAAATGGTCCCCTTCTCTATACTGCTGACTCTCCAGTGTCTTTTGTTTTCCAGTTCTCCATTTACCTGAATGACCAGAATGCTAATGTTTTTCAGGCTTCAAAGATAAGAAAGGATTAGAAAAATCGAGAATAGTGTGTTATTTGCTATAAAGTTTCAAAAGTCTGCAGACATTTGTTTAGCAATTGTAGTTTAGTTCAGCTTTGAAACAGGAACTTGCTCTGAATATGAGTTTGTTACTACGACACTTAAAAAAAAAATCAATGCTTTGTATTTTAAATGCACTCCGTTAAAGAAGCGGTTGTTTTTGAGTTGGATTTGTTCCTTTTTGTCATTTAATGGAGAGTGGGGTGGAAGGTTAAATCTAGAAGGTCTTGTTTCTCCACTGTTCTATCGTCTTCTCTTCATAATGAAAGAAGAAAAATAAAATTTCTTCAGCTCAACGCTGATAACTAAATTTTAAATGGAATATAGACCTGAAGTGAGCAGTGTTGCCTTTGTGCCTTTTAACTTGGTATACTTCTACTGTTGTTTAGGTGAATAAATAACTACAACTGGTTTGGGGTTCTGACTAAAATTTAAGCAACAAACCTGCCACTGATAGAGTATCCTATTCAGCTTGTTGGTTTAAAACATGCAAAGCTGTCATAGATACAATTTTCAGATCATATTATGCATAGTAGTGGGATTTGGGTAGTTTTAGAGTGATTTTTTTGAGGTTTTTGTTGTTTGGGTTTTTTTAGTTTGTTTTATAAAATACATGTTAAATAAAGGAGGCTATCTACATGCCTCTCAAATTGTTTCAACTACCTGTTAATCAAAGAAGTTCATGGGATATGCTGTTCCAGTCTCTTGACACCAGCTTCTACTTCCTTTTTGAATCGTGTCCTATTGATTGTGAATTTCAGGGGAGGGAATTACCTGGACTTTACAGTTTGCTAACTGTGGTGTAATCAATCTCTTTATGGTTGATGCAAGCCTAGAGAAGACTCCTTAATTTCTTTGTGAACCTAGGACTGCAGCTTGCCAGTCAGAGGGAGATCTCTGGATCACAATTTAAAAAAAAAAAAAAAGTTACTTATGGTGACTTAACCTCTTTCAAGTGTTACATGTCCAGCTTTCATATGCTGTCCCCCCTTTTTCTTCTGTTTCAGAGCCTTACTGATTTGTTCCTTTAACTGTCGAATGATTCAAAGTGGTTGAGGCCACCTTTACACTTAATTGTAAAAATTGAGAGGGATTTGGAGGTATAGGCCAGTAGGTCCCAGTACATTATGGTAGATGTGTGCTGGTCAGAATAATATCACTCAGAGTGTAGTCATACAGGTATCACAGCTCTAAGAGATACAACTGTTCTATACAAAAAAGCTAACAAACTTCCTGTAAAATATCTGAACACTTAGCTTAAGGCTGTAACTTAACATAGCTCTAGTAGTTCAAGGTGAACTTCAGGTTTTAAATAGCCTTGATTAACTGCATCAAATTTTAGTGCATTTTTCAAATAAGAAAATGGACTTTTGTAATGTAGCTGCTACTTTTTTCTTGATATAAACACAAATTGCTGTTCTTCAGTTTTCTGTAGAATATAGGATATTGAAGAGCGCTCATTTCATGGTCCCATCAGACACAGATACAGTTAGGTTTTAGCTGTGCAGCACGCATTACTTGTTCCTTCACAGAGTTTGTCTCTGTGAAACTGCAACTTTTCCTTGTTTCAATTTGGCTTATTAAGATATTAGTTGATGAGCTGCTTTTTGAGTATTGATGTGGACCAAAGCAGTTAACTGGATAAGCTTATTGTTGAGATTTGTTTTAATGTATATGAAGATCATACTTAATGGGAATCACTGAATAAAAGGTTGGGATGGACAAGATAAGTAGTACCATACCATGGAAGAATCTCTTCACTGACTGTTGCAACTGAAACGCAAAAATATCCTGGAAAGATGGAAGGTGTTTAAAGGAAGGTAGCAAGGAAAAAAATATTTCCTGCAGGTTAGCTATTTTAAACTGTTTCAGAATGTTGGTGTTAAACGGTTCAGACTTAGCCTTGAATTTTTTACTTGCTGCAAATTTTTGTGGTAGTGGGAAGTGTCAATAGAACATCCAAAATCGGAAACAGATAATAGTTGTTTTCCAGGAAACAAACAGTGCTTGGCAAACTTGTACTGGAATTTGCAGGTCCAGAATGTATTGCTGTAAAGTATGTATTATAATTTGACTGTGTCCAAAACAATATATACAAGCACTTTGTGCAGACTAGCATTACCTTTAACTCTTTACTTTCTTCATTAGCTTTAAGCTTTTCCTTTTTTCTTACGTTCAATATGAAAACTTACTGAGAAAACACTTCCATTTGTGTGTGGAGCTGTTTCAAGAGAGCTGAAATCTTGGCTTTGAATTTGAAGCTTGATGGTAACTGCCAAAGGGTTTTTAGCTGGACTGTTCTTAGTTGGGAATTATTGATAGTTCTGCCTTGCCCATCTTTCCTCCAGCTTGTAGTCACAAATGCAGTTAGGTTAAAAACTTGCTATGTTAGCAGACTGCTTATTCTGCAGGTGTAAAAGATCAATTTTTTTCTTACAGATATGTTTTTTTCAAAATGCAGTGTTTTACTCGGCCGGAAATGTAAGCTGTGCTCTCACAATATTTTTATAAGAGAGCCTGTACATAATGGATATTCAGATAATTTTGCGGAGGTGTTACGCCGTTCTCCATCAGGATAATACAGAGGCACATTTATTAGCATGAAAATGTATTGTCCCACCCAATGTTTCTGTTGTTTAAGTTCAGTAGTTCATTGTGATATGTACTCTGAGAAATTCTTGGTTGGTTCTGTAGTGCTAAAATTGAATTTAGTAGATTTCTTAAATAGATGGCCTCCAGTACCAGAGTTTTTTCAAATGGATGCGTGTCACTGCAGTTGGTAAACTCTAAACTTTGAGGCAATTGGAAATGTAATTATTGCATTGCAGCAATACACCTGTGACTTCACAGCTCCTCTAATGATGCAGCGTCTGTGCTACAGGATGCATTGTTTTTCAGCAGACTGTTTTCAAATCCTGGTGAATCAAAAAACCAAGCAGTGAAAGTCATCCTGCGACTCCGGTTAGTTTTTGTCAGGAGTTTCCTTTCCTCTGAGTGGAGGCAGTCAATGCACGGTGTGTAACAGCAGGCTTCCACGTGATGCCAAACAGGTCTATGTCTAGTAGAAACCTGGGGCAAATATGTTCATAGTGTGGATGGGTGACCCAGTTCTTTAAATGCATTTTCTGTAATTGGAAGATGAGGTATAATTACACACTTGAATGGAGAATGGATTGTAAGTCACTGATTATCTGAGACAGATCTCTTACAAGGTAGTTTTTACAGATTACTTTATTTTTAGTACTCTCCCCCAAATTCCTTTGTTACAGCCACAGTTTGTATTGTCAAACAGTGAGACCTCTGACACCAACAGATACTACTTACATGAAATGTTTAGGTATGCCGATGAATATACGTATCTTGTGATACAAAATTGGCAGTCATTTAGAATTCATGTATGAATATATCATCTCTGTAAATACACTGTGCATATTGCATAACAACTTAGATCTTTAGATTGATACGCTGTTGGAGTTTGCAGCAGTCATTGGGTCTCGCTTGTTTCCCATCTCCAGCTCTGATTAGTACCTGACCAACAGACACTTAGGCTATCTGTGAGAGAGGCACCTCCTGTATTAGGTATTCTGGAAGTGCTCCGAAAGTTAAATCTTCGGTTTGTATTACTCTGGTTTGTAAAAATCTGCTGCTAGTATTATGGCTGTATTTGTGGCTTATATTGGCACTAGATGGTCATCATTTAACAAGCACCGTGTAAACTGCTTTAAAATAATCAGACTCTGGTTTTCTGTTCTGAGAAAGATTATCTAGGGCAGAGAAATCTTTTCTATCCCTGTCAACTTTTAGTTACCAGACTGCTTTTGAAAAATATAGAAAGGTAGATTATTGGTCTGTTATGTGAGTAACTTTGTCTAGGCCTATGCTTTCTCACAGTGCGTTAATTCAGTTTTCCACCTTTAAGTCTGTTAGAGGTGCCTGCTGGAAATAAGAAAAGCCATGCATGAATACGTGATTTCATGAGTAATATCTGGGATGTCTGACTTATTGACAGCCTCATGAGATGAATTTTGAGCTGTCACATACAGCAATAGAGACATTACCAGCTGATAGCACAGAAAGGAAGATAGTACTTCTGAAGTCCTTAGAATTATTTCCAAATGAGCTGCTGCTTACAGTCCTCGTATCAGTGCACTCTACGTGATCAAGTAAACTGAATCTGCTGATCATTTTGTGTTTGGGGTTTTTCTTTCACCTGTTCATTAAAAATTGCCACTGCTATGTTTCTGGCAAGAAGTCAGCACTGTTATTCACTCATCTTGCGGGGGTAAAAATGGAACGCAGAAGCCCTGCTATGAGGGTTGTCTGTGGTATTTTAACTACCTTTCTGCTTTCCTGTATGAAAAGTGCTGGTGTTTGAAGTGCCTGCAGGGTATATCACTGGACACTGCTATTTTGTTCACTGCTTGTATCTCTTAATATACAAGGAAGTCAGCAGATACTTGAACTCTGCACTCTGTGGAGTGTATGTAGAGTTGCCTGTGATTTTAGATGTGAGTTTTGAGTGTTACTTTTTTTTATCTGCCTCTAAATTTGAAGTGTGTCTGAAGATGTTTAGTTATTTTGGGTAAGACAAGGATTTCGGCTGTTTTTTCCAGACTATTAGCCTGGTTTCTTCTATGGTACCAAAAACTTACATTTGAGAATCTATAGCAAGTCCTTTTCATAACTTTGTGCATAGCCTTTAGGTGTTTTGTTTTCAAAAATAGGTAGATCTTTCTGGTGGTTTATACAAAGTAGGTTGAGATTTTGAGGCTTGGGAAGTGAGAGTGAGCAATGCGTAACACAGATGTGGAGAGATTACAGTAGAGGGTCTAGTCTTACTTGTGTTTTGCCTCTGGTTATGTTTAGAGAGCTCAGAGTGGTGGTGTGTTATGTTGTCAGTTGGAACTGTATCCTCAAGATGAGGAGTATAAGTAATAAGTGATTCAATAAAAGCAAAAAGATCTTAAATTTTACAAAGTGAACAGTAAAATACTGAAACTGTTCTGAATAGGTTTAACTTAACGTCTGCTGTTTGAATAGGTACCAGACATGGCGGGCTACCCTCACATCCGTTACATTTCATCGGGATTGGATGGAACATCATTCAGAGGCCCTTTCAGGGGCAATTTTGAGGTTTGTAATAGAATAAAACTAGATATATGTCAAAATGTGTCATGAGGGAACATGGGGAGGGTGTATCGTAGAGCTAGTTCTATATATAGATTTAAAGAATAATAAAGAAAATACCCTTTATTTATAGAATGTCTTCACCATCGTGAACTGGAATAAAAGCAAATTGAAAAGTGAGTCAGTAAAAGGTGCCCTGGACAATGTAGGCTTTAGGTGGTTATTAAGCAACAGTACATCTTGCTCTGCCCACCACCCCTGTTAGTAGGATGTAGTATTCACATGATATGTTGGTGAAAGGTAGTGGTGTCTCTGAATAGCTGTGCCAGGATCCTCCTAGTGAGGATGAAAATTGGCAACTATAGCAGTGCTGTCCTGTTTGTTACGTAGTGCAGGAGTTGAAACTGAAGGAAGGAAATCAAGAAAAATGGTAGAAAATAAAAGGTATCAGATGCAGAGAGTTAATGACCTGGTCCACTGAAAACATCATCAGTGACATCTCATGGTTCTAATAAACTCATTGCTGGAGAAAAATAAATCAGTCATCGTATTTCAACTTAAGCAACTTTTTTTTTCTTCTAAGCCTTAATGACTGTTAGAAAGCAAATATTTACATAGGGCATTTTAATTCCATTTTCCTCATTAGACACACAGGTATGTGTGAACATACTGAGAACTATTCCTAGCTGACAAACAATTTCTGATTTTTTTTTTTTTTAGTAGTAAAATAGATTTTCCCTTTAACTTAAAATGGTTAATGGTTGTGTGTGTTTTTTTACAGAAACCCATCACTTTTCCCACACAACATACTCTTTTTTGCTTTGCCTGCATTTGAATAAGTTAGGAATTGAGAGTTTGTCATTCTGTAAATGGGTTAGAATAAAATTAATATTTGCTCAAGGTAGTTGAAATAACAGTTCTTATACTGTTTATTCCTTGGTAATTTTTTAGGAGCTGATTCACTTGGAGGAACGATTAGGCAACGTTAATCGTGGAGCAACACAGGGAACTATAGAAAGATGCACATATCCACATAAATACAAAAAGGTGAGCATTTCTCAAATTGTGACCTGTCTGTAATAATTCTTTGAAAGTGTAATAATGTTTGTTTAGCTTAAATCTGCAGCAATGTCAGCTTCAAAGAGTGCATGTTTTCTGTATCTTTCAAGGAATGTAAGCAAAGCTTACAATGCCACTTCTTTCACAAAGAAAACTAAAAATTTGGTCCCTGGATAAAGAGCTACTCTAATGTAATAAAAGTGGTTTAATATGATTTAATAACTTTTCAGCAGTTACGAATAGCCTTATGAGCAATGAAATAAATATTGGTAGTAGCTAAATTGTCAGCAGACTTCAGTGATAACTCATCAAATGAAGTGAGACTTTATTTTTGCAATAAATTGTTCATGATGCTTACCTGCTTGGTATGTATTGTTTTAACCTTTACTCTGATCACATGAGTAAGACTAGGACACGAGGAAGTTTTGAATCTGGTACAGAATTTTGGCAACTTGTCTCTCAGCTGGAGCTTATGATACCATAATACAGAATCCCATCCACATTTACATAGTGTTCTTTTGCACTTGATGAATAGTGACTTAAGATACTAAGTTTGAAAGGATTTTATTTTTTCCCTCTTCATGAATTAAGATGTTTATGTATAGACAACAAGTAAAAGACTGCAACAATATGAAATTAATACATTCACAGTCCAGTAGACTTTTGTAATTAACAATAGCTAAATAAATCTGAAATATCCTCTGATTTTGCTCTAGGTGCTACTTCTTGATTCGTTTTGGTTCAAATATATTTGAATAAATATGAAATGTTTTCAAAGTATGTGTTGAATATGTATTAAAAACAGATTTTACTCAGTTTGTCAATAATGTCATCTCTACTAATAAGGTAACAACTGATTGGTTCTCACAGAGGAAACTGCACTGCAAACAAGATGGGGAGGAAGGAACAGAAGAAGACACAGAGGAAAAGTGTACCATCTGTTTGTCTATACTGGAGGAAGGTGAAGACGTCAGGTAAATCATACCACTGAATGTCAGAACGTAATGTTAATATTCTGGCTTTGAGACCGTGCTTGAATATGGCACACTACTCTCTGTAGTACTCCCTAGGTTAACAGTTACAGTTAAAGACTATCTGTCATTGAACCAATAAACAAAACAAGTTGCAACTGAAAACACACGTTGTTTTGTCTGTATTGTCTTTGGGTAGAATGTAGATTATTTTCTTATGGTCTTCCATAAGCTGACTGTAACATGAGCCCAAGCTGATAATCCTGAATTAATCAGGATTGTCAATTTTAGTTTTTCTGGAGTAATGCTACTTAAGCTATAAGAAGTTTAAATTAGTGTAATACAGCAGAAGCTAGCTGATGCTTGACTTCATTGCCCATATCCATTTCTTCTTGGAGCTAGACAAAACGCAGGTTCAACAGGAAAGCTAGGGAAACTTGTGGAAAAACAGGCACATGTAAAAAGAATAGACACCTCAACAGCAAAACCCACATTACTGTTTTTCCAATGGCTGTCGGTATGGAAATGCTTTACTAACACTTGTGTTTTTCTGTTCTGATGACAGGCGCCTTCCGTGTATGCACCTTTTCCACCAAGTATGTGTAGACCAGTGGTTGATTACTAACAAGAAGTGCCCCATTTGCAGAGTGGACATTGAGGCTCAGCTGCCTAGTGAAAGTTGACACCGCTTTCCAGAACTCTTGTCCTCCCTCTGGCTCCCTCTCATCCTTCCTGGTACTGCAGTCAACCAAAGATGGCATGACTTACCTGCGCAGATTTGGAAGCATTGAACCTAGAGTGCTGGCTCTGCTATATGGTACAACTAATGCTAGACCTACGGTTTATGTAGAAGACACTTGAGTTTCAGTGTATTTATAAAACTTTTTTTAGGTTTTGCATTTTTTCTTTTAATTCATTACTGTATTTTTGCATGGTTTCTTGTATTGCATTTGTTTGCACATATTACGGGCTTTGTGACCCCAAACTTGCAGGCAAGATTAGCTGCTTTAGTAAGTAGAGTTGTGTGGTCTCTCTTTTTGGTTTGTTTTACATAGTATCGAGCTTTGAAAGTATGATTTCACTCATTACTAACCTTGGATTCTTTAATTTAATCGATCAAATATTTTAGTTTAAATGTATAAAGATCATCTAGAAAATGATAATATTATGTATTGAGACATTCCTTAATGAGGAAAAAATGGCTGCTGTATATTTACAATATCAGTTCTGAGACAAATAACATCCTTAATACTGGGAACAGAATATGAACTATATTCAGTTTGACTGATACACATAGCATACTCATGACCACAGTTTTTGTCTGATCAGATTTTTGTGTTCGTTTTGAAAATTTCAGCACAATGCAGATATATTTGAATGTCAATATTAAACATTTAGACTGCTGTTCAAATTGTATTTATCATTTTCTTCCTATGTCTAGAAATTTGAATCCCTAACTTAAATATTTGCTGCTGTGAAACAGCTCTAGTGAACACTAAATGTTGATTTCAGTTAGCTGGATTGTAGATACTTGCAGATTGGAAGAATTATTAGGGAAATGGAAAAAGAGCTTAGAATCTGTTTGGTCTTCTGCTAACTTAAGTTGAAATATCTGCGTACATTGAGGGGGTTTATTGGTTTGTGGGTTTTGTTTGATTTTAGGGGGTTTTTTTAACTATAAAGCAATCCAGTAAGGACTTAGAGCTGCAGGGGTTTTGGTTCTTGTTTGTTTGTTTGTTTGTTTGTTTTTTGGTACTTAGTTTTTGTTTGGGGGGGTGGGGGGGTGGCAGATACACATGCATTCGTAGAACTTCTAAGGAT
>Ga0181612_135282_pt1 | contig 17613 bp, 13 predicted proteins | sample HoacroProtozoa21_FD_119630 | JGI IMG/M metagenome (GOLD analysis project Ga0181612, IMG submission 119630) | Hoatzin crop microbial communities from Cojedes, Venezuel. Combined Assembly of Gp0051906, Gp0051904, Gp0051908 | reverse complement strand
TTCCCTATCCTTTTTAAAGAGCATCCCAAAAGAATCATGTCGTTACTTTCAAAAACACTTGTGATGATTATTGCCCTTGGTTGCTAAAGAACAAGGAGGAGAGGAACAAGTAGTAAAAATGTTGATTACTAATCCTGTGCTAAAACAGAAACTTTAACCGATTTAGAACCAAGACTGTCCAAATTCTTACTCCTTGACCACAAAGGTAAGATATTTAAATTGTAGCTGTCACCGGATTGCTCAGATCCTTACCTCCTCCGTTTGTCATCACTTCTTTATTCCGTCTGAGCTTGCTGTTCGCGTTGCTTGGCGTGCTGCAGGGACCGTTCGCCCCGTCACGCAGCCCGTGTGCCGGCTCCTCCAGCACTGCACCTCTGCAGCTGCTCTGCTGCAGGCAGAGCACGGCTGGGTAGCCACTTGGTCTGTGAGAAGTTTGTCTATTAACTTACTGTAAAGTGTGTTATTAATACAGCAAATGAAATGAATGTTACTTATTGAACACTGGAGAACAAGAGGAATAATGATAATAATAATCTATGCAGATCTGTTTGCTCTTGGACAGAGCCTATTTTTTTAAGTTCTGCAGCCATATCAGGACAAAAACACCGTAGTCATGAAATGCCTTTAACTGGGGAGTTAAAAAGTATCGCTGCCTACTGAAGTGGCAAAGAGCATTTGATAAGGAGAAGGAAACAATCGAAATGTTACGGGTGCAGTGTGATTCGGGCAGATTTTCCCCCAGCCTCTCCAACCCAGTTTGTCTTCACCGTTTCCTTCTCCTGGAGTGTGTTGATGCTTTCGTTCACGTGAGGCTGAAGATGCTCTCAGAGTACACAGAGAGGACACAGATCTGGCCAGCAGAAGGCTTCCAAATTGCTGAGTGTTACAGATTCCTATAGCAATATATTTCAGAGAGCCGCTGCAAAGGGTGAATTTTATTTTGGTGAATCACAGCAATGATGACATTCTCAGCTGTGTTTACCAGTGGTTTTCAGCCTCCTAGGCTCTAGGTGAGTCCAAACACATTTGCAAGCAAACTGTGAGTCAGTAGGCATGACATTTAGGGATGAATACAAGCTAGTGAAATTAGGGAATGATCATTTTTTCTAATTGGGATATTTTCTGTTTAAAAAATAAAGTGTCGTATGTACCTCCTGATTTTGATGAGGCTTCCTGTAAGATGTTGAAGCAAAGTATTTTTACTTTCTTGCCTCACTCATCTTGACTTTTTTATGTGATTAGTTTCATTTGGATCTCAATGCCATCTTTTGTCGGTGTGCACGTGTGTCTGTACCTCCCACATACGTATATATGTGTATATATATAGATTTACAGCCATGCGAATGTTAGCTGCATTGAATTTTATGGTTTTCCTACTCTCATGTGCACTCTCAAAATTATATTATAAATTACAATGAGTCATCATAATTATAATTCTATGAACTATAAATTCATCAAAACAGAACTATTTGTCACTGGAATGAAAAAGTACGATGGTCCCAAACTGGATACTTTCCACAGAGTCTGAACACCTCCAAAGATTTGGAAATGGTAACTTCCAGCTCCAAAAGTGCCAGCAGTTTGTGCTGTCTGCCCCGCTCTACCTTACAGGTCACAAACACAGGCACCGATTTTGCTTTGGTAAGCGGGATGCATTGCTTCTTGCCCACCAGCAAAGCTACTTTCAGAGACAGGAAAAACTTCCCTTCAGACACCAAGCTCAAGAGATATTCTGGTTTAATCCTCTCCTGAAGCATAGGCTGAATCCTCCGATATGCTGAGCTCAGCTATGGAAGAACACACAAAGGACTTTTTTTTAAGCACCAGCAGCCTTTTGAGTGCATAGGGCTTAAGAGCTTTGGTGGCTGAGTCAAGACACCTCAGTGCCTTGCAGGATCAGACTTCTGGAAAAATCCAGGCTTTGGGTCTAGTCCTGCTTGCTAAAACATAAAAGGAACTTTTGTTTTTACGTGGTCCACTCCCAACAGGGCACCACTGGTAATGCAGCAGGGCACCTACTCTGCCTTTTCTCCAGATAAAGAGACACAATTTGTGCTGACCCCCCAAAAGGTGGTCGCTCGAAACCCAGGGTGGCAGGACATGGCTGATCCCTGAAACTGCTTCACTTGAACCTTCTTGAAGCCATCCCAGGAGATATACAGAGCAGTCCGTACAGCACGTGAAGGCAGTAGGAGACAGGACGTGCTGTGGACCCTTGAAAATCCAGGGAGAGGGACAGGATTCCTACCAGCCTGCTCGCCTTGGGCTCCTTGTGCTGGTGATGTGGGAGATAAGGCACCTTCCCTCAGAGAAGATGCCAGTCCCATCTCCAGGAACACCTCTCCACTGTCTATGGAGGGAACCTGGAGCAATGGTGCTCCTCTCCTAGACTCCACCAAGTGCCTGGAGCCACAGGAGATGACATTGGGCCCAGATGGCGTTTTCAGGGAGAGGCTCACAGCCTGGGACAGTGCAAGGAAGCTCTACGTCACCTCCCAGATCTGTAGGGCTGCGTGCAGCCTTGTGACCCAAGGGACATGCTGGGCAGATCCTGCACTCCCCAGGTGCCTTTGACCTGCAATAGATTCAGTGACACCAGAGAATGAAGACCTGTGAGCTGTCAGCACATGGCCCACACGTGTCTTTACTCCCTCCCTTCTCTCTTGGTGCTGCAGTGGTGGCCAGGAGTGCTCCAGAGGAGACAGTGACCAGCAGCTTTGCCTCCTTCATCCAAGCAGTTCGGCCTGAGCACTTGTCCAAGACCGTCCGTCAGAGAAGCAAGAGGATGATCCTCGACAGCATTGGGGTTGGCCTCGTAGGCAGCACGACGCACGTGTTCGATATCGCTCTGCAGTACTGCCGGGTAGGAACAGCCCTGTACTACCACGTAGTTATGTGGTGCCCACCCTGACGCCACCACCACAACCAAGACCTTGTTTGATGGCTGACGTAGGTCTTTTGCCTTGTGGTAGAGGGATGTTCTGGCATCACACGATCGCTGCTTCACTGAAGGTCCTCACCTGAATTTCTCTCCCTTTCGCAGGAGCTGTACTCTTCAGTTGCTGTGAGCTCTGTCTATGGCAAGCCAGGCGTAAAGCTCTCCCCCACGCTGGCCGCCTTCACCAATGGAGTTGCGGTAAGGCAGGCTCTTTCAGAAGAAGCTCTGCTTTGTGATGCCTGCAGAGACACTAGTTAGTATTACAGGAAGCAGACTGGTGACTGGGAGGGGTAGTGGGGGACAAGAAGTCGTGGGCTCCTCTGCAGTCATGCGCACTGCTTTTAGAGGGAGCAATCAGCCACCACAGGGACCATTGGGTGACCGGGTGGATGTTGTTACATCATCCTTGCTGATATTGCCTCAGCAATATCAGCAAGGACACCTAGCTCCCTTAGCTTCCAGCTCCCCACATCACCATGTCCTTATCTACATTTCTCTGGCAGACTCACTCCATGGACTTCGATGATACCTGGCACCCTGCTACTCACCCGTCAGGGGCTGTTCTACCAGCTCTTCTGGCAGCTTCCCAGATGCTACCTCCAAGCACCAAACCCAATGGCGTGGATTTCCTGCTGGCGTTTAATGTGGGCCTGGAAGTGCAAGGGAGGCTCATGCATTTCTCCACTGAGGCTCACAACATTCCAAAAAGGTAAACCTCTTTTTCTTCACTGAGTAGGAAGAGGGCTGGTGAGTCTGTTAACAGGCCTACTCAGGGTTTCAAAATGTTGAAGTCCAGCTGAACTCAAGATCAGGCTAAAGCCCAACTGAGAGCCCAATGCCAGTTATGCCAGAGCTGATGAGGCACCACATATTGATTTGGTGGCCTCCAGTGAGCCTGCCTCAAAAGCAGTCATCAAAAGGACTACCACTGAGTCTGCAGCGTTGTCACCTAAACTGACTGTTGCAACAGCACAGCACACACAGTGGCCCACAGCCAAGCAGACAGCTTAATTGTGGATACAACCCCTGGCACAATTTCTGCCTGTGCCAACTGCCACTCACCAGGCAGTGCCCTTGTGTGGTCCGAGGGTTAGCATCAACCAGGAACTGTTACCCTTGAGAAAATGAAAAATTGCTTTCTGGAGATGCTGAGCTCACTCTGTTGTCTCCAATGAAGCTTCAAGTGGACATGTAGTTTTCAGATGGCTAAGTTTTGAGTTAGGTGAATCGCACCTGCACCAGAGCCATGAGGGATTTCTGCTGGCTGACTTGGCAGTTCCTTCCCAGTCCCGTGGGCAGGTCTGGTAGGTGAGGTTCTTGGGTGCTCCTTGTGCCAAGCAGGCAGGGATGCTCACATCTGCCATTTCCCCTTTAGGTTCCACCCTCCCTCGGTGGTTGGTACCATGGGCAGTGCTGCAGCCACTGCAAAACTGCTCTCTCTCAGCACAACCCAGTGCGCACACGCGTTGGGCATTGCTGCATCGCTTGCAGGGGCTCCCATGGCAAACGCTGCCACCCAAGCCAAGCCGTTGCATATTGGAAATGCTACTCGCCTGGGCTTCGAAGCAGCGCTGCTGGCTGCCCGAGGGATGGAGGCTAACCCCTTAATCCTGGATGATATCCCTGGTTGCTCTGGATTCAGTGCTTTCTACAGTGTCTATCAGCCCAAACCACTGTCCACATCAAGTGATCATCATGAGTTCCTCTTGGAGAAGCAGGATATTGCTTTCAAGCGATTCCCAGCCCACCTGGGGATGCACTGGGTGGTGGATGCTGCCTTGTCTGTCCGGAACCTCTTCATCAACTACGCAGGGTCTTTCGCTCCATCTTTGATCCGCAACATTGTGCTGAAGATCCCAATGTCAAAGTACATCAATCGGCCTTTTCCCACCTCTGAACACCAGGCTAGACACTCCTTCCAATTCAATGCCTGTACTGCCCTGTTGGATGGTGAGGTGTGCCTCAGTTCCTTCACAGAGAGCAGCATCCACCGGCAGGAGCTGAGGGAGCTGCTGGATAAAGTCGTGGTGGAGCACCCTGAAGATAATGTCGCCAACTTTGACAAGATGTACGGAGAGGTGGCACTGCTCCTGCACAGTGGGGATGTCCTGACAGGCAAATGTGACACTTTCTATGGGCACTGGAGGAAGCCTCTGAGCAAAGAATCGCTTCTGAAGAAGTTTCGATCCAACGCCTCTCATGTGTTTCCAGAAGAAAAAATAGAAACCATCATCACTTTGGTGGACAACCTGGAGAGTCTGTCAGATAGTTCCCAGCTGGCCTGCAGCCTGTGAGGGAAGAGCAAGTGGGTTTTTCATAAGGGACTTGTCCCAGTGAAACTCTGATTCCTTTCTTCATTGGTGCTTTACTATTGATTTCCAATGACAGGAAAGTTCCCAGCCCTTGAAGTCAAACTACATGCCTTAATATCAAAGGAGCCCATGAGGCGGGAGGTATGTCTGTGTCAGTAATTAGTACACAGATTAAATTTCAACTCATGGTTGAAGCAGTCTGCGTAGCTGAAGGGCCACCACAAATACAAAAAAAATCCCATGGAAATCTGTGAGAATCCTGGGGTATCATCTGGAAGCTGGTTCCCCAGAAGGAACTGTGTCTAGGTATTTTTTAAAGCTGAATTCAAGGTTTTTTTCCGTGCAGAATGGCTAACCACTGAGTCTGGGAAGAAGAGGAAGTTCAGCTGCAAAATATGGACTTCTCTTATTGGTCTTTTGGGAACTTACCTATCATGGTTAGTTAATCATGCTGACCAGATGAAAAATCTATCAGTTATTGTAAACAGGCCTGCCTGCAAAGCTCTCAGGCAGAGAGGGATTTTTTTTCTTTTCCAGTAAAAGCCTTCCATTTCTCCAGCACCTGGGAAGTGTTTGTCACTTCTTTGTGTACAAGGGATGGTTCAAGGACCCTGAAAACCTGTAAGTCTTTTCTGAATGAAAGGCAATGGGTGGGTGAGGAACCCTACATCAGTCCTACACCTACGTCCTACACCTCCTGCGAGTTGATACCTGGCAACCCTAGGGCTGTGTCACGTCATCCCTCCCGGCTTTGTGCAGGTTGCCCAGGCACCTATTCAGAGCTGGCTCGCCAGAGGTGGTCTCTATAGTCTGTGCAGAGGTGGGCACCTCTGGATGGTGACTTGGGCACGTGCAAGCTGTGACTCACATCGGGAAATTCCTGTTTCTCTCCCCTGAGAGGAGGGAAAGCCTAACGAGACTCAGTTCTTAACTTGACTTTCCAGCTGGGATGCAATCTTTACTTGTGCTCCTGGGCAGCCATTCACCGAAAGGCTTTCTTACCCTGCGTCCTTTCTGAACAGTGAGATGGACAACTATGCAATATTCCTCTGTGCATTAAACAAATATTGCGACTGCTGATCCAAAGGACTTGTTTCCAATAAGATCATCGTATAGGTACAGAATTTGTTGCAGAAGTGAGGGTTGCCTTCTGCAAGAGGGACTGAGATGAGACTAGACAAGCAAGAAGGAATGTGGGTCGGTTGCTTTTTAGCTTGCTGGTAGGGGTCTATGCAGAGAACTTCACAGCCAAGCAAAACTGTTTTCCCACCTGTTAATCCACTCTCTTGTACTGTCTAGCATATTCACGCTGAACATTTCTGAATAAAGAACAGAAGTAAACGAATTTTCTGCTTAAAGGTTTAATGCTACATTATGTAGACCATCCAGTTTTCAGTTTTGACCTGGACATATACATACAGAGGTTTTCCCGTCGATGGGGACCCCTGCAGAGGCTAGGACAGGGCCAGCTAGAAGGCTGGCCTGTGGACACTGATTTCTGCAGAGTCACACATTTACGTCGAGCCCTGCAGGCTGTTTTTCCTGGTAAGGACAATAGCTATTAGTCAGCAAAGCCTGGCTGTGGTTAAACACACTCTCGCAACAAAAAGATGTTACCCAGCGTTTCTCTGTTAAGCAACAAATACTTGCTAAGTTTCCATTACAAGCTGCCAGTTTCCCTTGGTTCCAGTCAGATATGAGATCACAAAAAACGTCATTCCTTGTTTCACAGCCCAATGAACTGGAAACCCACAGAGCCAGTGCCTTCCAAATCAACCATTAGCTCAACATTTGTCGAGGGAATCAATACATGTGACAGAACCGAGATGGGCTTCAGTGGTGAGCATCTCAGTGGATTGTCGGTGGTTTCGGTGCCCTAACATTTGTTCCACTGTTCTCTTTTCCATTCCTTCTGCACCATGCCGCAGTGGTGTTGTGTAGCAGTGAAGCTGAGCAGGAGAGAAGGGAACTAGTACCTTTTACCTGTTAGTGCTGGAGCCGAAAGAAGAGCTTTTCAGTTGGGTTTCAGGCTACATTTCGTCCCTGAGATTCAGAAACCCTTTCTGAACCTCATTCATGTCTCGGCTGTCCTATCAGATGCAATCCTGACACCTTTCAGCAGGCGATGAGTAACGTTAGGAAGGGAAGGCACAGGAAGGCTGGTAGGGTCCAACTGTCCTTTCATTGGGTGCCTTATCAGCTGAAGCACTAAGTGGCTTTTCCAGAGCATCTAGCAGCTAAAGGCATACCTGAGATTTTTTTCATTCATGATATTTCCTCTACAAGTGTAGGACCCTGCAAATGCCTCCTGTATCCCAGCCCGGGGAAGTGTCTCATTTGTTCTTTCCAGTTTCAAACAGCAAATATTTCATATCCTTAACTAATTAGGAGGCCCAAACCCCTGGCAAGGGAAGCGAGGCCTTCAAAGAGCCGAGGGAAAAAATGGCCTTTGAAAATTATAGACCAGCTTGAGTGACACTGAGGGTACTCAGTGATTAATACAGTGCCATGGATGTCCCTAACTTCTCCTCTCAGGCTCTGTAAGAAAAGAGCCATAGTCCTTCTTTCTACTGCCATTCCAAGATAAACGACACTTGAAATTAAGAAAAGGAAACTTTTCTCCACAAACATATTTAAGGTAGCAAGCGCAGTGAATGAAAGGACGCTTGTAGAGCAGAGCCAGGCAAGATCCGTGTTAGCAACCCGTCAATAATTACAAACCCACGCCGGAAATTAACAGGGCTCCGCTGGCGCAAGCGCTTGGCCGGGGAGAAGCCCTGGCCAGTGGAGAGTGGGAGAAAGCTGAGGCAGGGCTGGTGGGAGGAGGATGCCGCCGACAGCCCTCTCCCGTGGGCATCAGCCCTCTCCCGTGGGCAGGACCCACCCGTGGGGTCCCGCGGGCCTTCAGCACCCTGGAGAGCACCCGCCGGGCGGGCTGCGCTCCGGGGGTCCCCTCCTCGGGGTCCCCCCCGTGGTCCTCCCCCGGGGATCCCTCCACGAGGTGAAGGTGATGAGGTGCCGGTGGCTTCCTCCCACGGCAGCTCTTGGCTTTAGTTCCCACAAAAGGTTCCACTCAAGCTGAACGCGCAAGATTTTGATAACCTGAAGCGCTGAATTTTTGGGGCTTCGGGGGTTTTTTTGCGCCTTGGGGAATTTTGGATTTCCCACGAAATTCCAGAAGAAAAAAAAAATTGGTACAATTCAGGGTTTATTTCAACCTCAGAGACGATTTTGACTGTATAGGTCAGAAGAGTCCTCTCTGCCTTCCAGCACGATTTCCGTGATGATAACATTGCTACCGCAGTGTGGCCAGCTGGGGAACTGCTCTACTGGAAAAACCCCAAGTCTTTCTTTACTGTTTTATGCTTTTTAAATGATTTTTAAAAAAATTAATGAAGAAAACTTAGGGCAGAAGTAACTGAGTGCCATCAGTCAGAGTCAGCGTGGCCTCCGCTGCAGCAGACTCCAGCTCCGCCGACACCTTCCTCCTCGCAGGGATGAGCCCTGCCTCTCTCCACGCCGTGCAGGCAGCTCCATGCCAGACCTCCTGGAGCAATTCTGGATGCCTCTTCTGGACTGAGGAAGGCAAGAGTGTTGGTCTTCCTCTTCCTGGTCCAGGGGCTCTCCCAAGCTCTGGGCATATTGCCATGGGGGGGGGGTCAAGTTTTGCAAGGAGGCTGCTGTTCCAGAAATGAATGGCTGAGAGAGTCCATCCACAGGAACATGTCAATCCTGGGGATGGAAAAGAGGAGCAAATCCCCCCCCCAGATGCAGCACAAGGTTGCATCCTTCCCTTGGCAGCCGGAATGTGCAGACCAGAAACCTGCAGCTGGTGCAGGGGACAGAGCAAAGCCCTGTTACTGCCTTACTGGGAAAACAGGGCAACAAGGCTGGGCTGCAAGGGGGAGCCAATGTTTTCTGCCTGATGCCAGCATCTTCTCAGCACTTTATTTGCCCCTCATCCCCGCATAAACCTAGGTGAACTCACTGACTTTAGACACTCTCCCCTCCATGCAGCCGTCTCATCCCTGCACTTTCCGGTCCTGGGTGACAGCAATCCTACAACTGCAGAGCTGAGTATGAGGGACAGAGCTTCAGCTTCAGGAGCGCTTTGTGTGTCAGACACCGAAGCCAAGTTCCCAGCCAGGAGACAGGTTTCAACAGTCACATCTGGATTTAAACCACTGGCTTGGTGTGAGAACCACCAGTGCCAGACAACCGGAGTTAAGCTAAGCAGGAGGACAGAGAGGAAGGGAGACAGAAATCTTCAGCTGTGTAAAAGTGACTACTAAGTAGAGAGGAATGACAGGTTCTTTGTGTTTGTGCAGGAGCAACCTGGTCTAGTGGAAGATGTCCCTGCTCATGGCAGGGGGGTTGGAACCAGATGATCTTTAAGGTCCCTTCCAACCCAAACCATTCTAGGATTCTATGATTCTATGAGATTAGGTCTTCAACTGCAGCAAAAGGGATGTCAGACATTAGGAAAGAAGTCCTAACGAGTAGTGTAGCAGCAGCAGGACAAATCTTCCAAGAAGGTCATGAAGTCTCCATTGATGGGGATTTATAAAAGTAGGATTCACACTCAGAGGTGAGAGCTGAGCAGGATGCTTTGGGAAAACTCGCAGGGTTCATGCAGTCCTACTTTTATGGCTGGCATTTGAGACTTGTCCTAGGTTTGCAAAATAAAAGCTTGAACCTGTAAACTGGCCATGAAGAGCCTGGCCTCTGCACCCTGTCTCCTGCTGGGACACAGGCAGAGGATGGGTTGTGTTTAGGGTTCCCCTCCACTGACTGCAGTCACATCTGTTCAGTATCTGGAAATCTCTATCAGGTTCTCATCAGGATCTCGGAAGTAGATGGATGTTATTGGGCCCATGGCACCTGTTCTGGCCACGGGACCTTCTTCAACGATCACCCCACAGGCCTGGGAAGATATATAAGGGCAGGTCACTTGGGAGGCTCTGGCTTCATGCCTCCCAGGGTCACACTGTCTTGTGCAGACTCTACATCTTTCTCACCTTCAGATGATCCAGCAGCTGGTCCAGGGGCATCTCTGTGATAAGGCAGATATCTGCAGAGCCGGGGACTGGGCACCAAGCCTTGGGTTCAAACTCCTTCCCAGCTTCATGTAGGTTAAACTTCTGGTTGCCAAAATGTAAAGCTTTGCGATTTCCCTGTCCCCAGAGAAAAGAAATGAGTGCAATGAGACTTACTGGGCTGGAAGCCTTCAGCATCCACTCACCTGGTTAGTCCTAAAAGTTCTGGGGACCTGAAGCTTGGGCAGGAGATGAGCTGGGGCTGTTCTGAAAATCTTAACCATCTTGACCTCTCTTTTCCAATGGAAATATTAAAACAAGATCCTGTCAGACATCTTTAGAGGATGGGTGGGCTTGAGGGTTCTCCTCCTTCAGTCCTAGAAATTGTTTTTCAAAGAACCTTTCATCTTTTTTGTCAGTTTGACTCCTTCTGCAGCAGGGTCTGAACTTCCGTCTGACTCAGCTTGACTTTGTTGAAACTTGGAGCTTGATGGCCTGCAGCTTGTGCTGGTCCTACCATCCCCACTCCAAGGAGATGCCCCAGAGACCCTCTCAGAGATCCACAAGGACCAGCCACTGGCCCAGAACTGCAGTTCCAGCTTCCCTAGACCTGAGATGAACCTGTCCCCCATGTTACCTTGAAAGTCACCACCTCCATGCCCAGGACTTTGGAATAAAAGGCCACAGTGTCCTCAATGCTCTTCACAGTCAACACAAGGTGGTCCAGGCGCTGGATGAAACATGGAGGTGGATTCATACACTCCTCCTTCCAGGACATCTCAGGATTGAAAACTAGCATGCAAAACCACAGAAGATGAGGGTTAGGAGTGTCCAGCTGCTCAAGGAAATGGTCCAGCTGTGACTGAACTGTGGAGGTCAGACAGGTTTTATTTTGGCCTGCAGGTGGCACAAGTACAGAAGCAATAAATTCTTCTCTCTGGAAGGGCCTCAGACCCCCGCTTTGCTCTGGTGGGACCTGAGCTTGCCAGAGCCCCTGGCTGGGGCCAGATCCGGAGGACTAGCTGGGTGACCTTGCTGAGGGCTGATGTCACTAAGATGCTGAGCTCCCCATGCACAAAACCCCATATGCACCAAGCATGGACCATGTGTATGACCCTTCTCTTCAACTCATCCAGATGGAGCAAAGACAGAGAGTGAAGAAATGCCTCCAGGGGAAGAATATTCCTGGGAGCAGAGGGCACCAGGGCTGAAGCAGCTGCTTGAGGTCCCCATGGAAAGGCGCTGTGTCATTATCTTGCAGGAAGGGGACAGAATCTCTTCTGGTGCCTATATAATGTAGCTATAAAACGTGGACCATAAGATAGGGACTGTGGCCCTGACCAGTGCCGAGAGGATGGGAACTTGCCACCAGTGTGACTGCACTGGGACAGAGCCCAAGGGGTGAATGGCTGAGGGCTCTGGGACTGTGACTTGGTGGCTTGGCAGGGAAAAAACAGCTTTAGGCAAATTAAGAGCACCATAAATATTTCAGAGACCTACTTGTCATGTCTGTGCTTCATTTCAACCCCATCCACACCAGATCATCCGGGATGGCTCCGATGACCCTCTGATGATCCCTGAACCCCTGATGATCAGCGCACATTTAAAGCAGGACCAGGCTGCTTAACTCCGTGGCAGAAGATCTTCCTGCTGTTCCCCAGAGCCCGGGAGCGCCTTTGCACCAGGCTGTAAGCAGGAAATGGATCCGGCCTGGGTGGCCTGAATGGTATTTTTGGGAGGCTGCGAAGTTTTAATTTCATTTTGGGTTTGGTTGATTTTACCAAAACTAAAAGTTGTGGAAACTAAAGGGTTGTGACAAGCCCCTCAATGACAAATGGAGTCAAGTTTCCTTCAAATCAGCAACTACTCTCTACTTAGATACTTCTGCTTGTCGCTCTTAAAAAGCTCCAAATCCTGATACAATTCACTCTTCTGAGACCCTCAACAGTTTCTCCGCTGACACCTCCGTGCAAGGGGAGCACAACACTCCTGCTGCCTCTCAAAAATAAAACCAACAGGTGGAAAATACACCCCCCCAGCAAGAATGCAGCACAAAATGGCACAAATCAGGAAAGCAGCCCACAGCACCAACCCCTTTTTGCCTTCTCATTTGCCTTCAAACTGCTCGATGTCATCAGCAGGCAGAGAGTGAGGCTGACGCCAGAGGTTCCAGGAGATGCAGCATGAGGGTATGGAGTTACTCAACGGCCTGGGTTTACGGTGGGTCTTGGTGTTTTATTTTGGGTTCATAACCTCTGGCATTGCCCTGCTGTGGCAGAGTGCGTGGGAAACGGCTGGCAAGGAGAGATCTCAAAGCCCCACTGGCACAGGAGCAAGGTCAGCATAAAACCAGGCACAGTTTCACCAGGACATCTTCTCACTCAGTCGGAGCAGCTTGCTGGGAGCAGGACCCTGGTGTCCCTGAGCCCCAGCTGGGACATGGCATCTCCAGTGCTTGCACCAGTTACGGGGGGAAGCTGTTAACAGAGGCAGCAGAAAGTCACCGCTCCTCCTTGCTGAAGATGGCACTGAACAACCTCACCTCAGAGCAACACGAGCTCAGCCCCGCTGCAAACTCCTTTCCTGGGCGCTCCCAAGTTGCAGAGCCCTCGTGTCACAGCCTGAGGGTCCCACCTCCTGCCCAGAAAACCTCACCGAGACATCGCTCCCCTCCCACGTGAGCCCCTCAGCAAACAACTGCGAGGAGATCGGGCTGCAAATGTCGGCTGAGTACCTGCAAGAGAGGACGAGCGGCTGGGCAAGACGGTGCCGGATGGTTCCCTTATGACTGTCCTCTTCCTGCTGCCCGGAGCCGAGCTGCACAAACAGCAACGTCACAGGAGAATGGCGGGGGGAAAACAAGGAGATTAAGAAACAGGAACTCCGAGCACTGCTCCCCACAGAGGTGTACCTTGACCCGAAGGACCTGAAAGTCCAGCTACATGGAGCTGCTTGAAAATTCCTGGAGTCTGGATATTTTGCAAGGGAAAGCTGTGTTAATGTGCTGTATTAAAGCACACAGTTGTGCTTGGTGCTCAGGCTGGGGTGACTTACTGTCAAGAAGAAGCAAGGAAATGAGGAGCTGTGGCAAGCAGCTGCAGCAGGCTCCCATCTCCCCGTCAGCGGGCAACGTGCCCGATCTCCTCTTTGCCTCCAAGATTATTTTCTATCATGCAACGGGCTGAGGTCTTACTGCCCTGCAAGGCACTTGCTGTCCCTGGGAGCACGGCAAGCTCCCATGAGTACAAGATGCGTGAGCTGTAGATGTCATGCTAACCACCAACACGAAGCAAGGAGCAATAGCAAAGGAGCCTCAGGGCGATGTGCGCAACTTTGGGCACATTTTTGTTTTCAAAACATGGGGGACAGCCCACTCCTGTGGGCTCTGCAGCAGCCTTGTGCCAGCTGGCCCGGAATCGGGCAAGGGGGACAGCATGCTGCTCGGCTCATGGTGCAGCCCTGCTTGCAGGAGGCTGTCGACACTTCTTCCCTCTGTCAGCCCTGGATTTTCACAAGACATGCAGGAGCTGACTGTCTTGGTGATTTCTGCTGTCCTGTCTGCTCCAAATCAAGAGGTTCAACAGCTACACAGGGGGGCTGGCAGACAGAGGGATAAGCAGCAGGTGGACCTCCCAAACCTCATTTTCTTGGTGAAAATTCTAATATCTTCCCTTTACTAAAACTCCCAAAGTTGTCCCCACAGGTGCTAGTAACAGGACTATTGACACTGAAGCCTGACAGGGCTTTGAGGGCACTAATTTGCCTTAATAGCCCTGACCAGCCTCACCTGGGGACTTCTACCCACCCCCATGCACCCTGGAACATATTTAAGCTCTTCTCAGGGCCTTCACTCCATGCCTGAGTTTTGGTGTGTGACTGCTGGTCTCCAGCTTAGCCCTAGATGTGCCTCTACCTGGCTCGTGGCTACTGGTCTGGACTTCAGCTTATAGACTGCTAACCTGGTCCTTGACCCTGTGTCATCGCTATGAACCTGATTATCATTTTGTACTGAACCAAGAAGTTCAGGATCTTCAGTTTTTTAGAGAGAAGGTTATAATGGACAGCATGTTACCCCTGTAATTATTTTCACAAGACACAGAGGCCAGATTTTCAACAACAAAAATATATTTGCAAGCTGTGATGTTGCTATAGGTTGCTTCCTAAGAAAATGGAGTAAGAACAGGCAACTCCTTAAAAGACCAGTTTGGATCTCTAGAGCTCTAGCATTTGCTCTGCTCCAGTTTACATGTAAGTAAATCCTTTCTTAGCTAAAAGCAATACAACTTCTATTATTAATAATGTTGATCTTCCATCTGTTGCTACTGAAGAGCTGGTAGAGCGATGGTGCACATTCTGATATCTGGATATAGTAATGCTACGCACGTCTTGGTGTCTCGGTGTGTTGTAACCCTCTTGTTTTAACACAGGTTCCCTGTGAAATCTAACAGTAGATAAAAAGGGAGAGTTCCTGGAGAGAAGATGCCTTTCACTGTTCATCTATGCTGGGAAGTGTCTGCTGAAGAGGTACAGCACTGAAGCTCGCTTTGACAGAAATTTGAGGTTTGAGAGGGTTTTCTTTTTACTAGCTGCAAAATGGTTTCTTGGAGCAGGGGAGCTGTGGTTTGGGTCTGGGAACTCCACTTCCCCAAGGGAGATCTAGTCTAAGACTGACAAGTCAGAGACACTTTGGCATTAAGTTCAGGATGGGACTCTCAACTATCAAACTTCACCTTGGAAAGGGTTTTGAGTTTAGCTCCTTAAAGGTGTAGCTGCCAGACAAGGGTTTCTGAGCTGCTCCCAATAGACTTCCAGAGAGGGTTGCTTCTACATGTTGGACAGAGTGATGGAGTTGAAGTAGCTCAGCAAGTCCTCTGTGGTGAAGTCCATAGCAATCCCTGACCCTGCATAACAGCGTTGGATCAGATTCTCAAACTCTTGGTACTGACATATGAACTCCTGCTCCATAGTGTGCCACACCACCTGAGGAAAAACAGACCATAAGCCCATGACAAATACATGCTGAACCCCCCGAAACATCATAGCATTAGGCCCAGATCACAGTCCAATTACCGGCAAAAGATTTTCCTCTGGGGAGAGATACTTGTGGATTTTCCTGTAGAGGGTCTCAAGGGCTCTCTTTACTTCCTTGCCAGGGTATTTTTCAATCACCTTCCTCAGCTCTTGCTTGCTGTAGGCCAGCTGAAAGCTGACCTCTTCTTCTTTCACCCCTTGAGCCACGCGGGCTTTCACCCCTTCAAAGAAGTGCTGGAAAGGCAAGAAGACATTCATTGAGTTTCCCTAAGGAGGACTTCTGCATCAGGGCTGAAACCTGATCACTTTCCCCAGTTCCCTTCACATGCCTAATTGGGAATGAAGTATTGCAGGTTGTTTATCCTCCAGGAAAGCAGAGTGTAGGGAATTTAATTGGTTCTCTTCCCTCCCTGCTCGGCAAGCAGCATCTCTAAGGGTTGCAGTACCATGGAGCAGTGGGACTGCTGGAAAAATTGCTCGCGTTCTTTGGTGCTCCACCCATCTTTGCTCACTACAGAGGGTTTGGAGCCAGAGGTGAGCTTGGGGGATCTTGGCATCTGCAGAATTGTAAAGCAAAACTCAGGTTTTCTTAGTCCTTCCAGGATACTGTACAAAAGAAGGAAAGACTGTTCTGTAGGGAGGAGTTTCAACAGGAGCACCCCAAGCATTGGGTGTTGCTTGAGAGCCCAGGGCTATGCCAACCCCAAGGGATACAGACCTCAACTAGCTTTCAGAAAAGTACCAGGAGCAGTGTAGCTCCACAAAAACTCGATGCTGACACATAGTGTTTTCTGCATGAGCTTTTTGGACACCATCTGTCAGGCTAGAAGGTACCTCAGGAGGTCTCTAGTTCAACCTCCTGATCAAAGTAGGTTCAACACTGAATTCAAATGAGGGTATATGGGGCATATCTCAAGGTAGGCCTTGGAAAACCTTCAAGGGTAGAGACTGTTTAACCTCTCTGGACAGACTGTTTCAATGCTTTATTACCCTCATAGTTGTTTTTTCCTTCTATCCAGCTGGAACCTTCCTTTGTATGTTTCCTGACTCTTGTCTCATCATCCTCCTGTGCACCTCAAACCTTCAAGGGAAGGTGACTACTAGGTACCCTTGAAATGTTTTCTTCTCCAGGTAGACCAAGTCCAGCTCCTTCAGCGTCTCCTCACCATGGTGGTGGCCCTCCACTGCCCTTGCCCTAGTTCAGAAACAGCTCTTGTCACAGATGGATGTGACCTACATCTCTGGCTCTGCCACAGCTGGGTGTGGTATTCCACATCTGGTCAAATGAAGGCTGAGAAAAGGGAATAAGCACTTCCTTCCACCTGCTGTCTACCCTTCTGCTCATAGAGCACAAGAACCTGTTTGCTGTCTTGGGTATTTCCACTGCAATTTTGCTGTGGAGAAATACCCTAAATCCTGAAGATTTTCAGAGGGAAAGAGGTTCCTAAATGTATAAGCTGTTCTCAAAACCAGAGATGGGCTCCTACATTACATAGGCCCCTTTGCAACTTCTCTTGTTAGTGAATTGTGCTCAAACCTGAAGAGCTATGTGGTCTGCTGGAGAAGGCCATGTCAGGACTCTGGAAATCCCTGAGCAGAATGCAATCCAAGCTCCCTCATATGTTACTCACTTTGTTGTGAGCAATTAAATTCTACTTTTCATCACCGAGGAAGGATTTGAAGCCATTAACATAGCAAGGCTGCAGGTAGCATGAGACACCGAGCTGATCTTCTGGTCAAACCTACAAGATGTTTGCCAGCAAAGAGTGGAAACTAATTGAAAGTAACAGGCACTATAAATTATTAAAGCTGGTCTCAGTCTGTGAGACATTTTAGGCCAGTGAGAAGAGGGAAGGAGTAGAGCGAGGAGAGGTCTCGTGAGTAGCCATCATCTCTAGGAGGAAGGGGGATGTCGGTTTGTGTTAGCAAAGCCAGATGCTCTTTGCTTGGTTAACAAAGCAGCTGCCTGGGAAGCGTGAAGCTGTGTCAGGCTAATTAGCCCAGGCAGCCGTGCAAAAAGACACTGTTCTCTGCCAGATGCAGGCACGCAACCCGGAGCAGGGGCTGAACAGGTCCTCACGCCACTGCCCGAGGCTGAGCCGCAGAGCTGGTGCCAGCATTTGATGCCCTGTTCTTGCTGGGGCTGTGCCGCACGGTGAAACCCAGCAGTAAGTGGTCAGAGAAGTTGTGGGGAACACTGGGGATGTGATGACAAGCTAATACAATCCCAGGCTGGATTTGGGGAGGGCTGACTTGAACACCAGTTAATTCATAACTTTGGGAAGTGTAGTTGTCC
>Ga0181612_122689_pt1 | contig 17613 bp, 11 predicted proteins | sample HoacroProtozoa21_FD_119630 | JGI IMG/M metagenome (GOLD analysis project Ga0181612, IMG submission 119630) | Hoatzin crop microbial communities from Cojedes, Venezuel. Combined Assembly of Gp0051906, Gp0051904, Gp0051908 | reverse complement strand
CATTTCCGTCTGCTTACTTCACAGGTTAAATGCTATTGGCTATTAGGAGAGGGGGGGGACACTACCTTTCCGTACAGCGCGACATCTTCAGACCGCCAAGCCTTAACTACCCACAACTAGAAGGTTCTGTCTTCAAATTAAAGAATTGCGCACAAATCTAGAGACATACCAGGATACGAGGAAAGAAAGAAGAAGGGAGTGGAATAATAGGCCGCACTAGATCTCGATAACCTCCGATCTTTCTTTTCCAGCCATTCCTGGCTTTCCTTTGGGAGCAAAAACTTGCACATAAAAGGTCAGGTTCTTTATCTGTTGAGATCAATGGCAGGCTGTCCACTTATTTCAGTAAACAGTGAATCATGTCTCAGATTTCTGCAGCCAAGAATGGCATAAAAATATAGCAACCCTCGTGGCTAGCTCTCCTGGACTGTGAGAAATGGGGAACACCTTGGTAAAAGCATCACTCTGTGGCAAAAAAAAAAAAGAGCTAATTGGAGGAAAGCAGACCAGAAAAGAGAAAGAGGTTTCTTAGGGAATAGTTACTATTTATCTTAGAGCAGAGATGAAGAAATACGGAGTTAATTCTGGTTGGTCGATAACAAGAAAGAACAGCCTCGACGTGAACAGTACGGTCTGTGCTCTACATACGAAGAACATGTTTCTTACAAGTCAGCTTGCTCGTTATGCTGTTGCTGCTAATGAAACACAGGAGTGCTTAGTTACAGGAATATGCTAGAATTTCTGTTCCAGTTGCAGAAATGAGGATAGTATTTCACACTGGGTGTTAATCCTGGGTCTGGTATGATGTGAAGGACTGCAGGGAGGTGCAGAACAGTTCTGAGGTGGGGAAACATCTACTCTGATTTAAAGCAAAAGGGTATGAACAGACTTCCACCAAGCACTGACATTCGTATTCCTCAATATTGAGATTTAGTTTTCACTCATATAAATATTGGCCTACAGCTTAGCCAACAGACGATATTCACCTCTTGAATCAGGATTTTTTTAATGGCCAAAAAAGAAACTGATATTGCTCCTTAAAGCGCTAGTCAGGGCTGCATAGCAAAATAGTATGGCACTGGTAATTGCCAAACTGCAATTTCCAATTAAAGTGCTTCTGATACAGGACTACGTATATACCAAATATCCAAACTGTAATTTTGTTCTTATATCTTATGTTGATGTATTTAATTTAACTTTTGTCTCTAATGAATCTGTGGATGTTGCGGGAAGGATCATTTATTTGCAGGGGACGTATGCAATGTGGCCTCAAAAAGATTTTTGTTTTGGTTTTGTTGTTCCCTTAGCCTAAAAAGAATTCTGAATGAAAATATACAGTTCCTTTTCATAAATGCAAAAACATAACAATTACATACCCAATTATTTAGTAAAGATTAGGCTTTAAAAAAAAAATCTTTTGTCTTACAGTTTGTCAGAGAAGCTGTAAGATGAAATATGATCAAGAGCATTCATAATTTGAGACCTACTGAACGTTGAATGCTTTGATTTATAATTGATGCTTCAGATGATACACTATAAGTGTGAAAACTTCAGATAACTATGGTAGTTTACACACAGACATAAAGGACTGTGCACTAAAAGCTCTATTTTAATGGACCTGATCCTGTCAAAATATCAGCATGCAAGAAATACTACATCTAAATATTGAGCTCTGTTTCACCCCAGTGATGAAATACTCTGAGGATAACACAGCTTCTTGAAAAAGTCTTTTTTTCTAAAGAAGGCTTGTTGCATTTCATAATTAAACAATCACTGCCATGCCTTAGAGTTCTGTGATAAAGTAGATCCCATTTTGTCACTCAGTATACCCCTGCAAACTTACTGATGGTAATTGTTCCATGGGCGTAGGACAGAAAAATTTGAGATAAGTACAATAAAAGTTCTGGTCTTTCTGACGGCATTTCACTTTTTCTTATATTTAGGGAATTGAAGCTGAAATATGCATATCCTCAGATGGAGGATGAATAATTCCTTTAGAGAGGTAGATTAATAAATAGAACAAAGGTTACAAAGAGAGAATTGAGTCCTAGATAGAACGGGGACATGGGACCACTGGTGCAGCTGTGAAGGGTCAGCTGGGAAGGGAGGTCTCCCAGTAGCAAAGTATCGAAAAGACCTAAGGAGCTGCACGTAAAAATGCAGCAGGTTCATCAGCGCAATGTGTGTTTCAGAGAGGGAACTGCAGGCATAACTAAGGCAGTTCAAGAGGGCAGGCCAGTACTCGTTGCTGAAAACTCCAAATTCAGCGCTGAGTACTAATTAGTACTAGGCATGACTTGGCATTCTGCTGTCTGTGTTTTTGAAGATTTCCTCAAAACTTATATTCAAAGGATGAAAAAGCTTCAATAAAAAAAAAAAAAAAGCTTTTGATTTCTAGTTTAGTTTAAAACTCAGCCTTTTACAATGTTACTGAAAATGAAGAGCAGATTTCTAATAAAGGAGCTAATTATTATTAAAATTCTGGTGTCAGCAGAACACTTCATCCTCACTGACAGAAATGAAATAATAGTTCACAGATATTTATTCTAAGTTCCAATAAGTACTTGGCAAAAATTCAATAATGTTCATTAAATACATAAATGGAAATATTAAAAATAAAGATTTTTCCCTTGTGATTTATTATATAGTGTTTTTGAAAAGCAAAGTTGAGGAAAGAAGTCGTTATCTGGCAGAAAAGGTACTACAGAAATGTTAATTAAATTGTATAGTCATAAGTAAGCCAGTGAACAAGAAAAAAGCTTCCCTGCTTAGAATTGGAAGCCATATTTATTCTGGCTGGATGCTTAAAGACATTAAAAGATTTATCTTTAAATAAAGCATACAGATCAGTATAGGTAGATACTTTTCTTTTTGGATTATACCAAATGAGCAAGAAGAATCTTTAGAAAACCCAGTTAGGAGGCCTGTCACAATTAAGAAGCTGGACACAAGCATAGGCAGGTGTTTGCAGACGTGTCTGAAGCACAGATTGCGTCGTGGAGTAATTGCGCAGAAGGCGAGGTTGTGCGCAAGGAGCCGTTGTGCCCCTGGGCTGATGGGAGGGAACGCCTGTGAGAAGCTCCCTGGCTCTGCCTGAGTGGCTTTCCCCTGGTGCAGAAGCTTCTTCTGTGAGGAATCCAGGAGGGACCATGGTGGTGGGTGTTGCGGCCAGCCCTCCTCTCTGCCAGCCAGCCTCGTGCTGGAAGAGTATAGCAGGTGAGGTATCAGGTGTTCATTGGGGAATGTGTTCCTCGGTGCTTCAAATACGTGAGGTTTCTGCACTCTGCCCCTCTATGGCTGCTGGGCTTGAAGCCAGAGTCCTTTGCTATTCGTGCTTGAAAAATAGTTTACCTGTTTTATTTTGTTTTACATAATCCTAGATTATGAGGGCTGTGTTGCTTCTGTGAGTCTGACACCTTCAGCATTAATTTGCATTGTTCAAAAGGGCATGCGAGCATTTTCGGTCTGCTGAAAATAACCCAAACCAACCAAACAAACAAAATCCATAATTTTGATTTCTGTAGGTCAGGATTAAATTATGTACCTCTTTTAAAAGTGCATTCCCATCAGTGTAATGAGAGTCTATTTCTCAGTACAACTGCAACACACTCCAGTCCCAAATTGCTTAATTCAGTGGAGCTTCTGAGTAACATTGAGCTCTACTTTAGGGGAGAAACCCAAAACAAAATAAACCAATACTCCTCTTTATTTTGTACTTTAAAATGATTATTTACTTTTAAACTATTATATTAAAAGGACTCCTCAGAAGGGTTTTCATCTGCGTCTGGACACCTGGTTAACATTAAGAACAGTTTACCAAAGAGTTTTGCTTAGAAATACAGAATTTACTGTGAGAATTTAGTCAAATATTTTACTAGCCTTGTGCGGATAGTTCAGCTGCACAGATTAATATTCCTCAGCAGGATTATGGTTGTTCTCTCTAAGAATGTATGCAGCTTTCTTTTTTACATCGCAAGGTTCTGTAGCACTTTTTAATAATAAAAATTCCTCTTCTCTGAAGGTGCTGCTTCACACAGCTAGAGCTTTCAGGTCAGCGTCATTTATTGGCAGTGATTGCTAGTGCTGTGGTTTTAATAAAAACAGTATCAGAGGATTGTGTTCTGAAGTATATTTTGTAAAGTAAAGTTGTATACGTATGTTCTGCACAGGTTCTTGTTTTCTAAAACTTGACATTTGTAGAAGTGATTAGAGTAGTTTGAATGAGCTTACTGATCTATTCAGAAGGACTTCTTGGCACCTCTAATGTGAGGGATATGTTTGATAAATCTAATGTGAAATAACTTTCAACCTTGGGAAACTTGTGCCGTTTTTTGGGGTTTTTTTTTCTGTGATTAACTCAGGGACCGTGTAACATTGTTCTTGCTCAGTTTTGAACACCTGTTAGAAAAAAGGTGAAGGGGTCAAATTCCTCTTTTTAATTGTTTTTGCATAACAAAGTAGACAATGCTAGCTTTTAATGCATAGAATTGATGCCGGTTTTGGCTGTTATATTCCCAAAATTGAGGCCATGGACAAAGCTGGAAATTGGTGCCAGTGTATGCAAGGGCATACTTCCCTCTGTGGTAGTGGTAGGAAGTTTTGGGGGAATATTTTGTTTGGCAGAACAACTTTGGAATTTTTTTGAAAAAATCAGAAAAATCTCAGCTCTTTGAACTGCTTAAAAGTTATTTTAATTTGGGTGGTGGGCAATGTCCAGTGAACCGGTGTGTACGTTTCACGTGGTCTCTAGAGCTTGTTTTCTCCATTCTTCCCATCACACGCGCACATACTGAGAAACGTTTCTTATAACTAACAATTAATAAATAATAATTTCTAAAGTAGTGTCTGTTTTGTAGGCATTGTGAAAGTATTGTAAAGTTGGCTGGTCAGGATTGAACTGTACTATGCTGTGAAAACTGAAGGACAGAAGGTCGTAGGTGCTGAGCTGAACTATGGGCAAGTTAACAGACCCAGACACATCCAACACTGTGAAGCCAAGTTGGCGCTTAACTTTTTTTTATAAATACAAAACAAAATAGAGCTGATGAAGTGTCACAAACGATTCATGAAATTACATAAATGTGTAAAGAGTACTTAAAAAAAGGTGTAAAAGCCTTCAGAAATTCTCTGTGACATTTCAAATTCTTTTTTTTTGTTGTTTCTGTAGATAAAGACAGTAAAATTGTATATGCTTTGAACTATCCCTGTAAGGTTAAAAACATAAAAACAGACTACAGCTGATATCTGTGTGGATAGCCAAAATCAAAATATATACAGCCAAAGTAAATTTTAAATGAGGTGAGCTTGCCTTTCGTTATTTTCATTTTCTAGTCTAGTTTGATCATATTGCTGTACTACTTAAACTATTCTTGCTACCTTAAAAGGGCATCATTCTGCAAAACTTGCTCCAGGCTTGACTATTTTGTGATTATTCATGACTTCCTCAAACATTCTCCATTTTTAAGAGACACTGATAATATTTGTTCCTTTGCTTCCCAGGGAGCTGAAGGTATTTTCAGAAATTGTCTAGACAAAACCTAAATGTCAACTTCTCCAAGGCAGTTAAGTACCAAGTTCAGTGGGAGTTAAGTGACATACAGAAGACAGAAACACTTTTGGAGATAAGGGCTTAAGTGCCTTTTCATGTCTCAAGGAAAAAGAGACGAAGGCCTTACGTTATTTGTGTTTCATAAACACAGATGTTCTTTCAGTACGGTGATTACAAGTCTATAGAGCCTGCCAGAATTTTGTCTGCAGTAGTAGCACAAAACTATAATATATCTCTTCCACAAATAATCATGGTCAAAAAGCCCCTGAATCACACGCACTGCACTTGAGGTGATCTCCATTGGGATGCTGCGTTCTTTGCTCATGTGTGTGAGTGTAGATGTGGTTAGGGGTGGAAGGAACTTTTTCCCCTTCTTAGCCTGCTGTGATATAGCAGATCTTCTGGGGAAGTGTACTGTAACCACAGCAGGGAAGGCTTAGTTCACTAACAATAAATAGTCTTTTGCCTTGTCCCTTCCCCTGGCTACGTTGAGGGCCTTGTGCAACGGAATACTCTGGCTGTGCCCGTGGCAAAAAGACCACAGATCATTTCTATGTAATGAAAGCTCTTCTGGCCTGAATCACCCCTTGGTTGTCGCAGTGTCCAACACAACAGGGTCTTGACCTGAAGCATGATGTTAAGCATTCTCTCCTAAGGAAAGATACCAAGGTCTAAAGCGGCACAGTCCTGAGTTATTTCTGCTTAGAGGGGCCTTACAGTTGCAGCACAACAAAGAAGAAATGGCACTTAGCACAGTTGTAGGCTGTCCCTCAGATTCCAGCGATACAGTATTTGGCTTTGACACCATTTTTCTAAACGGGTGAAGTGACAACACACATCTCCCAAGCAGTGTGCTTTAACTTCGCTGTTGTCTGCCGAGTTTTAGTTGGGTGCCAGGAGGGGATATAGCAATCTACCTCTTGGGATTACTATGTTATATCGCATCTGTCTGCCTAATGCAGAGGAATCACTAGTAATGTCAAGTGCCTGACACTTCAAAGGAAGCTAGAAATCACCAGCAGAGATATTTATAGAGCCCTTCTATAGGGAAGTGTCTTAATGTCTCCAGATCAGTAGCTGCCTTGGATCTGAAGCAGGACAAATTATTCTGTGTTTATTATCAGTTCCAGTGCCTCATTATTCTTCTTTTTTGGTTGTGATTGTTGGTCACATAAAACACACAGGAAGACACTACTTGTAGGTAGGTTGACTCAGTGTCAAGTGTCCGTCACCACAGAGAAAATCCAAGTGTAAGAGAACAAGAGAGACAGACAAGCAGGGAAGAGCAAAGCCGGTACCCTGCAGGGCAGGAGCAAGATGCATCTGCCTTGCCTCAGTACGGCGGGCCTTGAACTTGGGGGGTGTAATGGAGCTGTGCCTGGGTGTCCAGGTCCAGTGCAGGCAGTGGGGACCTCTCTGTGTGCTGCTTCACCGAAGGTCTCCAGGTGGGCACAGAGTCCTGCGCTGCCTGCGGCGCTGCTGGGCAGGGCTAAGTGAGGAGGGGTAGGAGTAAACACATTTAAAGGTTGCAGTTCTCTGCTCCTTGCTGGGGAAATGTTTTGGGAGCAGGAGGCACTCACAGGGGCCTGGTGGGTCAAACTGCCTCAGAGGACAGGGAGAGCATGTGGAGTTCACGATGGAGAAAAGGCAAGGGATTATTTGCAGGGTTTCTGTTACTGGTACTGCTCGGGGCATAACAGGGCTGTGCAGGGAGAAGTGGTGTGGGTTAGCTCCAAGGTCTCAAGGGCTGGAGCACTGTAGATACAGTACCATGATACTGATCTCTTATAAAGATTTTCTACAGGAGTTTAGTGAAATACTTAGCTCAAACAGCATTTCAGGGAGTGCTTAGCACTGCTGAGACTGGTACAGCTGGCTCTGTACCACCCTCTCCGTTGTGTGTGAGTTCCCCCGTGGAGGCCGGGCTGGAGGTGTCCGTTCCACGACTGGTTTCTCTGCTTAGCTGCACGCCTTGCCCTGGACTTTCACATAAGGCAACAGGTAAGCGAGGTGGGAGTATGGTTTAGTTTGGGGTCAAGCACCAAAGTAACATAACAGGGCAAAAGCGCCCTTAAAACTGCGGGTGAGTTCTGCCCGGAGGAGGGTGCCTGGGGTTTCCCTCCTGCAGTGGTGCAGCACAGTCTCTGCGCAGCTGTGAGAAGCCTGTGGTTTGGAGCAGTGCCAGTCCTTGCCGCAGCTCATTGTTAGGGAGTTAAAGTCCATGTGCATCCCTCTACCCAAATGTTCTCTCGCTTTGCTTATGTTGTAAATGTAGAAGGTGCAGCGTAAAGTGTATCTCTCTGCTGATGTAGATTTAGCACAATGTCAAAATGTATTTTAGGGTCTGAGTGCTTGGTGGGCATTTAAAAATTATTTTTGTAAAAAGAATAGGATGCTGAGAGTGCCATATCTTGAAAGACTGAGGATAATTCTAGATTTGTGTTTGTATCAATTCAGAATGAGGTCAGCTTCTACCACAGTTTTGCAAGGTAGTGCAGCTGTATTCGGTCTTTGAGGGTCTGCATGTGCCTCTGTTACTGCTACAGACCTTCCTGCTGATTTTCTTCTGGACTGGCTGCAGAAGCTGGTACTGTGATAGCAGTAGTGATACTACCCTGTAACCAAAATACCTTGTGCTGCATGATTTTTTTTTTCACTGAATCATGCTACTTTCACAGTCTACAATTTGTCTGTAGTCTGCAGGTTATTTATCACCTACCTTTGACTTCCAGAAGAGGTTTTTATCTTGGCTTTTGTTTTACCGAAGTAAAATAAAAGGCCATCTGAAGTGTTTTCTGTTCCGTATGTTGATATAGTTTTAAAGATATATATATTTCCTAACAAAAAGGAAGCTTTTTATTTTATATTAATAGTTCCTCAAAATTGCACTATCCAGTATTAGTGTTTTTATCTAATTTAGTTTATGCAGGGGTGTTTATTTTTTCTTATGTAAGACAAAATACAGATAGTTACATCTTAGGTGAATTTAGGAGAAAACCAGAGTCTTCCTACTGATGAATTCCCAACTTGGTGCTTGGACTATAGTTCATGTGAAGGAGAAGCAGCTTTGGTTTTTGTACTTGTACGCCAGTGCACAGTAACATACAGACAGAATCTCTGCCTGTAAGAGAGGTGAGGAATGCTGAATATTTTAGTATTTAGGTGTCTTGTATCATATTGTCTTCTCTAAGCAGAAAGGCTTGTAAGCTTTGTTCTTGTCTTTGCTGAAGTTGTAGCTTTCAGGTTTCAATTACTTTCAATTCTATAAGCTTACGTTATCATCATGATGGAATTCATTAATATGTCTTGAAATGAATTTGTGTGGCCTTCCTGTTGTCTCGTCTGAGGCTCTGTACCATTTTTTATGGCCGAAATGAAAACATAAGCTTGGCTTGAAGATAACCCTGATTTTAGGAGTGTCGTCCATCAGTAGTCCAGTTGTCCTTTTGAGCTTTGATTGCCTAAATGCTGCAATTAGGAATCCTCACTAGTAAAAAAGTATTTGTGTCAAAAACAAATCTCCAAAATGAAATTTATCTGCTTGTGACCCACTTTGTCACTTTGAAATAAATTAACTTGGGTTTCATCAATACAGATTTTTCCAGATGAGTTAGTTGCTGTCATCTTTGTCTTCTGGAAAGAACCTGGATTTCCAATCTGGTGGCTGAATGCAGAGCATAGATGACTGATTGTGTGGTGGTGTTGCGCAGGATCTTACAGACCATCATTTCTAGCAGGCTTGAACACTACTGTCGTGCTATACTGAATTGTGGGTTATCTACAGTTCAAGCAGTGAATTAGGAAAAGTAGGGTTGATATCTTCTTCCCTTGGAGAAAAATTCTACAGACTGTTCAGGTGCCCAAAATACAATTAGATAAATTATTTAATGTTTCTACTCCAGAAACTGTTTGTTCAGACTAAACCGTAATCTTGCATTTTAATCTTCTTTAATGCCTTCGCTATTTGTAGTTAATGTAAAAGTAGTTTATTGAGATAAAAGTTGTCTTCTGAGATGACTAGACAAAACGCTGACGCTTCTAAAGATACCTTTCAAGACAAAACGTGGGTGTTTCTCTTGTGAGACTGTCTTCTCTGTTTGAAGATGAACAATCTCACTTCGGATGCAGATCAAGGATATGTTTTGGTTAAATCACTATAATACTCCTGAAAAAATTACTCACTTTAGGGTAATCCTGAATATGTGAATACAAGTAAGGCAGGACTAAGAAACAATTTAAAATCTAGCATGGTTTTTTGAGCTGAACAAAGCAAGAGCGTACGTAGTTGCTTATGGTGGTGGTGGTACGCTGCAATGGTTTAGTAATCAGGCTTTTGTAAAGGAAGTACTAATGTTCGTATTTTCCTGAACCAGAGTCAACAAATATGTAAACGTTAGTGTATATAGACAGCTCTGTTAAAATGGAAACCAATTTTTCCTGTCTCATCTGCCTTCTGCTGAATTACTGTTTGTCAGGTCAGCATACAAAAATCCTCATACATGATACATTCATCTAATATGACTTTATTACTAAAACTGGCCTACGTTTCTTAATTATTTCGAGTATCAGAAAGTATCCTGAATAAAATTCTTATCTCCTTGCGTCTAAAAGAAACAAATTCCGAGGTTCTCTTGTTTAACAACTGTGCAACCTCTTGCATCAAGATTAAACACTTTGTTTTGTCCCCAGGCAGTTGTATATGTATTACTCTTGAGGCAGTGGTATTTGAAATAAATAGAATTGAAAGATCCTGAGAAACGGTTTCTGAAACACATATATTGAGTTATTCACTCCTATGTGAGCAGAAAATGCTTCTGATGCTTTTCCCCACACCCTTGCAAAGGAAAATAGCTGATAGAAAAATATCACATGATGGGGTGGTGAATAGCAAAGCATTTTTATCCTTAGTCACTGAGGCTTTTTGCTGCTTATTCTCCTGAAAATAATTAAGTTATCCTTATGGAATATATTACTGTTCACTAAAGATAACATAGGTAAGGGCATAATAAAGGACAAAAGGAGAAAGTTCTCTCCTTTTCTGCCTCAAAAGGTACACTATGAAAACAAAAAATAATCCATGGCTTACAAATAGTCATAAAAACTTCTCAAAGTTCAGATATATTTTTCGCTGGCAACAGGGCTTATTCCTCCTTCCTGTTCAAAAAAACAGACGCTCACCAAGAGAAAAAATTCTTTTGTGTTGTAAGCGAAACAATTTCCATGTAGCTTTTGTGTGTGTCTGCGCATATTCATAAAATATGGATTAGCAGCACTAGGTATTCACCTAAGTAAATATTCATAAAATAAAGGTGGAATTGATATGCATTTCCCACTGAGAATAATAAGCATATTTTGATTTCTTAGTAAGAAATCACACTAAAGGGAAAGAAGGCACTTTCTTTCGTCTGGGCATTTTTTATTCCTCATTTTCATTGTGTTGAACCTGCTGGCAAAGATTTTCTTTACTGACATTTTGAATATCCAATATTGCTTATGTTAAATGGGCAAGAATCAGGAGTTTTGCTTAAAACATGAAATAAAAAAGAATGCAAAATTTCTTCTTTTTCTTTGCATTCTTGCTTGTGTCTTTGGTGTACATTAAATTTGCATGTTTAAGCCTGTCTCTATAAATATGAGAGGTATATATGCCTTCTTTTTTTCTCTCTAAATAAAATCTGAAATTCTCAGAAATGTAGGACCCGGAGCCTGGTTGGCAGTACTTGCTAACGAGTATTGGAAGACTCAATAAATAAATAAATGAAGGGTGACCCAAAATGTTTGTTTGTTTGTTGCCTTTGTGACACTGACTGAAACTTCTAATTAATTTTGCATAGTTATTGTCACTCACCGTATAATGGCTTTTTTGCCACCTCTTGCAGATGATTTGCTATTAGTGTCTGATTTATACTGGTTTTAAGGAAATGAGATATATATTGCAGAGTCCTAAACTGTACACTTATAGGCATGCCTGACAGCTTCCTTTTCAGTATGCTTGGTCATTTAAAGCAATGAAATAGAATTGTTTTTGAATAAACAGAAAATTAAGTGGATGTTCTAAAGCTTTAGCGGAGAGATCTCAAGAATGGCTCTATTTCACACAGCTGGTTGAATCAGGGAAAAACTACATGTTGGTATCCAAGCAGGCAAAAGTTTAATAAAAATCAACTGCTTGAAGTAAAACAGAATAAAAATAGATTTTTGCTGTTGTTTTTATTGTCTAATTAAAAAGTTGGCTTAGGCTTCTGGGTTTCAGAAAAAAAATGTTTAAATCCCAAAATTGAAGGATAGGTGTTCCTAGAATTAATATTTGGTTTAATTGTTTGGAGCGTCTCTTGGTCTTTACCTGCATTACTGTTGATATTGCTTCTTTGTTTCTGTTGAAGCTGTATTTGTTAAACACTCTTTCATTCCCTCCTTTTGTTTTAGCCCTTTGCGTGGGTCAGTCACATCTGGCAGTTCTCTTTCCGAGCTCAGGGGAGGATGGGCACGTATGCAGCAGACAGCTCGCATCCTCATCCCTCTCTTCTGTTTTGAAGTTTCAGTCTTTGAACATAAACAGTTCCTTCCAATAATGGCCGCATTTTGGATAGTCAGGAAATACAAGATCTTTGTTCTACTTATTTTGTGGATTTTACTGGATTTATTAATGCATGGGATATGTGCATTCGGTAGCATAATTCCAGTGTGTTCATTGCCAAGAAGGAAAATAAAAATAAACCCATCTTTGGCAACTGGCACCGGAGCTGGGGTGAGCCAGTAGTAAATAAATGTTACGTATTTTAAAAGAGATTTTATTATTTCAGCACTGTTAGAGGAAAGGGAGAAATGACCATTGTCATGTAGTTTGAAAAATTTGTCCAAATTACAGCATCCTACAGCTATCAACTGGATGCCACTGATCATTTCCACACACTGAATAAATTAAAGCCCTCATAAAGTATGGCAGCAATCTCCATTAACACAGCTTGTTGCTACCTGCTTGTTGAAGTCTATTATTTAAAATAATTCCTTTGGCTTTGTCAATGTTTACACAGGCCAGCATCATTAATGTTGACTTAGGGTTATCTCTATGTTCCATAACTAGAATACAGAACATTTCTATCGATTTCTTAGCCACGGTCTTCTACTTTACTATCACTAAATGAATTTTGATTCATAAAAGAAAAACCCTGGGAGTCAAATGTCAGCTATTATCCAATATATTGCTCTCCCCTGCAACTAAAATAGTCTGTATTTCATCTTGAAAATATAATGTATATAAGTCTTCTCTGAAAGAATTTCAATAAAATATTGATGCGAGGTACTTTTTTTGTTTTGCATGGTAAGATGTTTTGAGGGTATGGGTGAGGGCGCAAAACAAAGCCCGGAGTCATCCTGTGTCATGTTTTGGGTTTTGTGAGCTTTTTCACTAAGCATTAATAGCCACAAAATGTGGGGTTTTTTTCTTTGTGCTTAATAAGAAAATAGGTTGCGGTATTGTCTTGAGCAATCTGTCTTAGTTGATTTTGTGCTTGGAGTTATGATCAAGTCAAACAAAGCCTAGAAACAAATGAAACCAGTACTTGCACACACTGCTCTGAGTATCATGTTGGTTACTTCCGTCACATTCAGGTGCTCTGCTTTTAATAAATGTGTTTCTACACAGTGCATTTCATTGTTTCCTCCTAAGCATGTGGATAGGAATATGTGCAATCAGATATCTGCTTTTGTTTAAAGGCAAGTTTGTGATTCCATGAGCAATCTGATATGATTTCCTTTTCGTGATACCTCCCAGCCTAAGAACAGGTAAGTAAAAGTACCTTGTAATAAGAAGGCTGATGCCACCTGGCAGACTTGGACACCATAGGAGTGAGAAAAATATCATCTTCCAGGGACATAAACACTTGTGAACAGGATTCTCTGGGGTCACATCATGATGATGCAGGGTACTGTATCTGTACATTTTTGCCAGAAGTAGTGTGTGACCATTTCATGTTCCTTAGTGACATTATACTAACTATTTGCCCACAAATGGGACTTGATAGATACTAACCAAACGGATACACTTGTGCGTTAGAAATTTATTGTCATCGTGGGTGACGTTCAGTACATCCAGAACAAAACAACCTGAAACCACCCAAAGAGTCAATAAAAGATTTGAGAGGTTTATGGCAAAAGCATACAGAATTGGAGTCATAAGTGGGATACGAGGATGAATTTCAGCTTTGAGCTATAGTAGTGGCTGTGGTGTGGCTGGGTATGAGGGCTGTGCCATGTGCTCACCCGGGATGGTGAAGTTGTCATGTCCTTGGGTGATACAGGAACTTCCCATTCACTCTCTGCAAAGCTGAGGCAGTGGGTTGAGAGGAGACAATGGGCCAACTTGAAACAAGGTGATTGATTGAACTCCCAGGCCCCACCACAGTGAAGTACTTGGTGTGGTGAAGGAGGTCTCCAGGTGGAAATTCTGGACTGTCCTACTGATTCTGCTGGGCAGCTCCTGCTGTGCCTGCACCGGTGGACAGGCTCTCATTGTGTGCTGGTTGGGGAAGTGGGCTGCTCCAGCAAGTTCTCCAGGTGGTTCTTCCTGCAGGAACAAACAAATTATACATAGATGAGACACCTGTGAGTAATCAGTAGAAACAGTTCCTGTAGATGCAGCAATGGCTATGTAGAACAGTCGCTTTGCATAGTTAAGATAAGCTATGTTTTGTATGTTGTTGAAGATGACCAGTCATGATGGATGATGCCTGTTTTGGAGTGGTTGCACAGGTCCATCAGCCAGCTGGATTATAAGAGGTAGAGAAAATAGGAGTTTGGGGAATCTAGCCCAATCCAGCTGAAGGTGCTGCTGCAAGGAGGCTTGAAATGGAGACTCCTCCTGCCCTCTGGGCAGTGACTGACCATCATGTTCAAGAGATCTGATTCCCGAAGTGAGCATTTACCCTGTGCAGTGTTGCATGTGGGTTTTTTTTAAACAAAGGCCGTATCCATGAGTGTCTGTGCAACTTGTTGAAATGCGAGAATGAAAGGGAATTCAGGTGACCGTACTTCGTTGTTTTCTTTTGCAGAAAGCAAGGGCAAAATGTGTGATTTTCATGGAACAAATGAAAAAATGGTGATCACTAGCATTACAGTGAATATCAAATGAATATATAATAACAGAACATTAGGAAACAATTAGAAAAAGTGCCTAGACATTGTTAATTCATGTGCTATTCATTGTACCAACATTGATCATGTAAAATAAGTGTGGTGTTAGTTATGTTTTAATCATTCAGTGTTGGAGAAGGGCTAATTATTTTCAAATAGAGATGGGAAGGATCCAGTTTGATAAAAAAAAATCGTGGAATGTCCAATTTAATTCACAGTATTTTTACAGGGAAATGTGTGACTGCCGATATTGGTGGGACGGTGGAGAAAATCACAGTAATTGTCCATGTTTAACCTCTTACAGAGGAAGCAGACATTGTTGCCCTCACAAGAGCTTGTGTTAGCTGTGGGGTGGGTGCGCTATGCAGCACAGCCTTGTTCCTCACCCACCCAGGTTAGCGGCTGGGCCAGACTGGGTGTGAGGCCCCTTCCAGCCAAATTACTTGGATCTCTTCTGTACATCAGCAAGAATACTGGGGGGTGAGAGCAACAGGTAGTCTTCCCAGTGGGCTTGGAGTCAGTAAGGGACATGTCTGGTATGGATACAAATGGAGAACAAAGGGATGAAGACTGGCTGCATCCATCTCCCTGCCACCCTTATCCTCCACTGTGGAAAGCATGTAGGGCTTCCAGTCACCTCCGAAGAAAGAAGTTGCACGTTTCTCTTTAGACAGTCATCTCTAATCTTGCACAGCTGTATGCCTGACGGGAAACCTGAAAGTTTGGTGAATTCTTTGTAGGAAAGGTTCTCTTGCTTGGGCTGAGGCTGTATGCAGCAATTCAGATAAGAAGCTCAGGGTGTGTGGAACCTGGTGGAGCACTCGTGAGTTAGAGAAGCAGTTCTTGACGTACTTCGTAGTCAAGCTGCCCAACTCCAGACTCACTTGGATCTTTCATAAGTGATAGCTGCTTTCTGTTTCTTCTCCCTTCTTCCCTTCTCCAGGCAAAGAACCTCATAAATGCCTCCAGATGGAGAGGTGGATCTCTAGGGGCTTCTCTGCTACCCAGACACACTTCCTGAGCTTTTCCTCTTGAACTGGAACCCTTGGAGGTGCTGACTTGGCAGGTGTGGCCAGTGTCTCTCTCCTAGTTCTACATTTTGCCATAACTTGTGGTTTAGGAGACCTCTGATCAGTTGTAATGATGCAGTCAAAACATAGAAAGACAGCGGAAAGGTGAGAGTTGGTGAGCTAAATCTGGGGTGACTGAAGTGGAAAGTTCACTTTGAATGAAAGGTGTTTGGGAAAGGCTTAAGAACATGGGTCCGGATGAGTGTAAACAAAGCCCGCTGTTGCTGTTTGGCTTTGTACTTCTTTGGTTACTTTGTTGCATGTTAAAGGAAGATAAAGATCAACTTGTAAACTGTAGTAACATACACTAACTTAGAATTGTATCAGGTTTACTTTGGTATATTGCCTTTTCTATAACATCTGAGTTGGGCTTATTTATATTCTTCTAGGACAAGAGTAACCCACATTTTCTGTGGGTGGATTGCTTGGTTTAGATTCACAGAAGCAGCATGATGCTTTTGCTTCAGTAGTGGACTCCGAATGGATGCTTTTTATTCTATTACCTTCCTTAGTTTTATATAGTATTGATGAAATTGAAAATCAGTGACCTGACAAAAACAAAATAATACGGCATGAAAATTGCTACCATGATTTCATACTGTGTTAATGCAAGGATGTCATTCCCGCTTCAGAATAATAACAGTGTTTTGCCTCTGAACTTACGGCATCTCTCTCTCTCCCCCCCTCTCTCCCTCTCCCCTCCCCTCGCCCCTTTCTTTTTTAAAGGAGAGCTGATGCCACAGTGAAATTCTCTCTAATAACATCTCTTGGCAGTTTGTTAGCAAACAGCCACTATTAACAGTTAATTTTTTGAAGTAGCTGGTGGAATCTCTGTATTCCATAAACATATGAAGAAATTCAGAGTGCACAGAGCACATTCTGAACTGCTGTAGTTGACCCAGAAGGAATCAGGCGTAACAGTCACCATAACATGGTTAATTGCAGAATCCAGGAATTTTTTTATTCATTCTTCCTCAAAGGAGAACCACAGCCCAGGCTGCCCGGCAGTACCCTCTGAATTGCTGCAGTGCACTGATGCCCTGGAATACACAGGAATTATATTAGTTTCAAATATACTGCTGTGCTCAGTGAAAAGCCTGGACGCTTAAGCCAATTCCTGTTATCCTACAGGCACCAGAAGAGATTCGAGGAAAGAAGCTAAACTCTGATTAAGGTGCTCCCCTAAACTTGCGATGCTGTGATCAAGTTTTGTATTCAGGCAGGTTGACTGATTAGAGACCTCCTGATCGAACCTTCCTACCTTGCTAATGATGGTAGAGCCTACCAAAGTTGCTGTAAAAAAATTGAATTTTAAATTAAAGGTAAGAAGGTAATTGGCAAATTTTGCTATATGGGAAGAGTGTCTCCAGATCCCAGATACTTGTTCAGATTCTGCCATCGTAAAGCCCTATCTGTGCAGACAGGGAGGGAGCAAATGCGAAGTCCCGAGTTAAAGGCCAGCGGTAGCAACATCTCCACTTTATTTCAGCTGTGTCTCTACTCCTTCATGGCTTGCAGGAGAGGGTGAGCCTGGCTGTTGTGCGTATACAGAATGAAACAGCCATCTCTGCCATACCTCATGGAGGAGATGGAAAGGGATGGGGAAGAAACAAAACACTACATCCTCTACTCATGCTCTACCTAACTGGCTTGTCTCAAGAATGCTCTGTAGAGGTCAATTTTTAAAAATGCAATGGATAGTTTCTTGCATTTAAGGCAGTGAGCTGAAGGGCTGCTGATATGAAAGTCTCTCTGTGTATGTATTTGCTTTACGGTTGAAGCGTTCACCCACGCTACCTGAGGCCTGAACTGATTCCGAATCTCTTCTCACATACAAGCAGTTTCCTTAGCCTCATAAGTCTT
>Ga0181612_173899_pt1 | contig 17614 bp, 11 predicted proteins | sample HoacroProtozoa21_FD_119630 | JGI IMG/M metagenome (GOLD analysis project Ga0181612, IMG submission 119630) | Hoatzin crop microbial communities from Cojedes, Venezuel. Combined Assembly of Gp0051906, Gp0051904, Gp0051908 | reverse complement strand
GGGGCCGCGGGTCAGCGGGCGGGGCCGCGGCTACCGCCGCTGTGGCGTGGACAGGCCCGCGGGAGGGCGCGGGTGCAGCCTCGCACGGCCCCCGTGGCTCCAGGGGACCCTGGCGTGTGGGAAGCGGCGAGCGGGGCCCTGACCCGCTCCTGGGGTCTTGTACACTTCTCCTTCTGGTGAAAATGCTGCAGTGCCGGCTGGGACCGCGTCCTCGGAGAGCCTCTGCCGTGGCCCAGTGCAGGGCCTGGCACTCAGCAGGGTCTCGGTGGGCATCCTCCTCGCCCTGACACCTTCCTGTTACCGAGCAATGTACAGTGTTGTTTATAGCTCTGTGATGTTGACAGCAAGGGGGAAGGGACCTGTTGTTCCTGCTCTAGCATGGGGGAGTTCTCGTCGTTGCAGTGGATTGCCAGGCCTTCTTGGTGGCAGATGTCACTCAGGGCTCCAGGGGTGGGCAGGAGAGAAAGCTGTGGATCTTTTGCGGTTGTGGTGCACGGTACAAAGCCAAGCGGTGCACAAAGTATGAATAAAATTCCTGGACTGGATGATACAAATGATGTAGTGGGCTGACCTATCAAGTCAAAATAAATGACATATAAAACAAGCTTAGGATAAAAAATGCCATGTATGGTCAATGATAAATAACAGGACTTGTTGTTCCAGCAGGTACGTGTTAGCACAGGGAGAGTAGGAGTGGGGAGAAGTGCTTCTACTGAGGCACAAAATGGAAATGCTATCTTAAGAAAGTGGGAGCAGTTCCTCAGCGTGGCTTCCAACTGTGACGCCAGTCCTGCACAGCAGAGGATGGATAGACTGGCACTGCGAAGCTCAGCTCGTCTTTGTTCTTTCCAATGCACAGCAGTGACTCTTACTTTTAGAAACTCTAGTGCTGTGTGATTAGCTTCTTTCTCTAGTTAACCTCCAAGGATCCATTTCATGTGTTTTCATTTTTATTTCCACGTTGATCTCATTTCACTAAAAGGCAGCTCATTAATTTCTTTCTATTAATTGTGTCTGTCATCTAAAATATTTATCTATTTTTTTGCTTCACATCGAGCCAAATGCTTTCAGCTCCCATTGAGATTAGCAAACATTGGGGGAAGGGGTGGGAAGAATACTAGTTTGGTCCTCAAAACTTCTGTTTCTGAGGTATTTTCACAACCCTACAATGGTCAGACAGAGAGGCCAGAGTCTGCATTCTGCGTGCAGGAGGGTGTTACAGGGTGGTGAATGATCTTCTTCAGGGTCTGATGTGTAAAACTGGAGGGATTCTAAATCCAAAAGGTTTTCCTTCTACTTTCCTTCTTTCTTCAGCTGTTCTAATAAAAGATGTTGTCTTTCTCTACAAGCCTTCCTTCCCTCATATTCTTTACTATTTATTAGGTCTGCAGTTGCTACTGTAGAGATTTATGTGTTATCTTATAGAGGGAAATTATTAATAATAGTTCTTGTCAGATCTTTACATAGATATGACTCTCTTATCCCTTCCCCTGACCTGCTTTACTAGCAGCCTTTCCTTGTTCCCGCTGTGTCTGTCTTTTCTCTAACAACTGTGCTTAAGCAGCCTTTTCTGGCCGATGGTCAGGTGTGGCTGTGGCTGAGCTGTTCTCTCAAGCACGGTGTTAGATCTGGGGCTTCCAAAAAGAAAAAATGGGCGTGTTTTTCCTAGTGTGAGCTGAAGATCACTGCTGTGCACCTCTGCAAGTCCTACTTTTGCCTCAATTTGCAATAAATTTTCAGCTAGCTCTCTGCTGATGTGTGATGCCTTCTGCTATTCCTAATATTCCTTAAACTAGAGATTTTTATAGGCTTTTGGTGTCAGTGTGTTTTGTTGTTTTTTTTTTCTGTGATGGTCCTGTGGTAATCTTGGTTTGGGTTTATACTCTCCATTTTTCTAGTACCTCTGCAATAAGGTTTCTTTCCTTTCTGGGTGTCTCTTAAATTCTGAATAAATGCCTAAGTCCGCAAGTACCCTTATCCATTTAGATAATTCCATGGATTTCTAGTCCTGTATATATCTACTGCTTTTAATACAAAGCAGTTCTGTGGAAACTTTCATACATGAGCATTTTAGCTGATGATACATATACATGTATACATTTATATATCTAAAATATATATTTTTTTAAAAATGTGAAATATATTCATTTCATATTTTTAGAAGGAAAAAAAAGGAGTCAAAAAATATAGCACAAAACTGAGAGGTGGGAAATGTGTAAATGTAAGATAGGAATGATGTGTGGAATTTTTCTTAAAAATCAAAATCACTATTTTGGAACTGTGAAAAAAATAGATAGTTTTGTTTTAAAAATACAATTAAGAAGGCAAAAGAAGAAATGAAGTACAAACCAAATGGGGAAAATGGAGATTAGCAATCAGTAGAAGACAGCAGCCAAAGAAATGAAACACTTGGTGGGGAAACTAAGAGGATCTGTGTGTGTGTAGGGAGGGACTGTGTGAGTGTAAGAACATGAGCACTGTACGTCATCTTGTAGAGCCTGTGCTGTGTGGATTGCACACTGGGTAACTGATGCTGCAACAAAAACCTTTTGCATGGAGAAGTCTTAAGTAGTGAGGTCCTGCAGGGATTTATTATATGGTGTTTAGTGTTAATATGTTCATATTCGGTTAATATGAAAAAAGTGTTGCTTACAAAGCAGTGACAGTAGAAAATGATTAATTAGGAAAGATCCATTCTAAGAGGCTGCTTTGAATAACCTGGTGGGTTCGTTTGAACAACATGGATTTTAACACCAGTAAACTGAAGGAATTAACAAAGAAAAGGTTCATCACTGCTCATAAACAGGGTTTTTTGTTGCTTGCACTAAAAAGACCCTGGCGTGGGATGGTCTCACATATACCAGGCAGAAATGACTGCTTAGTACCACGATATAGCTGAGAAACAAAAGAACCACTGGATGCTTAAGCAGAGGAACACAACAGTTTGTGGCAGCTATGGGGCCCTTGAGAGAAAACTGCTCTGTCCTGGTGCCTGTACTTCCCATCCTTTCAAAATGATGATAAATTGGAAGAGTTACAGGAATGACTGTGAGGTCTGTAGAGCATCTATGATAGGGACATATTTAATAAACTCAATCTGTTTTGTCATGGCCATTGGTAAGTATGATCTGTCAGTAAATGTGATCTGTAGGAGTTACCATGGGGTTTTACAGGAAGGTTGACTTACCAGAGCTAGCGGCCTTTGGGTGATGATGTGGACAGAGTGATCACATAGCTGTGATGCTCTCCACAGTCCTGGGCAGAAATGGTAGGAATAAGCCAGGCAGCTTCAGTGGCCACTTGGTCCTGGGGCATGAGGGAGGGGAGGGCCGGACCAGACCTCACATGGTAGCTCAGTGTTAACTGCCCATGGCTGCTGCCCGGCCTTGCTCATGGTGAGAAGGAGAGGGTCTCTCCCAGCTGTGTGAGAGCTAAACTGCTCTCAGATAGGACTGGGCCAGGCAGCAGAACTGAACGTGAGAACCCTTCCATTTCCTCCTCGTAACGCTGGCACACACGCAGTGTAGAGAGGAAAAAACACAGGCTTCGAAGTCAGAGAGGGACGAAAACTAAACTGAGAGAAAGCTGGGGTGTGTTGAGCCCAGGATTACAAACTGAATGTGTCACAGCAGGCCTCGGTCTGGGTTTCCAGAAGTCTGGCAGCCCAGGGACAAGGGACTTATGCTCTGCCTGGGTATCTGGAGGTCCAGAAAGTCTTTCTAGCCGGTGTCCTCTGATTTTTCCCAGCCTTCGTGTTCAGTCAGGAGAAAGGACTTGTCCAGGGACACTCGCATGTAGTGTCCCAAGTGTTGTGAGAGGGTATTGGAAGGGAACCTGTCTGCAGTTGCAATCCTGAGGGGAAAAATAACCACTTTGAGGACAAGGTGTGAGACACAGCTTTGGCCGTGGGAGGGCACAGGCATGTAGCTCAGCCGTGAAACTGTCAATGTGACACTGTCGGATGCAGTTCATTGCTTCTTATGTTTATTTTTTAATCAAGAAAATTGCACATGCAGGGCAACTTTCATAGTGTTCTTTTAATGCCCCTAAGAAATGCTAGGATCAGGCTGTCTGTGTAACCTTTTTCTTGCACATGTGCTTTATGGTAAGCTAAAGACATCGGCACCTGTCCCCTTCTGTCCTGTATTCTCAGCTTACTCGTGTGCCAAAAAAGACAGCGCTCACTTAGGTGGTGAACAAGTGACTCCATTCTGTTCAAGCCCTTGCCTGAAGGCAAAGTTTTTAATTTTTGCAGGCTTGCTTACTGTGCTCGTCTGAGTGTGTTATACACGAAAGTGAAATCCCTTTGCTAACACGTTTCTGAAATGGAGGGCAGGATGCTGTCCCTATTTTATAGACTGTGATTTAACGTATGTAAGGGCTTAAGATCAAGGACCTATTGGAATACCTTTGAAATACCTTTGACTTCGGGATAACTTTTAGACTGCAAACCTTATTTTGATTTTTTTTTCTATTTTCTCGAGTACTGAGAGAACAAGGTGTTTTATCACTCCAAGTGCAGCCCCACAGAGTGCCTATCTATATTTGAGTGCATAGCATCTCTGCAAATTAGACTTAGAGATTCACTCAGAAAATGGGAAGCATGAATTAGTGACTGCAGATGCAAAATCTGGCTACTGAGCGTTGCCTGGGTGCATGTTACAGTTTTCTGGGAGAAAGTGGGTAGGTATTCAGCTGAGAGATCAGCCTCGCTGCTTCCCTGATCCCCGGACTCTCCTGCCTACCTATTTCAGCTTTTCTAGCAGACCTACAGAGAGAGGTCTCCCTTGTTTTGCCTGGGGTGGCTCACACCAGGGCAGGTCCAGCCTGTGCTCTCAGAGGAATGGGAGTCTTACTGGAAAAAGGCTTGTGATGGTGTAATCAGTGGCTGTCACCAAGCCCATGGATTAGAGGTCAGCGCTGAGCATGAACCCCCAAATTCGCTGAGTGTTCCATTTTGCAAACTTCTTGTTTTAATTTGATTTTATGTACTACCTACATAAAATTAGCCCTTTGAATTCTGAGGAGGAAGGGATTAGGTGTGAATTTTCTTAACCAGAGGCAGAATGAACTGATATATCAAAACTTCTAAATAACCAGATTTGTATAAGAAGGTGGAGAGGTTTTACTTTTTGTCTACATGTAAACTCTTGTAATAATACAGAGCAAAGATTTCCGCTGTGACATTTTAGCTGAGGAGTCCATAGCTTTGATCTTAAGGGATGTACATCTCGAGTCTTGGATTTTTCTTTAATGAGCTATAAAAGTAGTAATCCTTGCTCTTATATAAAATACCTCTTCATATATAGTACTTTTATAATCAGAGTATGTAAGCGCATAGATCTTACTTTTAATGAATCCAGTGCATTGTAATCTAAAATCTGGTGTCATTAGTTTGTACCATAGACAGATTTCTCAATGACACATGTAAATCATGTCAACATTGAAATTAAATTCAGGCAACAGTTGTAGGTGAAATCTAATGAGATACTGTGATGTGCTGTATACGGCCTAAGTTGTTAATTCAGATGTTTGCAGAGCTTTTGCAGCTGAACTGGCATCCTCTGTTACTGGGTTGTCTTGCTGATCTAATCGCTACAGACTTGTGTGAAATTACAGCAAAGAGCGAGGGTGCCATGCTCCGCAGGGCGAGGGCGGCTGGCTGGAGGCGGTGGGCAGTGTCTCTGGGCATCGGTGTGTCACAGCCAGGGCTCGCGCTGTCGAGGAGGGAACCGCAGCAGGGGCGGTGGGAAGCACAGCCCAGGAGCGGGGCCCACTTGAAATGCTCAGAGGCTTTTGGAACTCTAGCTTTGAGTTTTCCCCTTTTGGGCCACGTTCTCTGCATGTCTGCTGTTCCACTCGATAATAAATGTCACTGTTTTGTTAACGTGGGGAAGTTCAGATCGCCTTTCCCTCCCTGACCTGATGGCTGGGATTGGCTGGGCCTCCTGCGTGCAACTCCTCATCTTGCGAAGCAGGGGCTCCCTCGTTGCAGGGCCTTACAGGAACCGGGTCAGTACAGTCCCAGTGAATGTTGTTAGAGACCAAAACCATGCTTCCCATTGCTGTGGGAGCAGCACAAAGCCCATTTCTTCTCCTGGGTTTTCTAGCATCTTTTGCAAAGCTGATCACTGAGTCTGCAGCTCCCTGCTAGTGATTGTTCAGCACCTTAATTAGCTCACTGGCCAGCTGATTGTTTCTGAACTTTCTTCTGCCCCAGCATTCAAGTAGTGGTAATGACCCTCTAGCCTTTGTTTAAGGGGAGCTTCTTGTACTAGCTGTTACCTTTCTGGCTGTTCTCTTCCACCCACCATCTACGTTTATTCTCCCCCTCAGCCCCAACTTTATTTATAACAGTGAGGGCAAGGCACCTTCCTTTCCCTCACCCCCTAGCACCTTCTCTGTTGTCAGTTGTTTTCTGAACTAAAACCCCCTTCCACGAGGAGCACGCATGCAGGTTCACATTTGCATCTGGAGCACACTTTTCTTCAAGCTATAATGGAAACAAGCCTACTTGGGTACTATTGTTTGTGGAAAGTAAAGCAAAGAGCCAGGACTACTGGAGTGAATTAAAACTTTTCTCTCATGCAGCTCACTTCCCAGCATTCACTCAAAATTTTCAAAGTGATTCTTTTTAGAGACAAAGTAGTGCTGTTGGTGCTCGGCCATGTTCTTGTCTCTTCAGCCATCTGAGAGAGATCATACCAGTTCCTCTAGGAAGCTTCTGGAGCTGTTTTTGGTGACTGTCGTTACTGTTTACCTTCAGCTGTTCCTTCCTGGAGCCTGCCTGGGTCAGCACCTTGTTCAGTCTTTGCCAGTGTTTCTGTGTAGCAAGGCTGCCTCCCATACTAACCCCAAAGCCTGTGAAGTAAACAGCTCTTTTTTGGGTGACATTTGCTCGGTTACTGAAGCAAGGCTTCGCCTGTGTGAGCTCCGCTGGGCCAGCCAACTCGGTAGCACGTGCAAGGCACCGGGGTTTCATGGTGTTTCACACTGATGTCTCTCTTACAGGAGTTATTCAGCGCTGCACTGCTGTGAAGTACCACTACACCTCCAGCTCTCTGCCTCGCAACTTACCCATCAACATCACAAACACCATCCGGCAGGACGAGTGGCATGCGCTCCGTAAGTAACCCAAAGCAGCATACAAGACTGTTTGGATTACTTGATGCCTTCGGGCAATGCCAAGCGAGGGCTCTGAATCAGCTAGCCATCACTGGGCTTCAAGCATAAATACGTACTTGTTCGTGAGGAAGGGCAAGCAGCTGACAGTGTAACTGGAAGGGGACATGAGATTTGGAGGGGCTTAAGCGGTGAATTTGGGAATAAAGGCACACGTGTAGTGTGTTGCCAGGTGTAATCATATTCTGGCTCTGGGGACAGACAATTCCTAGCTGGCTTACAGCAAAGGTGCTGCATCGCTGTATAGTCCCTGGCAACCAGCTTTTTGGGAACATCTCAGTTTGTCTTTGCAACCTGCTGTTACCAGCTCCTGGCTCACAAGCTGCCTCATGCCCGAGTCCTTCCCACACAGATGACTGACCTGTAGCCTGACACTGAGAATGATTTAATAATTTTTTTCTGCTCCTGCTTCTCTCTCTGTTTTTTTTTTCTGGTTCTGTTGCCTCACATAATTCTGCCTAGCCCTGCTCATGTGAGCCTCAGTGCTGAGGAGATCCAACTAGAGAGTGAACTAGGAGGAGCCAAGAACAGCCCTTGTATTATGGATGACAAAGTGCTGTTCATATTGCTGGTGCCCAAGCTTTTTTTTAGAGCTTGTTACTGGAGTTGTTCCCATCATACTGTATTGATCTGCTGTCTGCTTCTGTCCTCCCACTATTCCTCTTTTCAGTTCACACTATCTGCCTTCCATGCACTGGTCCTTTACTTCTCTTCAGCATCTCCTCTCACTTCCTTTATTTCTGTTTTCAGCAGACACTCACCCAACAAACTCCATCCCAAAGAAACATGCCACCAAAAGAAAGAAAGAAAAAAAAAGCCATAACATTTGCAAATTGTTGTCAAATTCGTAATACACCCCTTCTGTCCCATGTTGGGGAGTATTTGGCCAGTATTCCTCTTGATGAGGACAGAAATGCTTTCCAGTTGTACAGTGCCCAACAGAAGGGAGTTAAGTTAGCTGGATTCCCTTAATTTCAGTGTAATGGGCAAAGTATCTACCTCCAAGAAGCTACAGGAGGAGGAGTCCATGGGTGATGTAGAAACTTTAGAACCAGCTAATCTAAATCTGTCTGAACTCTCCCCTGGCTGTCCTGTCTGGGTGCTGCCATCTTCATTCCTTCTTTCTTGCTTTTCTCCTTTCTGTTTCCTCAGATCTGCGGAGGATGACAGCTGGCTTCATTGGCATGGCAGTCTCCATCATCCTGTTTGGGTGGATCATTGGTGTGCTGGGCTGCTGCAAGCAGCAGGAGCTCATGCAGTACGTGGCTGGGCTGCTCTTCCTAATGGGAGGTGAGAGCCTTTCGCTTCTACTCCTGATGTCACCACAGTCAGTGTTGCTGGATGGGGAGGTGCTCTTAGAAGTAAAGTCAGCCCACAGCAAACACATGAAGCAGTTCTTTGCGCAGCAAACCATCAGCACAGTGCAGCGGTACCACTTCCTGCACTGGGCAGGACCTGGGTTTGCATGGGTGTTTGCATGTTCCTGAGTAGACCCTGCTGTATGTACATGAGCCTTCTGCTCTGGAGAGCTGGTATGTTGCTACGGCAACCATGTGGTCAATGAGCATCGGGCTCTTGCCTGCTCCAAGAGCGTGGAGCCTGTGGCTCCTGTCAGCTTAGCACAGCTTTCCCTAGGGAAGCTTAACAAACAAATCAATGTAGAGCACCTTTCTGCTGCTCAGAGATGCTCACAGCTTTGGGTAACCATGAAGTCCAAACCCAGACAAGCCTGGAGAACATTGGCCCAGGGGTAAGGATACGAGCTCAGTGCTGGCTGAGGGTGTTACATCTGTTCCTCCTGGCTGGGAGCAGGCTTTCTGCATGGCCAAAGTTTTTTCTGAACTTTGTTCAGCTCAAAAACAGGCGGTGTTTCGTCTTTATTTGAAAGGGGCATAGTAGCAACAAATGCACCAAAAGGGTGAGCTACTTGAGAAGCTCCAAGAATGGGGAATCCTTAACTGCAAGCAGTAAATCGGTAGCTTTCAACTATGAAAAAAAAGAGGCTCTACGTAAAAGCCAGAGCTGCTACCCTAGAGGCCCAGTGTCAGCATCTATATAATGGCTGCAAGCAACTTGGTGCTATAACAGCATCTATAGCAAGTAAACAAGTATCTGTGACACTGTTTTGGTGCTGCTGGGGGGAACCTTCCCTTGCCATAAACGAGCCTTCTCCAGGTGTGTTTTTGGAGAGCTGCACCGCAAACCACCCTGCAGACATGGCGCAATGCTAGAAAGGATGGAAGTTGGGCTGGTGTTGTCCTTAATCACCTTATGTGCTGCTTAACTGCAGGTTCCTTTGGGAACAGTTTTTCATTTCTTTATCACACAGCAGTGAGAGAGTAACATGCTAGAAGCAGAACAGGTAGACTGGGGCCCCTCTGAGTGCTGCTGCACTTACTGTGATGGGCATGCTGTCAGCAGTAGGAGTTGGCATTAGTACTTAGACACAGATCCAGAGCTGGAGAGAATAAAATGATCACCTGGACCTGAAGTCTAGTGTACTAGTGTATATTAGACATACTAGAGTGCCTGGCGTTCTAAGGTTCTCTGGCTTTTTTGCTCCTCTAGACAGGTGCTTAAGGAATGCATAGCAGGTAACAGAAACCTGGGCACTTGCTGTGGGCCTAGGCTATAGCTGGTGGGAGTCAGGATGTTCCTGGTAGAAACTGGTAGAAACCAAGCTGTGCTGCACTGTGCAGCCCTGGGCTTCAGCTATTTACCGTCCATGGAGAGACTGCCCAAGCACTGTCTGGAACCTGATGACAGTCATTGGAAATAAAGTAAGTCTCAGGAGAGTCGAAGCATGATGAACTACACATGACAGAGTTCAAATAGCAAGAGGGAGCTAGGGCAATATTGGCTATTTGTTACGTGAAGTATTCTGTAGGCCGACCTTTTTTATCCCCTGCCTTGTAAGAAGAGTGACTGGTAGGATTAAAAAAAAAAGGTAATTCTTTATCTTGAAAATGCATGGCTTTTTGAAAATACCTAGGGGAAAACAACAGCACTTAATTGATGTGTCTGAGGGTAGTGTAGAACCCTTTCGCTTGTCTCCTGCAGGTACGTGCTGTATCATCTCACTCTGCACATGTGTAGCTGGGATCAATTTTGAGCTATCGCGCTATCCCCGCTACGTCTATGGGCTGCCAGAGGACATCAGTCATGGCTATGGCTGGTCCATGTTCTGTGCCTGGGGAGGCCTGGGTCTCACCCTGCTGGCTGGGTTCCTCTGCACATTGGCCCCATCACTCAACACTTCTCGGGCGTCCGTACAAAAACCCAGACAAGAAAACGGGGCCGTGTGACCTTGGAGGGAGTGAGGAGAGACGCTGGAAAGCGCAGCCTGGGCAGAGCTGTGGGTTAACACCAGGAAGAGGTGACACGCCAGTGTGTGGAGAGCAGTACCACAGCTGTGGAAATACCAGCCTGTGGGATGCTGCTACAGCCTCCCGGCGCAGACGCAGACATTGCAAGTAACTCCAGGTTTGAATTATTGCCGATTCGCTCATTGATGGTTTGAGGGGGACAGTTCTTTTGGTTTGTTTTTCTTCTGTTTACAAGGGATTAAGTCCAAGGCTGTGTCTTTTTTTGTGCTGTTTTTTGAACTGTACCTCCATGGTCCTGTTATTGTCCAGTTGTAAGGGATGTTTACGCACCAACTCTATTGCTGCAGGTCTGTGTAATTCAGACCCAAATTAGGGCAAGGAGCTATGTGACGTTGGCTTGAACACTTTTGCAACAGACATGTCTGATGTTGGCTCAGGCCATCATTTCCCAAAAGAACCTTGATCTAAGCTGAGGTTTAGGCCAAAGAATTAGCCCATTCTTAGTATTAATTAATTTAAATCAGAAATCTGTGCTATTCCATGCTGTGGTATCAGCTATTTACTCACTACTAACGCTGTTTCCAAAAGAAGCCAGCTGTAACTAAGCAGCGAGACTCTCAAAAAAACTCTTACTGGCTTTAGGAAAGTAGGGGAAAATTTTCCTCAGCTTCTTACACAGGTAAGGTTACTCAGTTGGCTAACTAACATACCCTTGTTTTAATGGGGAGATGTATGCAACATGCAGCTTACAACTATTTCACTAGAGGCTAGGGTATATTTCTAAAAGTATGGCATAGTTTGAGCTGCCGGGATCAACTTTCACCCCCCAACTAACTTGTGGGTGCAACTCCTGTTCTGTGAAAGGAGATGAGTAATTCTCCCTGAGCTCAAATAGCAGTACTGCTAAAATAGCAGAAGATGTACAGCCCCCTCTAATATTAACGTCCAAAGGAACCGCAATGTATTCTCCTCAGGAACACGTGGCTTCTGCTCACTTCACCACTCACCCCTTTCTAATGTGAAACGCCTCTGAGCACAGCACCAGGGACACGCGTGCTCCACTGGAACAAGCTCCTTCGCTACAACGAGGAGTGAGGACCTCGGAACCAGTGCAAGTACTAGGGCTAACTCAGGAACATCAGCCAAGTACTCTGGGGTGCATTTTCCTTTCATCCATCTATTCTTTCCTCCCTCACATCCCTGCCCCTCTCCCAAGCGTCCAAAAACTGCACAGGTAAAGATGAGATGGCCAGCATTTGGAGATGTTTACATTGTATTTAAAATACAATACAGTGGCATGTAAGATAATTAATGCTAAAGTCAGTGTATTTATGAAAAGTGTAATTTTTAAATGGAAGTTGTAATTCTCAACTGGCATTAAAAGTACTGAAAGACTTGCTCAGTGGATGAAGCCTTGAATTCTTTCTGACTGGTTACCAGACTGACTCACCAGCGAGCTCATGTACATATCGGCAATGGTGCTCAAGCTTCTAGAGCGAAGTTTAAATGACAAAGTTAAAACATCATTCATGTGTGAATTGTGTTCACTTCTCCCTTGCAAAATGAGTGTTAGTTCAAAAGTTTCAAAGACTCTAACAAAGCTATACAGTCCGTTCACTGGCTGCACAGTAAAAACAGGGGATGCTGTCTGAGCTGCAGGTCATCCATTTCAAAGTACACTTACTGCAGGTAACCTCCTGGTCCTCATCCAGAAGTAGCAGAGCAGGATTTAATCCAGTTCCAGCAGGAGGAGGCTCCAAAGGCAGCGTGATGGGCACTGTGGACAGGAGGTTCTCACCTTCCCTTTTGCAGATGTACAAACACCAAGGGCAGCAGCCCCAACAAATCACGGATTTGTTTTTAGAGGGAAAAAACTGCTTTATTGTAATTGGTACAGTCCAGTCTAGTACTGTCCTCTGCCAAGGCCACAACCATGACTGGGCAGAGATCAGGCATAGTACTGCAGATTGGCTTTTTTCTTTGCTTGAACCTCCAGGATTCCTTCCATGTAGTCCTCATGGGTGAGCTCTGTAGCTCCACGGCGGAGGGCAATCATCCCCTGCCCAACGAGACAGTATTTAGAGAGGGCATGTGAGCACCGCATCACTTCAAAGTAATCACTCCATGCTAGCTGTCCCATTTCCCCTTGTCAGTGCTGGCGGCTGGAGAGGAACACTTACCGCTTCAACGCACACAGCCTTGCACTGGGCTCCATTGAAATCATCTGTGCAGCGAGCCAGTTCCTCATAGTTCACATCAGGGCTGATATGAGTGGGAAAGGGGGGAAAACAAGAGTCCAAGAACATGTACAAAACACTTAAAACCCAGCAGTGAGCTTTCAACAAAAGAGCACGCCTGCCACTCCACAGCCCTGAGGTACCACCACGAGTGACAGACATAGCCCCAGAAGGCCATGCCTCTTCCCTACCTGACATTCATTTTGCGTGAATGGATCTGCATAATTCTGGCTCTGGCCTCCTCATTAGGCATCGGGAATTCAATCTTGCGATCTAATCGTCCAGAGCGGAGCAAAGCTGGGTCCAAGATATCAACCCGGTTGGTTGCAGCAATCACCTAAGCAGAAGTAGGGTCATCAGTCTGGGGCACCTGGAGCACAGGCGTCTCCTCCCCAAGGATCCACCAAGCGTCTTCCCCGGACATTGTTCACCATCCCCTGCTAGAGTGCCCTGGACCTCAGCAGCACTCTCTGCTATATCCCAACCTTGACTTGTGTGTTGGGCTGAAAACCATCAAGTTGATTAAGCAGCTCCAGCATGGTCCTCTGCACCTCCCGATCACCAGCCTTCTCACTGTCAAACCTAAGGAGGAAACAACAGTAAAACCATCAAGCATGAACCTGACCACCCTGGCCCTATATTTTTGATCACATAAAAAGGCAGAATGACTGCAGTTCACACTCCTTGGCCAAGGTCTTCCAAATTCCTCCCTGAAACTGCAAGAAATCCTACCCTGAGGACTGCGGCTAGAGTAGCTGTCAGCAGCAGCCAAGTCTTATGATGTCCTTAAGCTGAATGGGGCTAATGTTGTCCAGGCCCAAGCAGTAAATGAGGGTGAACATCTCCATGTGCCCGATGTGATTATCAGAAAACAGTTTCATACAGCAGGAGACCGTGAGATAGATTCCAAGTTTCATGAACTTTGCTCATGAGCCCAAGGATTGTGGCAACTGCTATCTACCTGTGACTGGCTTTACACTCTGTTTCTGAATAGGCCGTGCTTCATGCTAGGCTTCCCTCACATACACAGGCAAAGGGGGCTGCTAGGCAGCTGCTAAGAGCTTTACAACGTGGCCTACACCTCACCTTTTAGTGCCAATGGCATCCAGTTCGTCAATAAAGATGATGGAAGGAGCCTTCTCCTTGGCTAGAGCGAAAGCATCGCGTACCAGCTTAGCTCCATCGCCAATGAACATCTGCACAAGCTGTGGACCCGCAAGCTTCAGGAACGTAGCCTGGGAAGTGAAAGAGAATCCTATACCTCGATGCTCGACAGAGTCAGTTCAGAGTACTACAAGAAGCCCTTAATTAAAACAACCAAGCAAGCAAGCAGATGAGAAAATCCCAGCCTCTGTAACAGCAGTTTGTATGTATGACCCCTCTCCCCTTGGAGGTGTTCTTACTCTTTTTCAGGTACTATTCTACAGCAGCACACGCTTTCAAAGGTTCCTTTTACCTTCGTCTGGGCAGCACATGCTCGAGCTAAAAGTGTCTTCCCTGTTCCTGGAGGCCCGTACATAAGGACTCCTTTGGGCGGCTGTATACCCAAGTTTTCAAACTTCTCCTTATGATTCATTGGCAGGACAATGGCCTCCACGAGCTACAGCAAAAGAAAAATATAAATAAACCCATTCTCCTCCACAGATCCAGGCTGCCTGCTTGGAGCTGAAGTTCAAAGACTGTTGTCCTCAGTCACACCAGAAACTAAACACAAAGGATCACCTCCTGGATTTGTTTATCCAGCCCGCCGATGTCACTGTACTGCTCCGTGGGTCTCTCATCCACCTCCATGGCTTTCACCCGTGAATCATACTCAGTAGGCAGAGTCTCCAGGATCAAGTAAGAGTCTTTGTTCACCCCCTGTAAACACAAGTCCTTTGCTTTTAACAGGCCCTTCAGATGGCAATTAATAAACACGTAATCAAAGATGATTCACTAGATCTCAAGGTGCAGCTTTGACATTGCCACTCATCAGATCACCACAGCTCAGCACAGTGGACAACGCCACAGCTAGCCCAGCACATTTTACAAAAGAGGGGTCCAATTTACCTACGATACCAAAGCTTGGGTTTAGAAAGCTTACCAGGCGATATCTACATTTTCAGCACTTAATTGTATGTATAAAGAACACCCCCCCAAACTACTTTTGTATACTACAAATATGACTGAACCCATGATCTCTTTTTATTTACATTTTAGTACAGAAATGCTCTTGGAGAAATCTGAACAGATTTGTCTCCTTTCTCACGGGCAATTTTCTGGACAACATCATATCTAGCAGTCACAATGGCATCACTCACCACTAGGTCTCCAGGCTTCAACTTCTCAGCGTCAACCAATCCAATAACAGGCAGGAAGTATGTCTGTAGGAAAGAAATCAAAGTAAGCAAAACCAGCCGTAGGAGGAGAAGGTCCTTTTCAGCGGTCCTCACAGCTATCTGGGCACGTGGGTCGTACCTGGCGTGTAGAGGTCTTGATCACAGCACACTTGCCCTTTCTCTGAGAATCCAGGTCAATGTTTGCTCCATCCTCCTCCTGGTCATTGGGGTCAACATCCAGCAGCTGAAAACCAGAGTGAGAAATTTCATGACAACATAACCCGGCGAGCAGGATAATGCCAGGATTAATGCTTCTACATTACATGCAGTAAGAGAAACAAAGCTTCCCATCGTCCATCAGCAGTGGAATCCTGAAAGCACTGAAGCCCTCCCATAAAAATTAATTTCTTCCTTTCCTCATGAAGCAGCACACAACAGCTCATAGAAAGACACTACAAAGTTCAGAACAAAGTAGTAGCTAATGGCACCAATTTCTCCTCCCATGACAGATGCTCCCATTAAGCCTTAAGTTCATTAAGTTTTAAAACACTAGTAGAAATCAATACCCTTTTAAAAAAAAAACTATCACCATTTTTTCTTCCTATCAGCAAAACTACTGAATTACAAAAAGAATGCGATGGCGTGACAGAGCCACCGCTTTTCACTTGCTGTGTCACAAGTTTCAGAAAGCACGTACCAAATTTCACATGCCCAAGTCTACACTAAGCCAGGCTGCATCACCCTCTGATGGCTGTGTTACGTACAACACCTAAGGAACGACCCAGACGAGAAGTGGGCAAGTGATGTGCATGTCCACGTCGCAAACAAAACCAAAAGAACAGAAAAATCTGAAAGTCCTGGCTCCAGCGGCATCAGTAGTTTGAGAATACGCCATGTCTCAAGTTACTGATGAGTTCCCCTGCCCTTCTCCCTCACCATGTTGTGGCAATATGGACACACTTCTCACGCTGCTGCAGAAGAGCACACTGCTCTCACCTCAATAACGTTAGAGACAAGGTACGGCAGGGTTTTGTTCACTTTGATCTTCTCACTGTTCTCTTTGATCTTGTCTTTCATGGCCTGAAGCTCATGGGTCACTCTCAGTACTTCACTCTTCATGATCTGGAATCGGTACACAGATGAAAGGGACAGGAATAGTATCAGAAGACTAAGGCAAGATGAAACTCATGCATTATTCCAAAAGTAAAACAGTTACAAAAACATAAGTCTGAGGTAAAGCCAGCAAATTAGCCAAAACTGGTTAGGAATCAAGGCTATGCAGTCCATTCTGGTCTCAAACTAATCAGTACTCCCCAGTAATTCCTTCCCAGGGTCACTTGATAACCTTAAGGCTAATCAATGCATCAGCTTACAGGGTTGCAATATGACCTAGACAAGGACAAGACCTAGATAAGGCAACTGTGTTTAGGTGGGGTTTTTTTTTTAATATATACAGATAAGCAGGTAACTAGATACACACACAGACGTGCATATCTATGTGCATCCATATACACACACCTATTTTAAAGTTATGTTTCGCTGGGTTTAAAGAAGACTTGTGTGCTGGAGCACTGAAGTGAAGACATGCAATAGCACAGGAACAAACAGCTGCAAGAACCCTAAACTGGAAGTATCCCAGTACAGCATCAAAGTAAACCAAGCAGGAACAGGGAACGGCAGAACTGAGGCCTGCTGTCTACTGAGAGCAGCGGGACGAGCAGCACCTCTGCAAAGAGAGGTACCACCACTGCTTCCAGGGGAACAAAGAAAAAGAGAGGTGCCATTTTCACAAAGCTGTTCTGTTCTACAAGACCACACCTATCATGACCTACATAAGAGAAACAAGCCTATCAGCTGCCTCTGTAGGGGAAAAATACTTTTTCGTTCTCCTTAAAAGTGAAACATTCCACACTGGAGTAATACCCAGTACCTGTTCCCCACAGATACAGCCAGGCCTTCTGGAAAATAGTGGAACTCAGAGGACAAGTCAGGTGGAGAGGGACCTCAGGGGGTCTCCAGTTCAACCTCTTGCTCAAAGCAGGGTCAGCCATGGGCTCTCACGAGGTTGCTCAGGGCTTTGCCCAACTGAATCCTGAAAACTTCCAAGGCCAGAGACTATACAATAATTTCTCTGGAACGACTTGTTCCACTGTCTGACTGCCCTCACAGCGACAAGGTCATCTTCAAACCCCTGTGGAATGTCTCAATTTTTTCAATTTATGACCAGTAATTTATGGTTTGAATTAACCTTGGTCTAGGCTTTGATAAGATACAAAACCTTTCTACCGGAAAAAAAAGAAACAAATCAAATGTATCTTACTAGCATGACAGCTCAAATTCGTACATCTTTATGTGATTTTAACTTTTCTGAGGCTTTTCACAGAATCACAGAATGTTTGGGGTTGGAAGGGACCTCTGTGGGTCATCTAGTCCAAGCCTCCTGCCGAAGCAGGGTCACCTACAGCAGGCTGCAGAGGACCTTGTCCAGGCGGGTCTTGAATTTCTCCAGAGAAGGAGACTCCACCACCTCCCTGGGCAGCCTGTTCCAGTG